>Ga0307488_10001051_pt1 | contig 23153 bp, 32 predicted proteins | sample SB02metaG_FD_202248 | JGI IMG/M metagenome (GOLD analysis project Ga0307488, IMG submission 202248) | Sea-ice brine microbial communities from Beaufort Sea near Barrow, Alaska, United States - SB 0.2 | ecosystem: Environmental > Aquatic > Marine > Coastal | place: USA: Alaska | collected... | reverse complement strand
TTCCCATTATCTGAGATATTTATAGTAGGGCTTGACCTTTTTGTTACTTTAAAGGGTATAAAAATGTTTAGGTTGGAGGAATCCCAAGCGACACCGTTATATCTATTACCACTACCATCAGCAGTAGTAGAGGAAAGAACCTCATAAAAGCGTTGGCAATCCGCTAGAATTTCCCCGTAACTCCGATGCTCGAAGTCTGTGGCTACTGAGCCTAGTTCTAGTTGTACTTGTGAGAACTCTATGTAGGTAGAGCCTGTTGTTGTATAGTCATAAACTACCTCAAGACTAGAGCTTGAATCTTCTGTATATGAGGACATATCAGTCGCAGAGATAGAGTGCGTGTATTTAGCCATTAATGTGGTCACACTGACATTTTCATCAAGGATGGTTATGTTACCGCCTGTGTGTCTAATAAGAATACGAACCCTCACTGCTGAAGCTGTAGCAGCATCTAAGTAATGACTAAGCGTTAATGACTGATTATGGAATTGCTTAAAACCCTCAATCCGTGTTCTAAACTGAGCAGTTCCTGCTGCCGCCAGAGTTACCTTGGCCTTGTAGTGCTGCAAAAAGGTATCGAATACTCTATCAACAGCATTAGCTATGCCGCCTGCTGGGGTATTTAACCACCTGTCAGCCGTATACTTATCAGACGTGCTAGAGGCAAAGCTAGTCCCTCTCTGCCATACATCAAACCCACCATTAATAATAAGGTTCTTCCTGCCAGCACCAATCAGATTCCGCTGCTCCTGCACACTGTCTGCCCGAAGCATGGCTTCACCAGCAATGCCACTAGGCTTGTCTAGCTCTGCCAGCTTCTCACGAATATTGAGGGATGGCTTTGTTACGTTAACTGTCATAATTAATCCTCTACCACTAAGCCATTGGCTGCTGAAATAGCTGCACCAACTGCGGTTGTTGTGTTATCTACTCTGCGTAATCCTTGGAACACTGAGCGACCTGATGATGTGCCTACGTGTAGTAAGTTAGTATCAGAGTCATGTGCTAAGGCTGTGACAGCATCCGATGTGCCGTATAGAGTTGCTTGGGCGTTCTCTTGGAACAAAGGCTTCTCTGCTTCGTAGATCGTCTTGATCTGGGCTGCTGTTGGGGCTGTTGCTGAGGAACGAAATAAGCTAATAGAACCATCAGTAAGAGCGTCAACATTGCTAAATCTAAGACCTATTTTTAACTGTACATTGGTGTCTCCCGACAAATTAGTAGCAGTAGCAACAGAACCTTTAAATTCTCCGTTGATATAAATCTTCATAGTCCCATTGCTTCTAAGTTGCACAAGTTGAAACCACGAACCGTTGGGTATAGCTACATCATTTACTGCGCCATCATAGGTATAACTACTAATAGTATCGCCATTGTTAAAATAAGAGGTTACTCGCTGTGTTCCATCGCCATTGGCCCTATCAAAGATATATCCAAACGCAGCTCCATCCTTTTTAATCCAAAGTGTGTAACAAAAGTCGCCTGTTCCATATCCCAAGTCAGAGTTATAAGGCTGCTCAAGGTAGTTACTTGTACTAAACCCACTGTACGCCACAAGATCAGCACCCGTTGCTACAGCACTCTTAGTGACTGTGCCGAATACTTGGAGACCGTTAGCGTTAACTGAGCGGTCTGAGTCGGCTAGGCGTACTGATAATGTTGCTGAGAAGTTATTATTAAGTCCTGTTCTAAACCCTATATAAGCGTCCCCACTTTGGGGGATGAACGTGTAGCTAAACGCACCACTAGAATTTCCAAGAGTGTGGTCGCCTATTGAGGCGTTAGACCCATACATTAAATAAGGGCTAGCACCACTATTCATAGTAACCGAACCTGAAACAACATAGTTCTTCCCCGCTACAAAACTGATGTTTGCAACGGCTATACCATAGGATGTTGTATTTATCGCAGAAGATATTGTGCCGCCAGTAGAGGCAAATGTTTCATAAGGATATGCGGTATCATCGAATGAAGTCACCAACTCAGTACCCACCACATCAGTATCATCAGTATCCGACAGTGCAGCTAGCTTGATGTCACCGACCATATAGCCTGTGTTGTAGTCTGAGGTGATGTAGGCTACTGAGCCTGACGTTGGGGTTGTTCTGTCTTCCTTAATTAAGTTAAGACCACCATTAGCACCAATTGCCCTGAAATCTCCCTCAGCTTCTATCCCTTTTATTGAAGAATTGTAATCAACACCAACTAACGTCAGACTATCTACCCAACCAGCCTCAGTGCCTACATAGTATAAAGGTTCAGTAACACCAGACCCTGTCATACTATAAGATACGTCTGCACTAGGTATAGGCACTACTCGTACATAAGGGTAATTCTTGTAACTGTTTGCATTAGAAAACACAACATCATTCCCTGAGAATTTAACGTTGTGTGTATAATCATAACTAGCACCAGTAAGGGTAATATCAACAACACTACCATCATCCTTAATCACACTCACGCCACCATCCGTTGCAACTGCAATCGTTGGAATGGGTAAGCCTGTTGCAGAGTCTATGGGTGCGTTGGCGAGGACAGTCATTGCTATGTCGTTGGTGGTGCTGTTTACAATATAGCCTATACTGCTAGATGGGAGTAAACCCACTGCGGAGTTTCTTTGACTTAAACTGCCTTTGTACGTGTAACGGTAAGACGAACCTACAATACGAGACTCTTCCGAAGGGAAATTAACACTAAAATAACCGTCTGTTGTTCCACAGAACAGTAAGCCATTAACAACCCTTATGCCGCTGGGTGTTCTACCAGAGTAGAAGATATTATTTGTTGCACTGCTAAACACCATCCACATCGGCATAGCAGGATCATCACCATCATAGATAGTAACCTGATTACTCTCTGCAACAATCACTGCAACCGCTGGGAACTCTTTACGTGAACCCCTTGTGCTTGTGTTCAAGGTTTCGTTGTACCAAGAGGTTGATTGTGTACGCTTACGCCATGCGCCACCGTCACTGTCTTTGCTTGTGTCGTATACGAATACGTCAACTGCTGTGTCTGTGATGGTTGCTGAGATAGGGAGTAAGTTAGCGCCTGTTACGCTTATATCTTGATTGAATAGGTTATCAATCGTTATTTTCTTGGTCGTGCCACTATCATTAACAACCAACTCTTCTGCACCATCGGGTGTTGTGAGTGCCGTTAATTCGCTAATCTTTACGTCTGCCATTCGGCTGTCCTCTTACAAAAGTTAATTAGGCTGATGTTAATCTGTATATTGAATGGTTATATTCCATAATTATTTACCTTTTGTCGTTTTCCATGATGCAGCAACAGCTATAACACCATCGGGCATGGAGCGTTTAAGCGCAGAATTATCTAACTTGATATATTCATCATGTAATAAACTAGGAATATGGTCATTCATTTCAGTTGAGTGCTCTGTTTGTTTGTGTAACTCATATAAGTCAATAACCATAGGGGATACTGGGTCAATTAATACTACAACAGCCTCCCCAGATATAAGCCTAGCATCATCTACAAAAGGGTGAGCAGCCTGATTCATATCCTGATTTTTATAATCATCCGTCAACTCAATTTCGCTAATATTTTTATTATGTAAATAATCAAGCGCTGTTTTTCTTAACAAGTCATCGCCGCTTTTAATAGCTGAATTAATATCAAAGTTATCAAATACAAATTGAGGCACGTTTTTATACTTCTTGCCCGTTCCCGATATTCTGTCAGGTGTTATATTATGTGACCCATGATATGCCCAGTGCGGGTCTTTCGCAGAAGATGTGCCCAATATAATGCCGCTAGATTTATTGACTAAGGCATATATAAATAGTGGTATATCTCCATCTCCCAAATTATATGGAGGGGATGCTTGAATATAATTCGAGTAAACATACCCAGCAACGTTAAAACCAAGACTGTTATAAAGCCCTATTTTTGAATCGTACTGGTTCCCATGCGCTTGCACCGATATTCTAGTTGACCCCCCAGCGAGGTGCATCATTGTATTTGCCCCACCCGTCAGTGCTATCTCTACATAACCATTTCCTGATATAACTGCGCTTTGGGATGCGCTAGTATATTTTAATTCAGACTGTCCAACCGAATTAGCATCTATCCGAGACTGACTCACACTATTGAGTGTAGCCAAAGCGCCTTGACTTGTAATCGTCCCAGCAGTCCCAGCAGTCCCAGCAGTTGAAACGTATGTTTGGTCAATGGCAGCCGCATCTGCTGCCACCTTAACAAATGCAGTCGTTGCAATTAGAGTAGTATTATCACCACTGGCGGGAGTTGGGGCTTTCGGATTGCCTGTTAGTGTCGGGCTGGCTAGCGTTGCCAAACCAAGGTTAGCAGCGGATAAATCGCCCACTATGACCCACGCACTGTTAGCGCCATTACGAATCTTTAACAGACCGCTAGAGGTGTCTGCCCACTGTTGGTATGAGAAAGTAGTCGCAGGCTCGACGCTTCCGCTGTTTTGGCTAGCTGTAGCCGAAAGCGCATTATTCAAATCAGTGCGTACCGCCGCGCCAGTGCCGTTGCCAATACTGTAATCATGTTGGGCCATTAAGCTGCTTCCTTTCCGTAACCGACTGCTTGCCAGTTGATTGATCTGACAATGCCTGTATTTGATGAGTTAAAACATTGAACTGTAAAACCTGTTCTCGCCTTGCTGGTTACTCTAAAGTAATCCCCTGAGTTAGCGTCTTGCATTGTGATTCCAACCACAGGAATCGCCTTGAATCTGCTGCCAAATAATATAGATGAGCTACTTGAAGACACTGAAAGATCGTTACTTTTCTCGACTCGATCAGGCATATCAACAGTGACGGCAAGCTCTGTTATATTAATGTTATAAGATGAATCAGTATTGGTTACGACGACCCGAAACTCGTAGGCTCTAGCGTGATAATCGCCTACTAAGAACGGTGCCCAATCAGACCAGCTAGGGCTTGATGATGGGTTATCGTGAGTTGATCTGAGTTGAAGAACAGCGGTGATTGCATCAGAACTTGCACCGTCGAAGTTTTGCCAATCGTCAATATTATTGGTTCGGTAGTCTATTAAGTCAGAAACAACGGCAACTGAGGAATTTAACTTAGCCGTTAATCTACTGGTATAGGTGCCGCCAAGATCAACAGAATTGGCAAAATAATAAGAGCCTGAATCTTCAATAACGCCAATGGAGCTGATCTCTCTTGATAGCTTTTCGCCATTCTCGGTAATTAGAAAATCGCCTGCATCGTTTAATAAGAAGCGGGGCGCACCATCTAGCTTTAGAATGTTATCTGCGGTGATCATATCGTTCTTAGCACCAGAAAATGCAGGGCTTTCTGTGGCGGTAACAACGGCATTGAAATCAACGATATTAGGAACAGTGGTGGTTGAGAATTTAGCGTTAGTGCTAAAGCGCCCACCTTCATCCACTGCCTTAGTCATGTAGGTGCCTGCTAGAAGCGGCAGAACTGCGGAGGTTTGGCTGCCTGCAATCGCTTCACCAATATCTTGCCCATCTTCCCATGTGGCGCTTGATGTTAATGAGCTATGCCTGACTCTGACATACCCGCCATTAATTACATCAAGATCGGTAATTCTTGACCATGACAAATGACACTGACCATCGAGCGCCCTTATGCTGAAATTAGATACGTCACTTGGTACGGCTGTTAAACCAGAGATTGTTTTATTGTATAAATAAGCCCATTCAGACTTGGAGCCCATTGCGTTGATTGACCTAACTCTAAAGTCATAATTGCCCGCTGAAATATCATCAATACGAGCCTCTAAGGCGCTTGTGTTTGCGATAAAGGTATAAGCTGAATCATTACTAGCTTTATACTCAGCCTCAAAGCTAACAACAAAGGCATCGGTAGAAGCCGACCAAGAAAAGTAAGCCCTTGATTGAGTGCCTTTCGAGTTGACCGTGGTATATAACTGTTCACTAACACCAGTTGGTGCGGGCGCGGTAACACTAAAAGGATCAGGCAAGTTGGTATCAGGTATATTACTAGCCTGAGTTTTACTAGACCAAGGGTAGATACTATCTTGATGCTCAACTAGAGAAACGTTGACAGTTCCATCAGGATTTAAGGTCAGCTTTTGTACGCGAAAGGTTTTAGCATCCCATGACGGCGTTGAATGCGTCACGCTAACAACGTCACCAATAGCGGCATTCAATGCCTCGCTTGTTGCGCTAAAGGATACCGTTAGAGCGTTGCGTGATCTTTTTAGCGCAATTGAGGCAATGTCTTGAGCCGTGTAGATATTAGTAGTGCAAGGCAAGTCCATCTGGTTAACAAGCTCTATGCCCCCGTCTTCTGCTAAATACCCCGCCTCTTCTGAACTTCCTGCTGCTGGGTATTCGATTTGATCCATCTGCCAATTAGCCGCTGGATTAGGGAACGTGGCTATTATCCGATTAAACTTTGTCTTCTTTGATTCGCTTCGTATCGTCATACCGTCGATGATGTGCGACTCATTAAAGTTAAAGGTGGGCGACCCCTCATCTTCCACGATTAACCCGTAACGGCCCTGCTGATACGGCATCAATCCACGCATACCAGAAAGTAACGACTTGACGTTATTTATCAGCGTTTTATTGGTATCAATAACGGCATTACATTCAAATATTTTCTGGCTTGAACTGCCTGAGTATGATGTAACGAGTGAGTCACACTTATTGGCTGCGGCGTTAAATAAGTCATCATCAATAAAGGCATCATCCAAGCCTTTGCCGTACCTAGCATTAACCAGATAATCTCGAAGACATAAGGCAGGGTTGGCGCTTTTGGCTACAGTGGCCTCTGAGCCTGTTCTGCTGTCCTCTACTTTGCGGCCTTGAACAACGGCGTGAATAGTAGGGATGCCACCGAAAGCGTCACTCCACTTAAATCGAATCGCAACGTAAGCCACGCCGCTTAACTTGTGGGCGCTCGTCCAGCCTATATCGGCATCAACTAACATTGAGTCAGCCGATTGATTATCAGCGCCTGTGTGTTTATTTATATCTAATAAGCCTGAGAACTTTGAATCAGTGCTTAATAGGTCATTGATGTATATGTCGCCAATACTATGTATTTCACCCTCACATAAGGCTAAAACCACATATAAATAGGTGTTATCTGTTCCACTGGTTGCCACAAAAACCAAAGAGCCGCCGACCTTTCTTTGTCCGTAGATCAAAGGAATGCTTTTTATATTTGACTGAGAGTTAGCTAAAACGCCTTTGTACTTATCTTCTAACTCCCCAACATCAGGCATATTGACTAGCCACGATACAACGTCGCTAATGCCGTCAACGGTTACGTCGATGATGGTCTGACCTACTTTGCCAAGCGTCCCTAATGGATCACTTATAAAATCACTAAGCCAACCCATTACGCGCGACCCCATTTTAGGTCTTTAATTGAGTTTGGTGCGTATTTAAATCCCAGATCACCATAAAAATGAATCTGCTGACTGTTGTGGTTTGTTCGGCGGCCTGATTTTTTCTCAAAGTCACCCCAGTGCGAGGATGCAGTCACTACGATAGATGTTGTATCTTCCGTATCGTTAATGGCGAAGCTCTGAACCCTGCCGTCATAAATAAGAATCGGTTCGCCAATGATTGAAAAATCATCATCAAGAATCACTCTGCTTATTTTTAGTTGCCGATCTATGTAGGGTTGGCTTAACAATATACTAATGTATGACTGATTAACTCCTGAAAGGGTGACGGATACGGAACCCACTTGAACCTCTGACGTTTCTGTAACGCTAGAAATACCCTTTAGTGCGCTGCTTGATTCATAGTTATCGCCGCCATAAACAATATCGACGGGACACTCTGTTAGAAAGACAGGCGTTTCAAAGCCTATGCTCACTAAATGAGAAGTAATAAACGAATCCTTATTAAGCTCTGCAATGGTGTCAGCGTGTATGGCTCTGCTCACGATAGCGCCTCCACAAAATCAACCTCGTAACGGAAAAGCATCCCAGTGCCTAGTTTATAGCTCTGAATGTCGTTGGATAGACGAACTGTAAACGGCACATCGTTATAAATAACAGTCTCTGCGCCTACCGCCTGAATGAGTGGCGGCGTTATTAACATAGCACCATCACCATCTCGATCAGCAGTGAGCATGTATACTTTTGTATGGCCTGAGAACTTAACTAAGTCTCCAGCCTTTAAAACCCCTGTGAGGCCCGATACAGAAACAGATGCTAAGCCCTTACTCGCAGATGAAGTCGTCACTGTGCCGCTCCCTGTGCCGCTTGTGGAGCTTATGCCTGTAGGAACTACTGTAAATACGCCATGCCTGCCGCTTTGACTAACTACAAAGGCAAACACGGGGTTAAATTCAGCCCTCTCCATTTGCATATAACTAGCTGAAAAAGACCACTTCTGCCCGCCTATCTTCCTGCTCTGCTGTCTGCCGCTCACTGTTTCAGAGAACAGAGTTGGGCTTTCTGATTGCAAGTTTATGGCGCTAAATGCTGGGGTAGTTGGATAGGTCATGCGAGTGCTGGCCTCCCGCGCTCATTTAGCGACTGATTAATTAGGTTCATAATAGTGGCCCGCCTTTTTGTCAGTAGCTCGTCAAATCCTGCGGTATCATTAGCGGAAATGTTAATCGTGTAATTGCCGCCGCCTAGTTGGTCATTAGGCACAACGCTTCCTGCCGCATTTGGCACCACAAGCTCTGGCCCGCGCTCTCCTACCATGTACGGGCTACCCGCAGTAATGGGGCCGCCTTTCTCACGGAATTGCGTAGATCGTATTGATTTAACTTGAGCATAACCCTGCAATGCTGCTGCTGCTGCAAGCGCAATATTGAAGGGGTAGGGTGCAGAGGCTAGGGCCGTGGAAATAGCTTTGTATGTATTGACTAAAGCATCCTTTATGGCAAAGGCTTTATTCAAAGCAAAGGCTGCCTTGTAATGACCGCTCAAATTTGAAAGCGCTTTCTTGCCCTCTTCTTTAACATCACTAATATCTTTAAATCGTGAAATTCTTGAAAGCTCTCCTGCTCTCTTTTGTTGCTCAAAAGCAACTCCATAGGCCGCTGATCTATCTGCCTGTTGCCTGCCTAGATAACTAGCGTTTAAATCTGCCATTTTTCTCTGATGATCAAACGCTAATTGATATTCCTTTTCATTAGCCCCTATTAAAGAATTACCTTCTGCATCACCCATAACGGAGTCAATAGGTGTAGCCATAGGTTTAGAGGTTACATCTACGGCATTAACTTGCCTTAGTTTAATTAAGACTTGATCAATACCTTCAATGGCACCTTTTATGCTGACAGGCTCAATAATTTCTGGCGCTGTGTAGGTTTTGCCTGTATTTATTAAATCTATTGTAAATTGCTTTTGCTCCTTGAGAAGACTAGCCTGCAATCTCATATCCGCTATTATTTCTTTAGAGTAGCCGCCTTTATTTGATGGATTTGATAAAGACTTTGTTATTGCATTAATATCTGCATCAAGCTCCGCGATTTCAGCTCTTGCTTTTTCGGTGGTTACATCACCAAACCAGTTATTAATAAACGTAGATACACTCTGCGCGGTGTTTCCTAGCGTGATGATGGAATTTGTAATGGAGCCAAAAGCAGAGATAATGGCCTTAGCAGCAACCACAATACTAACAGCCATATCTTTAGCAATTGCGCCTGCACCGCCCGCACTGGATACTTTCATCTCAAACCATGCGGTAAGTGAATTAGTAATAGACTCAATTGCGGGGGCTAGTTCTGCAATAGATCGAGCAAATAAGCCACTAATAAAGCTAGATAGCTGAGTTATTGCATCATTAGCTTTTTCTACGCCTTTGACTAAGCCGCCACTTAAACGCAAACCCATGCGCTCGGCTCTTTGCTCCATATCTATAATGGCAGCACTGCCGCCCTTTAGAGTGTTAATAAGCGCGACACCCTCTGTGTCAAATAAGCTCATGGCAAGTCTCACTCTCTCGCCTTGGCCTGCCACTCCCTCCATAGCATCAGCTATAGCCTTGAATTGCTGATCAGGGGCTAGGTTGTTTAGAGATTTTGCGCTAAGTCCTAGCTCAATAAGAGCGTCTTTAGCTGCCCCTGAACCGTTAGCCGCCTCAGATACACGCCTAACCATGCGTTGTAAGCCCATATCTAAAGTATTGGTCGCTACGCCTGTCAACTCTGCCGCATACCTTAGACCGCCTAACTCGGCTGTTCCTATGCCAATCTTGTCGGCTAACTTTCCTAGTGCGTCAGTCGCGTCTAATGACTTCTTAACAAGAAAGCCGAACCCTGCAACGCCAACCGCAATAAGAGCAGTTTGCATTGAGAAAGCGACTTTTTTAATGGCATTAAGACCCATAGTAACGGCCCGAAAAGACCGCTTAGTTTTATCAACAGCTTTAATGACTATGTTTAGATTTTCACTTGCCATTATTCTTTAACTCCAAAAAAGCTGCCCATAGGATGATCTCATCAGTTTGCAGGCCCATGACTTCCTCCACACTCTTATGGAGGTGGCTTGCCAAAACCATGACAAACCTCAAGTCATGATCCTGTTTTAGTTTTTTGCTGCATCCTCCACCGTTGGCTGATCATCGTCACTCATTTCGGTAACGATTCGACTCACAACCTCTGGGTCTACGGTTCGCATCATTTCGGTAACGTGAGCGCGTTTAAACAGCTTCGCGCCGTCCTTATCCATAGCCTTGAGGATTAGCGTCATAATGACCGCCTCTGCTGGCTTGTTATCACCGTGGAGTTTTAAAACCTCGCCTTGATCTTTGAAATTCATGGAGGGCTTAAAATATATCTTGGCATCCCATTCAGGCACTTCAACGCATTGAAGCTCTCCTGACATACGATCACGAAAATGTGTTTTTGCTGTTTCTAATATTGCACTCATAATAATTCCCCAATTAATTTAAACCCCCCGATTAATTAGCGGCTGACGCATCGGGGAAAACGCCTTTTTAGTCCTAAGACCTAGCCGCCAAACTGGTTACGCCGTAGCCGAAGCTAATACGCCAGAACCCGTAAAGCTAAACGAGGCTTCAACGGTTCCTTCTGTAGATAGGCTTGTAGAAAGCTCTGATATGATGCAAGTGCCTGACCTAAACTTGTCGCCCGCTGCTTCACCTTCTGGGTAAAAGTGGATTTCAACAGTTGCGCCGTTAGATAAGGCAAGCTGGCCTGCGTCGTCATTATCCCAAAAAGCCTCTGCTGAACCTGAAAAAGACGAAACGCCAGCGATAAACGTTTTAGCGGTTGAGTTTAGATTGGTTGTATCAATCGTTCCTGTAGTCTCCGAAAAGCTGAAAGACTTCAACTCTCCTAAAGTATCGGTGCCGACTTTGATCAAACCCTGCGAACTATTTTGCGTTGCCATTATCGGCCTCCGTTGTGTTTACTTTCTTTGATTTTGCAGCAGTTGGTTTTTTGTCCAACCAGCCGCGAAACTTCATATTTTCAATCTGAGAAGGGTGGGCAATCACAGTAGATGTGCCTCTGTACATTTTCACTAGATAGAACCTCTTTTATATTGGTATCTAACTTGAACGGTCAGCGTGATTCCACCAATGGGGTCGATTGCCCCTTGGTCAGTGTCAACGCCTGAAACTTGAGTGTCTTTAGCGTAGCCGCCGCGAGTGCGATCAACATCTAAAGCATTTTCAATACCTTCGATCAATGCGTTTCGTGCTGTGTCAATGTCGGCTCCTTTTACAAAACCAACAATGCGATAATTAATGATCGACTCTCTCGATCCACCAAGGGTAATATCTCCCCTCGTTTCTTCTGCGCTTTGAACCCACACCGATGGAAATTGAGCATTAGATAAACGCTCATAATCAAAAGGCTCTCTGGTCACTTTCTTTAACGCTGGGCTGCTCATTGCGTCTAATGCGGTGATGATGTTTGCCGCTATACTTTCTCTTGCGCTCATCGGAAAACCTCCCGCTTAAACCTTGAGATAATTTGCTTTTGCTCACTATCATTCACACCAAACCAAGGGCGCTGCTTGTTAGTTGCCACAGCTTTCAATCTACCCTTTTCAGTACCAAAGCTAATAACGGCCTTTTTGGGGCTGCTTTTAGAAGTTACATCTCCAACCATTTGCCCAGTAAATTGCAGATTCACAGGGCTTACGCTCCTGCCTTTCTCTGCTCGATACTTTGCATATTCAGGATGATAGGGTTTAAATCCACCACTAAGACCAACGCCTCGATCAACACGCTTTAACATATCGTTAATGTGGCCTTGTGCTACTCTACCCAGAGCGCGTTCAAGCTGCCTTGGTGATGGTTGGGCCTTTTTAATTGCCGCCATAACCGCAGTCGTGTTGATTGAGGTGCTGATATTCATTAGCGTGTCAGCCTGCCAAAGTGGATGGGTAGCTTTTCTGATAAATCGACTGAATCATCTTCATCATCGTCATACTCCACACCATCCCTTAAAACCTCGTCCCACTCTTCCTCGTATCGGCTTTTGTAGAAACTAATCATCTTATAAAAGCGATCATTTTCATCCCAAGTGGCAAGCTGCGGTAATGCGTATTTCCACAAAACCAAATAGGCCGCGCACTTAGTAAACTGAGACTCAGTTAATAGGTTGGTTTTAAGTTCACCTGACAAGACCTTTTGGGGCCACCAATCTCGGCGTAATCTACGCTCAATATCGTTCCGACCCTTTGAATGCTCACTAGCAAAGCTAGGAATACCAAGGGTTAGAATGTCAGGTAAAATGGCTGACAGATCAGTGTCAGCACTCATAGGCATCGGTCAGCCCCTTATAACGCTGCGTCGGCGGTTAATTTAACGCCGTTAAGGTCAACCAATTCACCAACACCATAAGCGGCAGTTGCGTTCAACTCCCAACCACGGATTGAGGCGTCGCGCTGTGGCTCGATCTTCACATCCCACTTCACGGCTAGGCCGATTGCAGAAGGTACAAATACCGCGCCAATCGCATCGTCTGAACCATCAACAGTGATGTTGGAAGATTCGTAGATGTTAATGCCAGCCAATTGACCGACGTAACCAGAGCGCATCGCTTCGTTCTGAATGTCACCGCCATTAGGGTTGGCAAAGGTGTTAGTCATGTTCGCTTTGAGTGCGTAGGCTTGATAAGGATGGATGATTGCAGAGGCTTGACCGTTTGCGCCGCTTGCGCTTAACTTAGCTGCTGCTTTAAAGAAATCTGCCGCTGTTAGCTCTACGCCCGCAGTGCCGAAGCCTTGCGAGAAGTTAGCAAACAAGCCGATGATGTCTTGATCCATCTTCTTAGCCACAGCTTCGCCCAATACACGGCCCAAGTCGCCAGCAACGTCACCAGATGCAGACTGAGCAGCAAGGTCGGTTAATACGGCTTGTACGCCAACTTCTGAAACGGTAATGGTTCGGCTAGAGGTTGCGATTGAGGTGCTAGAGAGGTCTGTACCTTCTGTCAAAGCAGAGGCGGCGACTTCTGGATAAACTGGAACCTGAACGGTCTTACCAGATGTGCCTGAAATGTCGTGAACTGTAACGAAGTTACGAGCTAAAGAACGCTGTTGAGCGGTAAAGATCGCTTCGTGAATAATATTCGCAAAAAGATCGTCTAAAGTTGCTGTAGTAGATGCTGCCATTTGAATTGCCTCACGTTATTTAAAAAACGCAAGGCAACTGAAAACAGAAAAAGCCTTACGATATGGGTTTGATATAGCCGCCAGTGTTATTGCCGCGACCAATATTTTTTCTATGTTCAGCGTATTGAGTGCTGTTCATATCACCCACAGAAATAGGCCTCTGTGTCATGCCACCAACATTCCCTACACTGCCTGCGCCACCTTGGGAGGCTTTGACAAAATGAGGGTTTGTCGTAAGAAAATCATCAACCAATTGCTTAACGGTTAACGGTTCACCATTGTCACTGTAGAGCGTCCCTCCATCGTTATCCAGTACCTCTGCACGACCTTCGCTATTAAGTTTCACTTTACCCTTTAACAATTCACTAACTTGCGTTGGTGCTATTGCCTGACCTGACTCAGCCGCTCTCAATAAAGCACCATCAACCTCGCTGTTGGTTACTATCTGATTAAGCCTATTGATTTCGGTATCTTTCTTTTCAGCCTGCAATTTGATCGCTTTTTCAAACTCCCCCTTTGCTTTAGCCTGCTCTACCTCTGCGTTGGCTTGCTGCTCCTGCCATTGCTGGAACTGGTCAACGTCAACGCCCTCGTATTTCTTCTCAAACTTTCGGCGCTCACGGCCCACACGATCCGCAACGATCTTATCGACCTCGGCTTGAGTTAATGTTTTTTCTGGTTCAATTACTGTTTCAATTACTTCTGCTGCTTCACTCATAACTATTCCCCTGTTGTTGATAATCTAACGTCATTGGCATACCTTCGCTCACGCAATCTTCGACAAGTTCAAGCCATTCTTGACTATCCCAATGTATCGGCGCTTCAATTGTGGGCGGGTGTTCACCAAATATTTCAATGTAATTGTTGATCGCTTCCGAATACTGAAAGGCAATCGCTGGGTCTTCTAGGTCAATATCCATAATTAATCAAACGTTGCTCTAAAGTGGTGCTGACAGCGATAGCCGCCGCGAACCGTAAAAGGGTTGCCCTGAGATTTACCAGACCAAGACTCGTTAGCCCAAATGTCATTTATCTGCTTAGTGGTAAGAACCTGATCTTTGTATTTCTGGCAAAATTCTCGACTGTCCTCAACCAGCGCACCGAAGTAAATCCAACGCTCTGCGCCCAACTCTTTAGCGACAGAGTAATTAATGTTTGCGCTAAACTGCATTAATGAATCATGGGCATAGCCGCCAACATAGCGTTTAAGGTTGTTTCCCGCTCTGTCAGAGGCATACTCTGAATTTAATCGGCTAATAGCCTTATCCACCGCCTCCGCTTTGGCTGGGTCGTTCTTAAACTCACGCACGAACTCGACCAGTTCATTGATCTCATCAGAATTGGCCCGTATATAAACCCCGTTAATTGAGTGGCGTATACGCTGAACTAGATCACTTGAAGCCTCACCCACTAGGGTTGATTGATAAACGTGTCTTGCCATTGTATCTAGGTGGGCGCTAGCAATGTCTTCAAACCCTGAAAACGTCAACCGCTTTAGCTCAGCAATAATAGAGCCTTGATTGGCGGGCATAATTCCACCAACTAACTGGGCCTGATACTGACTAGCAACGCCTGCCACCACCTCATCAAGTGAATCAACAATGTCGTTATATGGCACAAGTAACTGGGCCTCAATTGCTTCACGCAAACCCCTGCGAATATCAATAGCGGCTGATAGGTCATTCAATGCGCCCGCTTGAGTGGGTAGCCCATCGATCAACTTAGCCACCTCAATCTCAAGGCTCATTAACGCCTCATCAATTAGCCGCCCATGTGATTGCGCTAAATCCGTTAGGTTATTAGCGTGAGCAATGGCGGCCTGACTCATGCAGCACCGACCAAGGCTAGATCAGGTTCGTTAAATTCACCAAGTTTACGGCCCGCATCAATTTCAGTGGTCGCCTTGGCTAAATCTTCATCACCCAGCACAAGCTCCGCAATGGCCTTATCAACGCCTTTGTTGAATGTTGAGCTACTAACACCAGAAGCCTTGGCGCGTTGCAGGAACTCAAGCTCTGTGCCGTAGTCGCGCAAATCAAACGTGCTAGGGTAATCAATGGTTATTTCTGATCTAACGCCCTGCCACATGGCGAATAAGTCCCATAACTGTTCCTCTGCCAACTCAAGCAAGTGGGCTTTTTCAGATAACTTGGCATTAAGTAGCTGGAACTCGGTTTGTAATGCAACGCCCGATTTGGTTTGAGAGTCCGACGCTCTCACTGCGCCCATGTGGGCCATTCTATTAATCGACTCAACCTTGTCGGTAATGGTGGCTCTTATTGCATCAAGGTTGCCGCCGCTTGGCTGGAGAAGGTAGGGTTGTATAGAGTCGTTATCTGACACCTCAATAACACTGCCTGCGCCTGCGCCTGCGTCTGTATCAACCGATTTAACAAGGCTAGGGTGATTGCTTATACGAATTAATTGCTCGATCTCGGATAGCTCGTTATAGATCGCTTTTTGCATGTAAGCTACGTCGGTAATGTCGCTGGTTCCAATGCCGCGAACAGGTGAGCGATTGGCGTATAAACAAACGGCTGGTATTCTGCCCAAAGGGTTGGGAATAGTCTCAACTAATTTAGCCTCTTCACCCTTGACCTCATAGGCTTTAATAACGCCCTTCTCCCAAATACGGTAAAAAGCGTCTTCCTCTTCTATCCATTCACGAACTTTAAGCATTGATAGCTCATAGCGCCCGTTTGCTGAACGCTCATAGCGCCAATCTAAGACGTTTTCAGGCGTTACCATTGTCATATACGGCCTAACCTCTTGCGCTAGCTCGTCGGCTCTTGTGTTAGCTGTGACGGCTGGCTTATCCATCATTAGCCAAACATGACCGTAAACGCTTGACCACATCTGAGCTTCTGACATGAACGAGTTAAGGCTTCGCCCGTCCATATCAGCATCCTTGAAGAATGATTGAAGCCCTTGATCTTCTGTTAGGTTGCCAAAATTACGGGTCGGAGGTAGTCGCCATATGAATGATGAGTAAATATTGATCACGTTTTTACAGTGGTTATCTAGTGGCGTTAAGTCGATACGCTTTTGATATTCATTTTTGTCTTCTAATATGTACTTGAGTAGGTAATTGCCGTCTCGATAGTCATTGCCACCTAGGTATGAGCGCAAGAAAAACTCCCATTTAGGGGCGTTCTTATTGTAAGCGTTATGCGTGTCTGTGATATTCATTAAGTCCACCTTGAGGGCTGAGAAATTACTCTATTAAATTTAATGGGGAATTGGCGCACTATAAAATAGCCAACACCGTCGTTTAAGTGATCGAAGCCGCCCGTTTTATCAGGCTCTCCGTTTTTATCGTATGCTTGCTGTTCAAGACCTAGCGCGATGTTCGGGCACTTATCCACGTTAACGTAATAGATACGCTCCCCCTGTGGATTGCATAAAGCCTTGTTAACTGCCGCTACTCGATCTCTAATCCTGCCGTTACTTTTCGGCGCGTTCACTGTAAAGCCTGCATTTTTTAGCATCTTAATATCGCTCATGCTGGCATTAGTTGAGCTTGTTGCGCCACCACTTGCATCGGGATAAACAATGACAGGGTTATTAGGGTAACGCTCTCTTATGCTTCCAATAGCCGCTGGCGTGTCTGCACCACCCACAATCTCGTCTACAGCGTAGGCTTTGCTGTTTCTCATCACATGAATCGCTAGCGCCATATTGTTAACGTTAAAATCCATACCCACATGAATAGGCTCATGCTCTTTGGCCTCAATGTCACAGCCAGATAATTGCCTGTCCCAACTGGTGTAAACGCTGCCCGATGTGAGGTTTACAAACTCCCCTTCTAAATACGCTTCTAGTAAGTTGGTCGGGTAAGTCTCTCGCAATGCCTCAATGTAACCGTCAGGCAAGTGAGGGTTGGAGTAAGTTGGTGCTTTGATAAGTTCATATGAGTCAGTCGGTTCTTTTGCCCACTTCTCATAAACGAACCTAAACCCCTCTGGCGTTGTTCCCACCGCTACCGTGTTAATGCCAGATGCTTTCTTTTGTCGGTTACGGGCGATTATCTTATTCCAAGCATTACGAGCCTTGACCGTTGGCAGTGTATCTAGCTCGTCTACCATTGAATCACCGACCTCATAGCCCACAATTGCATCAGGGTTATCCATCGTGCGAAAGATGATCGTCTTGCCGTTCACTTCAATCGTGTGTTCTGATCGGTTTAACTTATAACTAACGCCTAGGTTATCTAAGACCTCAGTGAAACGTGGGTAAGCAATAGTGCGAACCAATGGGTAATTAGGTAGGTAATAAGCAATGTCTTTGCCGTCACCAAAAATGAGCTTTACAGTGCGTAAAACTAAAGCATGGGTTTTGCCAGCGCCAAAGCCTGCGACCATTGCGGGGAACCTAGACGAGCTATTTACTAGCTGGGATTGTGGCTTTGTAGCTCTGGCCCTAACTCTCATCGTCTACCACTTCAAAGGCGGTAATGGTGTGATCAATAACATAGTCACGCTTATCGGTCTGCCCTAGCCAGTTCTTACCCAGCCATACAAGCATTGTCGGATTCCCATCCATTGCGGTTGAGTATTGGGTGCGTCTTAGTGACATTTTGCCAACACTGGCCTTTTGCTTGAAATACTCCGTAAAACTTAGCTCTTTTTCACGCCAAATTGCATTCGATAGAGTGTCGTAATCGCAACCTAACACCCCTGCAATCTCTTCGCCTGTGCATTGCATCGCGCACATCTTATCCACTTGATCCCAATTAATATTAAAATGCGGTCTACCTGTCATTTTAGCCCCAACATATTTTCTAAATCGTTCACTACAATTCCTTGCCTAATCATATCGGGCGTACAACGATAAACGCGCCACCCATCCATGAGGGCAGCATTGTACTTTTCGCAGTCCTTAGTGAAGCCAGCACCCCTAGTATGTCTACCTCCTGACCATACACCGCCCTCGACTTCGATAGCCAACATCTGAGCAGGATATGCGAAATCAAAGCGCCATTTCCTTGTCTTGTGGAATCTATGCTCTCGAACAGGTTCAGGCAGCTTCACGGCCCGTATCTGCATTGCTAAAGTCTCTTCTGCTTTACTAACGCCCAATGATCTGACCCCTTAGTGATTTAACGTCTTCTAATGTTTGTTCCAGTAGGTTGCGCTCAGTACCGAAAGCCGCCTCCCATGTTTCTTGGCCTGCGTGAATAGCAATTCCGTAGCCGCCTGTTCTGTGATGTGCTGGGCATAACGGGATCACCTCGTAATTACTGGCCCGCTGGCTCATGCCTTGACCGTTTCTGATGTGGTGTATCTCTGCGGGGCTTTCGCCGTATGCTGCATTGCGACACGCCACACAACCTAAACTAGCCACATCACCCATGTGTAGCGCCTCTGCTTTCTTCATTCTTTAGACTCAAAATAATTTGGAAAATCTGTAAACTTGTATCGAAGCAAATCAAGAGCCATACCAACGGCCCAACCGCCCTCAATGCCTGATATTTCATAAAGTGCGCCGCTGTCGTGCCTAGCTGATACTCTCAGGGAGGTTAGGCTTTTAATGCCCTTTAGCCGCTTCATGTTCCAGCTTCTTGAGGTGACGTTTTTAATACCTGTCGCCCGCTCAATCTCAACATAGCTAACCCCATCGGTTAACATTTGCATGGCCTTGGCTCTAGCCGATTCTTTTATCAAGCTGGCCCGTTGCTAGGAAAAGGAACATAAACACCGAACTTGTCGGATAAGTGGCGATTGACCACATCGTAAATCGCGCTAACGTCAGCCGTTTTTAAGTCATTGACCGATAGGTTTTCAAACTTAGCGTTCTGAACCTTGGCCCACACATGCTCTTTAACCGTTTCTTTTGACCAGGGTATCTCTACATCATGCAAAGTCTTCACCATATCCAGCCCACGAACGTTCAATTCTTTTGCAAGAAGATCGCAGTAAAGGTAAATAGAGCGCCTTTGTGGGTTGGTGATCGCCTTATTAGTTGACCACTTAACCTGAATGTATTTTTTATCTGCGTACAGTTCGCGCATGTGCTTGATGTAATTCTCAAGGCTTGCGTCACTGTTAATCGTCCAATGTTCGCCATTCATAGTGCTGCGGCCCATTGAGACATTGGCAGTTTGGCTAGCTTCATACTCAACCTTACGTCCCAAGCGCCTACTGGCTCATCGAGTGTTTTTCGAGGGTAGTCAGCGTTATCAATTTGAAGGTATTCATCTAATGGGAATTTCTTTCTCCCGCATTTAACGATCAACGTCACATGGAACCTTTCGACACCCCACTTCTTTGCGACCATTTCGTAGCTCCAGCCATTATTGATAGCCCGCTGAACTAGGACGCACTGCTCAAGATCAAGACTCATTCCGTTACTTCCCATGCCATTGCTGTCAGGCCGCTAATTGTGCAAGCGCGAGAACACGGTGAGAAGACAGTGCCTTTGTCTCGCATTTCAGATAAACGCCTAGCAAATTGATAGCGGTCAAATTCATCAGACATAAGACCTAACTCATTACTGGTGAACCCTACATTTTGCTCAATAAAGGATTTCATTTTAATTCTCTGCGCTGCTGCGTTATCCACATTCGATGCGTAGGCGGCACTGCTGTTTGGATGACTCATGCTGTTTTCCTTTTTTTATTCGCTTGTTGAACCTGTTTTCTGATCATCTCTTTATATATCAGCGCGTGACCGCCAGATTCGCCGTGTGAGCAACTTTGTACTGTATTGCCAGCACTTAGGTAGGCATTCATCTTCGCGTCTGTGAAGGGGCTTACAGGCTTGGGGCCAGCTAGGTAGTCTTTGCTCATAACGGCACCAATGCTTCTGCGTTGCTGAAATATCCGCGAGCAAGATTCCAGCGGCGGTGTTCTTTTTTAAGTAAGCGATCAGTTTTTAAGCTGCGCTCTGTCTCTGCTGGGGTTTGATGCCCTAGCTCTCGATGATGCTTGAGAAGCTTTAATTCGTTATCAATAGCTATCGCTCGGTTCTTTTCGCTTACCCGTCGAGAGCCAGCTAAAATTCCGCTAGCCACTGCGTTTTCCAATACTTTCGTTTTCTTTACCTGTTCGCCTGAAATCATTTTATTACTACCACTCTGGGGGATTTAAAATTGTGTTTGTTAGTTGCTGATTTTTTAATTGCTTAGGGTTAAAGCCGCTTAAAGAAATAGGATTTGATTTATTGTTTTCCTTCGGGGCCATCCACTCAAACTTAATAGCCAACCAACCTCGCGTAGCGAACTCGTTTAAAACATCGTCAACCGTAAAGCCGTGGTCAATAGCTAAACTGATTTGGTTAATCAGGGTGTTGGCTATGCGTTGAGTCATTGCTGAGGCTTTTGCTTTTTTAGCTTTATGATTTTCAATTCTTATTTTTGTTAACTCGTTAAATTCATCTTTAGTTAGGAAGCCATAATCAATAGCTTCTTTTATGTTTGTAGTAGTCTCTGTAGTAGTCTCTGTATTCTCTGGTATTGGTGGGGTCATATTGAGCTTATGAGAGAGGGTCACATTGATCTCTTGTTGGGTGCAATCTGACCTTATGCTGGGGTCAATATGATCTAATGGTTGATTTTGCTGGCTCTCAAGGGCTTTTGGTGTATCTTCAATGGCTTGCGTTGTATTTACTAAAGAGGGGTGGTTGTAGTTAATTGTGTACCAGATCGTCCTATCCATCTTGAGCTTATTAAAGTTACCAGTGTCGATAACGCCTTGAGATTTTAGGCTGTTAATAACGCGTTTTAGAGTAGGCTTTGACCAAAAAGGAAATTGCTCCAGCCATGAATCATGTGTGTTATAAATCCACTGCCGACCATGATGTGTATGCTTAGATTTGACCAACCAGTAGTTAATCTGCTGCACAAGAATAGCCTCGTTTAACCCGATCTTAACGGCTAATTTAGGCAGTATCTGCAAAGGCTGTTCGGCAATTAAAAGACTCATATCACACCAAATTCATTAAATTTATTACTGTCTATCTTTCCTATCCCACCTAACCCTTCTATCTCTTGTTGCTTAACAGTTCATCGAATACATTTAGTTCATCCATCTTTGCTTCATAAGCAACAGTGAGGAATAAACGAATGACCTTAGAAATATCAGTATCAGTATGTTCAGCCGTTAACTTTAAAAACCGAAATAATTTATCGTCAAGATGCGTGACGACGGGATTACTAAGTTTGTCTGACATTAAATCGCCTCCGCTAACTCAGCAGCTTGAGTTGTTTGGTAATGAGTCTCGTCATACAGTAAGACCCCCTCAGTTAACCGCTGTAGGCGAAAGGCTTGTTTCTCAGGTATTACTAGACCCCACACCGAAACGGCTGGAGTGGATATATTCAACGCCTTTGCCAAGGCGGCTTGAGTGCCAAAATGGTTAATACAATTTTCTTTTAACATTGCTGCCTCCTTGTTAAGTTGAGTTATGTTCGCACGTTAACGTAACTTTAGTCAATAGCAGTTAAGATAAGTTAACGCTTTTTAAGCGGAATAAATAAACATTACGATAGGATTTGAAAGCATGACTACTTCTGGACAGCGGATAAAATCTCGCAGAATGGAAAAGAATTTAACTCAAAGAGCTTTAGGGACATTAGTTGGGGTTTCTGCGACCTCAATAACATATTGGGAAAATGCAGAAGTTGAGCCAAAAAATAAACACTTATCATCTTTAGCTAGGGCGCTAGACTGCGCTCCAGATTATATTTTACACGGAGCAACATTTGGGGGTGAGGTTTCTATTGCACCTATTCACTCTCGAATACCATTAATTAGGTGGAATGATGTTAGTAGTTATTACAAGGGAGATTACATGACGTTAGACAAGGAAACAGTGGATTGGCTTTATTGCCCAGTTCAGTGTGGTGAGAACACTTTCGCCACCACTGTTAATGGGGATTCTATGACCTCTCCATATCCAAATAATAAGAGTTACCCAGCAGGTATAATTATCTTTATTGACCCTGACGCGCCGCTTACCAGTGGCTCTCGCGTTATGGCTAAACTTGAAGATTCTGATGAGGCGACATTCAAAGAGTATATAATTGACGGCGGTAAAAGGCTTTTAAAGCCGATCAACCCACAATATCAAATTGAAAGATTTACAGATGGGTCTGAGATTATTGGCGTTGTTATTGGTAGTTATATCGCTGAGTAATTTATGAAAGTATGTAACCTGAACAATATGCGGTCAAAGTTTCAAAGCTGGATGCGCGAGTTAGTCTATGACTGGTTCCTTATTCACACTGATCCCTATGCTATTTGCGACCCCGTATTTGCGCCAATCAGTGTGACCGACCTTAATGTATATGGCGCAAGAAAAACCAATTTAACATTTGGGAAATTTGTAGAAGACTCAGAGCCTAATGGCCCCAACTAAGTAAAGTTTACACAATTATCAATCGATCTCCTTTATGGGGATTTTTTTTGGCCTGAATTTTACCTTCGGCATGACGATTATTTATCCGATAATTAAAGACTTGCAATCCTTGTTAAGTATAGTTAACATGCAGCATATCAATTGATAACGGAGCAGCACAATGAACTCATATACAACTTACTGTCCAGTAGCCGATTCGGTTAGCGTCCACGCTAATATTTG
>Ga0307488_10001050_pt1 | contig 23170 bp, 12 predicted proteins | sample SB02metaG_FD_202248 | JGI IMG/M metagenome (GOLD analysis project Ga0307488, IMG submission 202248) | Sea-ice brine microbial communities from Beaufort Sea near Barrow, Alaska, United States - SB 0.2 | ecosystem: Environmental > Aquatic > Marine > Coastal | place: USA: Alaska | collected... | reverse complement strand
GTTTATGTTTATGTTTATGTTTATGTTTATGTTTATTAATATTTCTTAAGCACTTTATACCCTAAATTCAATCTGTTTGAATCTTTTTTTAGCCTTACGTTTTTAGGGTATATAAAGCAACATTTATGAGGCTAAACAATACCACTCTGTTTTAAATGAAACTTTAATGGTTTTCTGTGGCTTTGTTACTAACCAGCCTCTGAAATAAAACGCCTGCAACAACAAAACAATCTACTTGATGGTATTAGATGCCCAACTGATTTTTATACCAAGCAGGTTATACCCTCTTATAAATCACCACTTTAAATAGTATAAATATGCGATTAAATTTAATCGATTAGTCAGCAAATGATATCGGCATGTAGACATCTACTGCGAGCACTCAACCGTCACTATATTTTGCCTGATGAAGCATATAGCAGGATTTTATTGCTTGATGCGCAGCTAGGCAACTTGATAAATGCCAGATCCTTTATCTCACCAGTTTGGAATTCATCCATCAAGAGTTGATATGTGCTTATGTGATTGACGACAAGTACAATGAGTATAATAAAAACTTTTTTGACGAAGGATATTTTCCGAGTTGTATGAGTGCGCTAATAAATAACGAGTCTAGCGGATTAAAAAGGGGCGAATGAATTGGGCGCATTCTGGATGGCTTTATGGCAATTTAAGTTCGGTTCACTTGGATATGTTTGCCATACATCTACAGAAATACTGACCATCTTATTTATTCTTTAAATGTGGAAGATGCGCTATTGCCCTAAGGGGGATCTGTGGTAGGTTTTACTAAAATGAATACACATTTAGTCATAACCGAAGGAAAACGAAAGTGACATCGAAGGATCAAAAGATTGAAGACTTACAACGGGAACTGGCGTTAACCCGTATAGACTTTTCAACTCGGCTGCAAAGATTAGAGCAAAAAATATCGGCGTTAACGGATGGTTATAACGTTGATAAAAAAACGCCATTCGAACAGCCAGAGCATAAACCGTCCCAAGCCCCCTCTCCTTCTAAACCGTTGCAAGTAACAGATTTACAAAATCAGCTTGCCACTTTTGATGAGCCTGCGATTAGTATCAATACCGACTCCGTCGCCAAACCTTCTTATATTGTTTATCTGTTAAAAGAAACCACTACTCTAGGATTAAGCCTCTTATCTCCAATCACTAAATTTGTATCTCCATTACTGAATCTATACCAACACTATCAAGCCAGAGACCAAGGGCCAATATTTGTATTTATACTAATTGGCATTGCACTTTTAGTGGGTGGTTTTGGTTATTTAGCTCAGTTACTTGTCGGCGAACTAGGTGCCGGTAGTAAATCTTTGTTGCTGTTGGTGATCGCTATTGGCGTTACCTTCGGTGGTGCATATTTAGCTAAACGTCAACAATACCCTGAAATTAGCTCTGCTGTTGTCAGCTTAGGGCTATTACTGAATTTTGTGACTGTTTATGTGGCGGGAAGTTTTTATCAACTATTGCCAGACTGGATGGTGCTATTCAGTTATCTTGCTATTGCTTGTACGGGTTTTATTTTAGCTAATAAATTCGATACAAAAATTGTCAGTGCATTGGCAGTTATAGGCGGTGGGGCTATTCCGCTGATTTCACAATTGGATCAACTAGGCACCACTTACTACCTAATAGGTTTAGGCTTTATGGTGCTCGCTAGCCTATACCAAGCCTCGAATAAAAACTGGCAATGGCTAGGATTTGTCAGCGTATTGGTTGCTTATGGTTGTATGGAATTCCTCTTACTAACCAGCACTACCACACACATTTTAGGTTTTTTTAGCCAAGGCTTTTATTGTGTGTTTTTGCTATATCTCTGTACATTACTGAACAAGCAAAGTGCACACTCAAAAAACATCATAGTACTCACTGTCATCACGGTTTTCGCTAATATTGGTATGCTTTACCAATCAAATTTCGCTAGTGAGTGGATATTACCTACACTTGCCGCCGTCAACGCTGTACTCAGTGTTTTCTTATTACTTCACGCTAGATCACAAAAGTCCTATACCACCAGCTTGTATACTATGCTTGCTAGCACATGGTTGTTAGTTGCAATAATCAGTAGCCTTGCACCTGATTATTGGGGCTTTGCCATTGGGCTGGAAGGGCTATTTATTTTGTTTTTCGCCCTCAAAGAAAACTACTTTTCAGTACGAATTGAAGCATATGGTCTTTTAGTTTTTGCAATATTACACGCAGTTTTTGCAGTGTTTCCCTATTTCCCCGACCCTGCACTGTTATCTTTAAAAGGCACTTTATTGGTTGCAAGTATTGGGGCGTTAATCTTCTGCTCAAGAAAGCTGTTGAGTCGTTTCCCCAGCGATATTGATTGGGAAGTAAAACTTAGTCACTTACTCAGACCAGCAGAATCAATTTGGATAAACATATTCGTGCTTTCACTGCTATGGGTTCAACTTGGTGTGTGGTCAGCCATGGCAATATTGCCATTACAAGCCATGTTGTTAACCAAAAGCTATCGTAGTGTGTGCACCACCTCAGAGATAATGGCTTATGTAGCTGGCGCAGCTATATTCGCCATTTGTTTATTGGGCATAAACGAAGTGCAATCCCTATCATTTAGAGAGTTACCCAACTATGCAAAAGTTGCCCTCTTATTAGTATTTGTCGAATGTTGGTTATTTGCTGAATATTACCGACGTATAGGCCGAGTGGGTGTTTTGGCTAAATTGGCTGAACGATTAAGACTGGGGTTTTACCTGATCATACCCTTGGCATTCTTACCCTCAGTCCTGAAGCACTACATGGAATTTTCTGCTTTGGCTATTTGGTGCTCTGCGATTATTGCTTATGGACTTGGACGTGGGGTTAAACACCCTTTAATTCGCAAAGAAGCGTTCATTATTTTTGCAAGTGCCGCACTGTATAATCTAGGCTTTTATGTGGATTTTTATAACAGCCAACTTTTATTAACTTGCCTGTCTACCTTATTTGGCCTAGGTGTATTGAGTTACTTTTTACAAACCGCATACAAGCGCCATGTATCTTTATTAGACAAAAACATCGCATCAATAAGCCTTTATTTTACGGCAGCATGTATTGCATTTTATATAGGGCAATGGACTAATGTTTATCTAGCCGGCGCATTAACCAGCGGCTATATTTTTATTTCAGCATTGTGTTCACCGCTGCATCCAACGTTACTTAGAAACCGCACCACGTTCGGTTACCTTTGTTACTTTAGTTTGCTCTGTTCTTGGCTTGGCATCATTGCAGCAGGCAGTTTTAACATCATAAGCAGCAGCTTGTGGGGTTTACTAAGCTTATTGATATCACTGACTTTTTTAGTGAAAGCAGAAGCGCTTAATAGGCTGAATTTAAAGTTATTCACTGACAGCCAAACTGGCTATACCGTACAACATATATTATTAGCAATCAGTGCTGCATTTTTATTACATGAATGGGAGCTGGCATTACTCATTAGCCCATGGCTAATACTGCAAGGTAGTTATCTATTCTTCACCCATAAACACAGTAAGTTTGTGGCAAAACTAGCCTTGGGGTTTATTTTTGTCGGACTCCTAAAACTGGGTTTTATCGATGCGGCAAACGCTTTGTTATGGCAAAAAGTCACCCTAATGATTGGTATCGGTATATTTATGCTTGGGGCCGCATTTACTTATCAAAAGCGTCTTTCACAATCAAATACATAGCATTAATAATACATCGAAGATGTGGAACATAGAAAATTGAGCCTTATTAAGCTCAAATGAAATACTCACAGTGTGCCAATAAAAAAGTCGAATTGAGTAACCTTGACGATGCCAAAGCGGTAGTGTTTTTTGCCCTTGCATACCTGAATTTTAACAATCTATACACTAAAAATAGTATCAAACTATAGGTAAACAGCACGGCCGTATGCGTACTAATAGAGGCTTATTCTTACGAAAGTTGACCAGAAAAAACAACCCCAAAATGCCATAGTTCAACTATGATTTTGTTGCTATAGCATTTCGATTTCACCCTTTTTTGCTATTAACCATAAATAGCTTATGGTTAATAGCAAGCACTCATCTATCGACGAGTCACTGGTAACGAAGCGGTTCTTCAACTCTTTTTCTCATTCTTGTTCTTTTGTGAGAATTGAAACGAAAGAAGCATAACTGGTTAGTACTGATTGATAACATTGCTCGAGCTTTTCTATCTCTGGGATTTTAGCTAGTAGCTCCATTGATGAAAACAACTGATGTAAATCGACAGCGCCCAAGTCGCCTGCAGAACCTTTTAATGAATGCGTAAGTTTAATAACGGCTTCGAAATTTTTCTCAGTAATGGATTGCCTCAAGGCCTCAATTTTATTGGGAGAGCTGTTCATAAAGATCTGACATATTTTGGACAATAACGCTTCATTATTCATCAACCTTGTCAGTGCTGCCTGTTTATCCCACTCCAATATTTTAGAAGTGACAAGCGTTTCACTCCCATCTTGCAATTGGTTGTCTGCATCATTGATAGGCGCTTCATTTGTTATCTGTGAGGGCGTATGTAAGGGCCCCTGATACACAGTTAATATCCACTCAATAATTTTTGAAACAAGCAAATCGAGGTTGATAGGTTTAGTGGTAAAATCATTCATACCCGCTTCTAAACATTTTTCTCGTTCACCCAACATCGCACTGGCCGTCATGGCAATAATCGGGATAGTATTATATTGCTCCCCAAGTATACCGTTACGGATCTGTCGACTAGTATCGTAACCGTTTAAAATAGGCATATGGCAGTCCATTAAAATACAATGAAAAACGCGGTCTTGTTGTATTGATTTTTGTAATATGTCCAAGGCTTCCTGACCATCCATGGCCTGTTCTATCTCTATGGGCAAACTAGATAACATGCCCTTAGCGACTGCTAGATTAATTTTGTTATCATCCACAACTAAGATCCGGGCACCTGTTATTTTGGCTAAATTTTCAGCAGACGTTTTAAAATCAGCTTCTTTACCCAATTGATGCAAGTCATTCTTTTTATTCGTCATTCCCTCTGCTGTTGCAAAGACTTTTTGTAACAAGTCAGTTAACAACATTGGTTTATCAAGGCTCGCCGCGACTATATTATTCAGTGAAATTCTTGTATCGGCACTTTTTTTGAGTAAAAAAACTTCGGTTGTTTGTGTAGTGTCTCTCACCCATTGTGACCATTTACGGTCTAAAATTGTGAGCTGAGGATCTTGCTGGTCAATGATAATAAAATCAGGTTTTATTTCAGGAAGCTCATCAGGAGACACATTATTTTCAGAACTAAACCATTTTTCATAAGGCTTAGGTTCTAAGACGTCAGCTGAGCAAGATTGAACCATACGCCGAATACTTCGATATACTTCGCTGTGTGGCACTAAAATCAAACACGATTTACCCTTCAGGCTAGTTTCTTCAGGTTTTTGTTTACAATCAATCTGTGGCACCGTGATAGAAAAGCTAAATGTACTACCTTTATCTTTTTCTGAGCTAAAATCGATCTCTCCATTTAGCAAACTAACAAGTTGCTGACAAATAGCCAGTCCTAAACCAGTGCTGCCATACTTAGACGCTACCGCTGTATATTCTTGCGCAAAAGCAGTAAAAAGTTTGTGTTTGTTATTTTCGGTAATCCCCACACCAGAGTCACTCACAGAACAATGAAATATCAGTTGTCCATCATCACAAAATTGACATGATGCTGAGACTTTAACAAAACCATTTTCAGTAAACTTAACCGCATTGCTGATCAAGTTACTGAGAATTTGTGAAAAACGGTGCGCATCGCTGACGAGAGATTCGCAATGTAAGTCTGTTACATCGACAATAAATTCCAAGCCTTTTTCTTGCGCTTTAATGGCCATGGTACAACATAAATTTTGAATGAGGTCGATCGGATTAAAAGCTTGAAAATCCACATCTAACTTACCCGCTTCAATTTTAGATAGATCTAACACGTCATTAATCAGAGCGGACAAGTTATCCACACTCACTTCAGTCATCTCTAAGTAACGTTTTTGGTTATCTGATAGACTTTCATTCTTGACTAACATCAAGGTGCCAATGATACCGTTTAATGGGGTACGAATTTCATGACTAATATTTGAAATAAAAGCACTTTTGAAATGGCTGTTTTTTTCTAGTTCTTGTGTTCTATTGGCAACTTTTTGTTCTAAATCTGCATTTGCCTGTTTAATCTTCATTTCTGCTATATGTTCATTGGTTATATCTCGGGCAATAATTGCCACACCATGAACATCAGATGCAAAGTCAGTAATGGCTGAAAAAGACAAGGACAGAAACACCGAATTTTGATCTTTAGTTATGGTCACATCTGCATTTTGCTGAGTATTACTTTGGGATAATTTATCAATAATATCCAACACTTGAATATTCTGGAAAAGACCAAGTTCAGATATTGTTTTACCTTTGGCATACTCTTCATTATATTCAAATAATAATTCGGCGGCCCGGTTCCAACTGGTCACCACGGATTCTTTAGTTATACCTATTATTGCATCATGGGAGCCGCCCACTATAGCCGCTGATTGGGCTTTGGCTTCAGATAATTGCTGGGTTCTTTTCATACTTCGATTAAATACACTGAGTACAAATAATAATATGGCCGTGACAGCCACTAAAAAAGTATAAACACTGGTTCTACGTCCCATTTCTAAATTGTTTACATCACTTTGGAACTCGATCAATCTAGCTAATAAATATCCCTGATCTATGTCTCCTGAAACCACTATTTTTTGAGTCAAAGCAAAATAAGAAGTTTGCTGATCTTCAATGTCTAATATCCGAGTAAAATCATTAGAAAGATACTCTAGAGTCTGAAAACTTGTATCCCACGTTTTTGTAGGGGCCAGATCTCGACTGAAATTATGAGTGTCTTTAGGAGTGATTAAAAAATATCCCTCATTATCTGTCAGCATCAACTCACTAGGAGGAACTACCATACTTTCTAACGAATTCAGCAGTGGTTCGGCATGAATGTTAACAATCAAAAAACCAAATCGTTGTCCTAACTCATCAAATATAGGTAAAGATAGACGCAACATCGGGTTGTAAGGAAATTCTATTTTGCCAAACTCTCTGTTCAGAGAAATACTCGACATATAGATTTCTCTATCAGACAATTGTGCACTAGAGGCAAAATAATCACGGTCACTTTTGCTCTGTAAATTCCGGTCCTCAATAACCTTTATTTCTCCTCCGACACGATCGGCTCTAACCAGTTCCATACCTTGTTCTGTGGTAGCAATGATACGTAATTGTTGATATGCAATATTATTCTGTAAGAAAGCCACAAAAATAGTTTCTAAGCGTTTTTTCCATTGAGAATAAGAAGTCTGCTCTAAGGGATCAATTCCTGCATTATTTAATGAACGAGGTAAGCCTGAGACCGGTGGAGTGGCATGTAAAAAACGTAAATCATTACGATATTCAGATAATCTTTCCTGAATTTGGCTCTCGATTTGTTCGCCCGTATCCTCTAAGGTAGTTTTTACATCTGTCATAACAGATTCAGATAGGCGAGACTCAAACACAAGAACCGATATCGTTACCACAGCAAAAACGACTACCAGAGATAAGGGTAACAAGTGTCGCAGTACTTTAATTTTAAATCGAAGAAAAATGAAATCTAATTGAGACATCTAGACATGATCCTCCGAAATGAAAATTAACAAAAATAACTACACTAACTATGTCTTGGATACATAAGTAGAAAAGCGATTCCTACCAAGTTGCTTAGCAGCATACAGAGCTTCGTCAGCCTTGGCTAAGGTGCTAACTAATGAGGCGTTTTTGCTGCTACTTATAGTGTGAATACCAATGCTAATAGTGAGCACTTTAAATTCTGACAGCTTGTGTTCAATAGCCAAATTTTGCACCTTTTTAAGTGTTGAATTTGCAATGTTTTCAACACCTTTACTGTCTGTATCCGGTAATAGACATAAAAACTCTTCTCCGCCATAACGTATCGCCATATCTGTCGGCCGTTGTAAACTATCTTTTATCGCACGTGCTACACGTTTAAGACATTCATCCCCCTCTAAATGACCATAGGTATCGTTATAACCTTTGAACCAGTCTACATCTATCATCATTAAGCTCAGAGGCTGATTAGAGCGATTGACATGTGATGTGAGCTTTTCCATCACATCTTCGAGTAGATGCCGGTTATATAGTCCAGTCAAGCCGTCAACAAATGACATTCTGCGTAATAAGTCGGCTTGTAACTTAAGGGTTAAGTGAGATTTGATTCTGTTACGAAGAGTAACGCCGTTGACGGGTTTAGCCACAAAATCAACACACCCAGCTTCCCAACAGCGGTTTTGATCGTCCTGATCATGCATCGACGTTATAAAAATAATGGGAATATGCTGTGTTTGAGTGTTAATTTTTAAGGTTTTACAGGTTTCAAGACCAGAAATACCATCCATCATAACATCAAGCAGAATAAGATCTGGCGGCTGAACATCACAAAATTTCAAAGCGCTTTCACCAGAGTGCACTGTTTTAGTTTGATATAAGCCGGAGAGTAGCTCCTCAATTACTACCGCATTAATAGGGTCATCTTCAACAATCAATATCACTGATTCAGCTAATGACAATTTTTGCTCGGCAATATATTGATTCAACGTATTCTCCCGTTATTCTAAAAGTTAGGCGAGTAATAATTTAAGCATAGTCTTTTATCGTCACATGCAGGATAAAACTTATAGGAGCTTTTAACGTTGATCAATAAGCGAGTTAAAAGAATTACCTACAATAAATATTTTTAATATCAATAACAAATATATCTTGTATGTTTACTTGGATTTTTAACATATACATAAGAATATATGTTTGATGGTTATTTGAATTTATGAATATCAAAACCACTATATTTAATTTTACCCTACCCTCAATTAAATGCCCCCATGACTAATCGATTGAAGCAGTCACGATAGACGGAGATTAAAGCCCGCGTATGCAGTCAAGTTTAAATACAAAGGATTGAGATTTCTCTACACCGCACAGTTATGAACTCACATACCTAAGTATCATCTCGCAGGTTTTTTAATCAGTTCGAATAGTTTTAATAATTCATTAAGATTCAGCAACGGCTGCAAGTAAAATAAAAAACCGAGGAACTTAACCATGTTGAAAATTGTTAAAACTTCTATCGCTATCGCAACCGCTTCTTTACTCTTTGCTGGCAACGCTCAAGCCGACGTTAGTGCAGCTTTACAAAATATCTGCACTATTGTGAAAGCAGATGATAAAGGCGAACTACGTAAAAAAATGAAACGTGTTCAGTCTGACTTTAGAATGAAGCTTAAAGATTACTGCACAGGTGTTTCTTGTGGTGGTAACAGCCTTATTCGCACAGCAATACTCAACGATGCAAAAGAAACAGGCACCTTAATGGTTAAGAAAATGCCAAAGGGTGACTTAAGCTCACCAGAGCAAGACGGTAAAACAGTATTGATATGGACTTCTGAAAACGGTTTAGATGCATCACCTATTGTTGCTGCTCTTAACGACAGAATATAAGCTATATGCTCAGCAACCGGTCGCCACACTCTATGAGTCGGTAACCAGTTATTAAAGTGAATTGTTCTGGAACGAACTTGGCTACGGCCACTGAAATGTTCAACGTGGTAGGTGCGTTGCTTATTCTGCTCACCTTTAAAAATGGCCTCTTCTGAGGCCGTTTTTTTATCTGAATACAAATCAATTTGTTCCTCTGTGCAGCGAAGCATCTTTTCTCTTTGTAGCTTAACGGTCGGCGCCAAACGCTATGAGTTCTCTGTAGAGAGCGTTTTATGTTGATTTCAGAAAGTTATCTATTTCTGCATTCACTTCGTTGGGCAATTCATGTTGTAACCAATGACTGGCATCAGGAAAGCGTTTAATCCGCACGTCAGGCACATATTCCTCGACCCCATCAACAGTCTCTTTAACAAAGGCTTGGTCTTGTTCGCCCCATAATATTAACGTTGGGCAAGTGATGCGAATGTTAGGGATCTTCATTTGTGTTGCTGCCACCACAGGTCCATTTCCAGCACCCACTACTTTCACAGAAGGAGCTAACTGAGGCATAGCTCGATAATATTGGAGCATGCCATTAATTGCACCAGGCTGAGCCCATACCTTTTCATAAGCCTTACGTTGCGTTTCACTCAATGTGCCTTCGCGCATTCCAACAAATATCTCGTTTTTAAGATACTCGTAGTTATTGTTTGATAAATTTTCAACGCCATTAGGCGCGATTAAATCGTGTATATATTCACTTTTTTGCCGTTGCTCAGCATTATTGATCATTTCCCGTGTAAAAGTACTGGGGTGAGCAGCATTGAGTATCACCAATCTATCGACAAGGTGCGGGAAAAAAGCGGTAAGCGGCCATGCAATAACTCCGCCCCAATCATGAGCCACTAAGATTATCTTCTGTTGCGGTGCCACACCTTGGATAAACTTGGCGATAAACTGAATTAGGTTGGGCACTTCAAAAAAAGTATTTTCTTGTGGCTTGCCACTTAAGTTATAACCGGGCAAGTCAGGTGCGAACACTCGATAATTATTGGCAAAATAATCAAGTTGTGCGTGCCATGTACCCCAGAATTCTGGAAAGCCGTGTAAAAAAATAATAGTCTGTTGTGGCGACTGACTAACATTGTCTTCCCCTGCTTCAACATAATGCACATTAACGTTTTCAATGTCGATTGTGTGATGTTTCATGACTCTATTCACCTTTCAAATTAATCCGTTTAATTAAAAAAAGGCGGACATGTTATATGTCCGCCTTTTTATATTCCCTAGCTTAGCTTTTTATTATTTTAATAAAACTTAAACAATGTTGAACTGCTCTTCTTCCATGTTCATCAAGTTATCAGCACCAGATTCCATAGCCGATACTAAAGAGCGTGTCCGTGTTAACAAACGGTCAAAGTAAAACTTAGTGGTATGTAACTTCGCTTGGTAGAACTCTGGGTCACTGGTACCTTCATCAAGTTTTTGTTGAGCTACAACAGCCATTTGAAGCCAGAAATAACCAACCACTACATAACCTGAATACATCAAATAATCGACAGATGCAGCACCTAATTCAGCCGGATTGTTAGCCGCTCGATGCATAATATCTTCAGTAATCTGGTGCCATTCATCGATGTGTGTATCGATACTGTTAGACCAAGCATTAAACTGACTCTTATCACGAATACTTTTACAGTATTCTTTCACTTCGTTCGTGAATACTGTAAGCAGCTTACCATTAGAACCCACTACTTTTCTGGCCAATAAATCAATCGCCTGAATACCTGTGGTGCCTTCATACATAGTACAAATACGAGTATCACGGGCGAGTTGTTCCATGCCCCATTCTTTGATAAAACCATGCCCACCAAATACCTGCATACCATAGCTAGTCGTTTCTTGGGCTGTTTCAGTTAAGAATGCCTTAACAATCGGGGTTAACAATGCAAGCTTAGATTCTGCGAGTTGTTTAGCACCTTCATCTTGATTAGCCTGCGAAATATCAACTAATTTCATGGCGTATACCGCTAATGCTCTATTACCTTCTGCGAAAGCTTTTTGAGTCAATAACATGCGGCGTACGTCAGGATGGTTAATAATCGGATCTGCAGGGCCCTCAGGGTTTTTAACGCCAGTCATGGCTCTAAACTGTAAACGGTCTTTGGCATAAGCTAAAGCGCCTTGAAACGCAGCTTCAGAAGCAGACAAACCTTCTAGACCAGTTCCAATTCGTGCCGTATTCATAAAAGTGAACATGCAGTTAAGTCCACGATTTTCAGTGCCTACAAGGTAACCCTTAGCATCATCAAAATTGATCACACAAGTTGCCGAGCCTTTGATACCCATTTTGTGTTCAATAGAGCCACAAGTGACACCGTTTCGGTCTAACTTTTCGCCTTCAGGGCCTGCATGGAATTTAGGTACTACAAACAACGAGATACCTTTAGTGCCACTTGGCGCATCGGGTAAACGTGCAATCACGATATGCACAATGTTATCCGACATATCATGCTCACCTGCAGAGATGAAAATTTTGGTGCCAGTTAAGCTATAACTACCATCATCATTCTTTACTGCTTTACATTTCAGCATGCCTAGGTCAGAGCCACAGTGAGATTCAGTCAAACACATAGTGCCTGTCCAGTGACCACCAATTAGGTTATTCAAAAACATTTTTTGCTGCTCATGCGTGCCATGCTCTTTTAAGGTTTCGATACAACCTTGACTGAGCCCGGGGTACATAGCCCAAGAGTGATTCGCCGAAGAAAACCACTCTGCCATCACACTGCCTAAAGAGTAAGGTAAATTCTGCCCACCTAGTTCTTCTGGGTGTGTCATACCTGTCCAGCCACCATCAACATATTGTTTGTAAGCTTCTTTGAAACCTGCAGGAGTGGTCACTACACCGTCTTCCCATTTACAGCCTTCTTCATCACCGTTGGCATTAATTGGCGCTAACACATTTTCGGCGAATTTAGCTGCTTCTGAAAAAATGGCTTCGACCATATCAGGCGTAGCATCTGTAAATCCCAAATCGGCATAATGTTTTTCAAAACCTAATAATTCGTTCATCACGAATAAGGCTTCTTTTTGTGGGGCTTTAAAATATTGCATAACGTACCTCTTAAATCTCTTTCTTAATCGTTTGCTTTTTGTTGCTTGTAGCTCATATCGAACGGCTAGAAGCTCTCAGCATCTTTTAATAAACTTCAAATAAACCTGCAGCACCCATTCCGCCACCGATACACATGGTGCACACAACAAATTTAGCACCACGGCGCTTACCTTCAATCAGTGCATGACCAACCATACGTGCGCCACTCATTCCGTAAGGATGACCTACAGAAATAGCGCCACCGTTTACATTTAAAATACTGTCATCAATACCTAACTTGTCTCGGCAATATAAAACTTGTACCGCAAAGGCTTCGTTCAGCTCCCACAATCCAATATCATTCATCGTTAAGCCGTGCTGCTTGAGTAATTTTGGAATAGCGAAAACCGGACCAATACCCATTTCATCAGGTTCACAACCTGCCACAGCAATACCGCGATAAGCGCCTAATGGTGTCAAGTTTTGTTGTTCAGCTAACTTGCTGCTCATTATTACACTGGCAGATGCGCCGTCAGATAACTGACTAGCATTACCTGCAGTAATAACACCACCTTCGATAACAGGCTTTAAATTTTGTAAACCTTCTAATGTGGTTTCAGCACGGTTGCCTTCATCTTTACTCAAAGTCACTTCTTGAAAGCTTTCTACTTTCGTTTCGCGGTCAATGATTACTTTGGTTGCAGTTACGGGCACAATTTCATCATCAAATTTACCTGCAGCCTGAGCCGCTGCTGTGCGCATTTGGCTGCGATAAGCATATTCGTCTTGCACATCACGGCTAATGCCGTAACGAGCAGCTACCACTTCAGCTGTTTGTAACATTGGCATATAGATATTTTTATGCATTTTAGCCAGGGCTGGGTCAACAATACGATGAGTATTCATTGCCTTGTTTTGCACTAAACTAATCGAATCAAGTCCACCAGCAATCATGACTGGTACGTTGTCTGTAATGATATGTTTTGCCGCTGTAGCAATTGCATACATACCTGAGCTACATTGACGGTCAAGAGTCATACCTGATACTGACGTGGGTAAACCACCAGCTAGACCAGCCATACGTCCTATATTCATGCCGCCACTGCCTTGAGTTAAGGCACTGCCCATGATCACGTCATCGACACTGGCAGGATCAATACCAGACTTCCTTACTGCTTCACGGATAGCATGGCCACCTAAACTTGGCGCTTCTAGGTTATTAAATGCGCCTTTATAGGCACGGCCGATGGGAGTTCTAGCGGTTGATACAATGACTGCTTCTTTCATAATATTCTCTTTAATACATTCTATAATTCGTTAATGGTAAGACAATGTCCGGTGACTAGAGGTCAGAGAAACGTTTGCCTTGCTCAGCTAGTTTTTTCAATAATGGAGCGGGTTCAAACCAGTTTTTACCATGTTCACCCAACTCATCGCGATATTTGCACATTGCGTCATATACTGTTTTCAAACCAATTTCATCAGCGTACTGCATTGGACCACCGCGATAAACAGGGAAGCCATAGCCATACACATAAATCACATCGATATCGCTTGACTTGGCGGCAATACCTTCTTCTAAAATCAACGCACCTTCATTGATCATTGGAAAGATAATTCGTTCGATGATTTCTTGATCGCTGATATCACGTTGCGCCACACCTAAATCTGCAGCAACCTGCTTCGCTAGATCAAGTACACTTGGATCAGGAATAGGTTTACGGCTACCCGCTTCGTACAAGTACACACCTTTACCGACTTTTAATCCTACTCTGCCCTGCTCCACTAGTTTGTCAGCTAAGATACAGTAGCTTGGGTCATGCTTGATAAATTCGCGGCGTGATTCACGTACAAAGGCACCAATATCTTGGCCAGCCATATCACCCATTGTGAAAGGCCCCATAGGCAGACCAAAGTCATAAATGACTTTATCGATGTGCTCCGGTGTGCCCCCTTCAAGCATCATGCGGTTGGCTTCACGGCCATATCCTTCAATCATACGATTGCCGACAAAACCAAAACAAACCCCAACCAATACAGCAACCTTGTTTATCTTTTTAGCCATTTTCATAGTGGTTTTAATGACTTCAGGAGAGGTTTTGCTGGTTTTAACCACTTCAAGCAACTTCATCACGTTAGCTGGACTAAAGAAATGTAACCCAATCACATCTTCAGGGCGTTTAGTGGCTTCACCGATTTCATCAATATCTAACGTAGAGGTGTTAGATGCTAAAATAGCGCCAGGCTTACACACTGCATCCAAAGCCTTAAAGACTTCTTGTTTAACCGACATTTTTTCAAATACCGCTTCAATCACCAGGTCCACATTGCACAATGCTGCGTATTCTGTGGAGCCTGTTAACAGTGCCATTCTGTCTTCGACTTGCTGTGCAGTGAGTTTGCCTTTTTTGGCTGAGTTTTCGTAGTTCTTACGAATGAGCGCCAAACCTTTGTCTAAAGCTTCTTGTTTAAGCTCAAGCATAATGACAGGAATACCTGCGTTCGCAAAGTTCATAGCGATGCCGCCACCCATAGTGCCTGCACCAATAATACCCACTTGTTTGATATCTCTTACTGGTGTTTCTTTATCAAAATCTTTGACATGAGATGCTGCACGTTCAGCAAAGAAGAAATGCTGCTGCGCGCGCGCTTCTTTGGAACGCATACATTCCATAAACAATTCGCCTTCGCGAATTAAACCCTGAGCAAAAGGTAATTCAACCGATGCTTCTACAGCTTGAATACACCGTTCAGGTGCAAAAAAACCTCTAGCATTGGTCGCTAAACCTTGACGATACTGGGCAAACAATTCTTTTGGTGCGCTACTAATATCAATTTTCACATCACAGGTTTTACGTACTTTGCTGCCATCAGCAATCACTTTTTCGCAAAATGCCAATGCACTTGTAAGCAACGTTTCTGGACTATCGACTACAACATCAAATACACCGGGTAAATTATTTGCAGCAACTGGGCGACCAGAAACAATCATGTCTAGCGCTTGCTGAACACCTGCCAATCGGGGCAAACGTTGTGTTCCGCCGGCTCCAGGTAAAATACCTAAGTTAACTTCAGGCAATCCGACTTTATTAGTTGCGAATGTCACTCTGTAGTGACAAGACAAAGCCACTTCTAGACCGCCGCCAAATGCGGGTCCATTTAAAACTGCGATTACTGGCTTGGGTGAATTTTCAATTACATCTAACACTGCGGGCAAATTAGGCTCTAAATCACCACCTGAAAATTCGCTAATATCAGCTCCGCCAGAGAACAAGCTCTGCTTCGACGAAATAACTATTACTTGAACCGACTCATCAGCAATAGCCGCATTTAAATGCTTGATAAGTCCAACACGTACAGATTTAGACAATGCATTTACAGGGGGATTTTGCATCCACAACAACGCAACTTTATTTGCAGATGGAGTTTCAATTAGTTCGTAGTTTACCGCGTCACTATTGACTGTTTTTGATTCGACTTGACTCATGTAGACCTCTTACCAGCTTAATATTTGTAAGGGATACTAGGCCACCCTTCCCAATCATTCTAATTTATTGGTTTTATACTGCAGAATAAGCAGCCTTTATTGGTGCAGCTAACCTAAGCACTGCTTCTATTCACTAAATAGATGATCTTGCATTAGTCTGAGCAAGTTGACTTTTCACAGCACTTTTGGTGATCTACAATACAAATATTTTACAACTTCATTACATTGAGAGACACCATTGCAATTTTTGACTACTCCTGAACATTGTTTTGAACAAATAGCAGACTTTTGTTACCCCCCTCAATTTTTGCAGGTTGATGACTTTGAAGGCGGTTCCTTAAAACTTCATTATATAGATGAAGGTCCAAGGGATGCCAATGTTGTTTTAATGCTGCACGGTGAACCTAGTTGGGCATACTTGTATCGCAAGATGATAGACCCAGTTGTTGCAGCAGGTTATAGGGTAATAGCCCCAGATTTAATTGGCTTTGGAAAGTCTGACAAACCAACTGAAAGAAGCGACTATACCTATCAGCGACATCTTGATTGGGTACGCCAGGTCATTATTCAATTAGACCTAAAAGATATAACGTTAGTTTGTCAGGATTGGGGCGGACTGTTGGGGTTACGCTTGGTAGCAGAACATCCTGATGTGTTTGCACGGGTTTTGGCAGCCAACACCATGCTCCCTACTGGCGACCATTCACCCAACGAAGCATTCTTAAATTGGCAAACGTTTTCGCAACAGGTAGAAGTGTTTCCGGTAGCTGGGATTATAAAAGGTGCCACGGTTACGTCACTCGGTCCTGAGGTACTTGCTGCCTATAACGCACCTTTTCCTGATGAAACTTATAAGGCAGGTGTTAGACAGTTTCCTTTGCTGGTTCCGACCACACCAGAAGATCCAGAAAGCGAAGCCAACAGACAAGCTTGGCAAACACTCCAACAATTTAATAAGCCTTTTATCACCGCTTTCAGCGATTCAGATCCTGTTACGGCCGGTGGAGACAAGATAATGCAAAAATTGATCCCAGGCTGTAAAGGTCAGGCACATACGACCATTGAAAAAGGGGGTCACTTTTTGCAAGAGGATCAAGGTGAAAAACTAGCTGAAGTATTACTAAGCTTTATGAATGCCAACCCCTTATAAGCGCTTTTTATAAAGGGTTTAAATAAAATAACCGATTAAAATTTTCAAATAAAAAGAATAGGAACAATTTGATGGATGAGTTATTAGATTTTACCGGAAAAGTAGCATTGATTACCGGAGCAGGAGGCGGTTTTGGTCGATTGTTAGCTCAAGGGCTGGCTAAACGTGGATGTAAATTGGTGATAAGTGATATCAACCAACAAAACTTAGATGAGACGCTTGCTTCATTACCCGATCAGGACAACGCAATGTCGATGTTGTGTGATGTTTCCAAAGAGCAAGATTGTAAAAACATGGTCGAAAAAGCCTTAGAAAAGTTTGGTCGAGTGGATATTGGCGTCAACAATGCTGGCATTGCCCACGATTTAACTCCCTTACATAAATTGACTGAAGATACCTTACACAGCCAATTTAGCGTCAACGTGAATGGCGTACTATTTGGTATGAAATATCAAATTGAGGCGATGCTGAAACAAGGCGAAGGCCATGTGTTAAATATTAGTTCTCTAGCGGGTTTAGGCGGTGCGCCAAAAGGCGGCGCTTATGCAGCAGCCAAACATGCAGTAGTAGGTTTAACCAAGACGGCAGCAGTGGAATATGCAAGAAAAGGCGTGCGCTGCAATGCAATATGCCCCTTCTATAGTCCAACCGCTATTTTAGGTGAATATGCTTCAAAAGAAGGTCAAGCTCAATTGGCCAGAGGTACACCTATGAAACGTTTATCTACCCCCCAAGAAGTAGTGAATGCCATGTTATTGATTTTGTCTCCGGGTAATTCGTATATGACGGGGCAGACTATCGCCATCGATGGCGGCGTGACTGCTTGGTAGTCAATAGCCACAAGCTACAAAAGATTTTTAACCACAGAATACAAAGATAGTAACAAGTACCGAGCACTGAGTGCAAAGTACCGCACCCAGAGAAAAAGAAAACTTAGTTCTTTTACTATTTTCTCTGTTCAGCTAGACCTCAGTGCGCAGCATACAGAGTCAACTGTGGTGAACAGCATTTGTATTTAAAGATATTAGTTAATTTAAAGGAAATAATATGCAAGCTTTGATGATGAACTCCCAATTAATGATTTCTTCAATATTACGACATGCAGACAAGAACTTTCCAGATTCGGAAATTGTGTCTGTAACAGCAGATAACCCAAGACATAGACATACTTATAAAGACTTTGCTAATCGTAGTCGTCAGTTGGCCAATGCTCTAGCCGAGCTAGGTGCTAAATTTGGTGATCGTATCGGCACCTTAGCTTGGAACGATTATCGTCATCTCGAACTTTATTACGGGGTATCTGGTAGTGGCATGGTGTGTCATACCATCAATCCTAAATTGTTTCCTGAGCAAGTTAACTACATTATCAATCATGCAGAAGATAGATTTATCTTTGTTGATTTGTTGGTCGTACCTTTACTCGAAGCACTACAAGATCATCTTCCTAAGGTTGAGGGTTATATCATTTTAACCGATGAAGCCCACATGCCCAAAACAACGTTACCTAACGTAATCTGTTACGAAACACTTTTGAGCAAGCAGTCCACTTCCTTTGATTGGCCTGAATTCGATGAAAATACTGCCAGTGCCATGTGTTATACCTCTGGTACTACGGGCAACCCTAAAGGTGTAGTGTATAGCCACCGTTCGACTCTTCTGCATGCATTAGGCGGCAGTATGCCAGACGTAGTTTCGGCTTCTTATAAAGAAACCACTTTACCTATAGTACCTATGTTCCATGTTAATGCCTGGGGCGCACCTTATGCAGCATTAATGGCAGGTTCAAAAATGGTGATGCCTGGGCCTAAAATGGCCGATGGTGAATCACTACAAAATCTGATTGAAACAGAGAAAGTCACGTTTAGTTCTGGTGTACCTACCATATGGTTAGCTTTATTGGACTACCTAGATAAAACAGGTAAAACCATACCCAGCCTTACACGCGCTAGCGTTGGTGGTGCGGCTTGCCCCAGGATCATTATCGAAAGATTTAAACATCAACATGATGTAGAAGTCATCCAAGGCTGGGGTATGACCGAAACCAGCCCACTTGGCACTATTTACTGCAAAAAAGCAGGCATGGAAGATTTGTCTGAAGAAGAAGTGATCGACTTACAATGTCTACAAGGTCGAGGTGTGTTTGGTATTGAAATGCGTATCGTTGACGATAGTAATCGTGAATTACCCTGGGATGGTGTCGCCTTTGGGGCTCTTAAAGTCCGAGGCCCGTGGGTGTGCAGTGGTTATTACGGTTTATCTCAAGTACCTGGCTCAGAAGGATGCCCTGTAGATGAACTTGGCTGGTTTGATACAGGTGATGTCGCCACTATTAACCCACAAGGTTATTTACAAATTACTGACCGCACCAAAGATGTTATTAAAACTGGTGGTGAATGGGTAAGTTCCATAGAAATTGAAAATGCAGCAGTGAATCATCCAGACGTAGCCGAAGCTGCAGCGATTGGACGTTACCATCCAAAATGGACAGAACGACCACTACTGGTTGTGGTCCGTCAAGCAGGAGCAAGTTTAACCACCGATGAACTGTTAGAGTTTTTAAGCAACAAACTGCATAAAATATCTATGCCTGACGATGTGGTGTTTGTTGACGAACTGCCGCATACAGCCACGGGTAAACTCAATAAATTAGCTTTGAGAAAAAGCTTAGCGGATTATCAGTTTCCTATAACCGCTTAAACACAATTTAGTTCAGTTAAAGGCGCATTAGCGCCTTTTTTTGTAAGCTTTTTTGGCACTCAACTCATTATCAATACACATTTATTAACCATTTCAAGATTGCATTTTTTGATATTATATTTAGTGTGCAGCGGTTATAGCCATTTTGGCTCACTATAAAAGATACTTTTAGGAAACTATATGAAGCTTAAACACCTATGTTTATGGCTTATGCTAAGTATGACTGCCTCAGTCAACAGCTATGCCAAAGAAACTGCTTACCGATTATCCACATTTATTAAACCAAGTTTTCAACAGATTACACTAAAGGTTGACCCAGATAGCCCTGTATTTAGTGGCGAAACAGCCATTACGATTGATGTTACAAAGGCCACTGAAACGGTTGGTTTTTACCAAAAAGACCTGAATATCCAACAAGCTTATTTGAGTAAAGGTGATACCCGTATACCACTTACGGTTACGTCCCATGAATACGAAATTCAACACGCTAAAGCCAACCAAAATATTACAGCTAATCGCTACACCTTGCATATTGTGTTTGATGGAAAATTTAATACCACATCAGATGGCATGTATTTGTCGAAGTTTGAGGGGCTGAACTATGTATTTACGCAATTTGAAGATATGTACGCGAGACGAGCTTTTCCAAGCTTTGATGAGCCTGGATTTAAGATTCCTTATCAAGTAACGATCATGTCCCCTGAAAAACATACCGTTTTATCGAATACTTTAGTAAAAAAACGCACACTAAAAGACGGTTGGCAGACAGTAGAATTTAATAAAACCAAACCAATGCCCTCTTATTTAGTGGCCTTAGCGGTGGGAGAATTAGACTCATATGATATTCCCAATTTAAGCGTACCAGGTAAAATATACACACCCAAGGGTCAGTCTCAGCGAACCAAGTTTGCTGCCAAAAACACAGCTGGAATTTTACAAAACCTAGAAAGCTATTTTGGTTCACCTTATCCATATGAAAAACTAGATTTTATAGCCGTACCTAATTTTACTTTTGGCGCGATGGAGAACGCAGGCCTAGTGACCTATCGCAGTAGTTTATTGTTACTTGAAGACGAACCCCGCTTAGCCGAACAAAGCAGCACATTAAACGTGATTGCCCACGAATTAGCCCATATGTGGTATGGCAATTTAGTCACCATGGCATGGTGGGATGATTTATGGCTTAACGAAGCATTCGCTTCGTGGATGGCCAGTAAAGTGATGATGGACCTGTACCCGGAGCAAAACTTTAAAGGACGATTAGTACAAGAAGGTGCATTTGGTGCCGACGCCAGCCCAACAGTAAGGCCGGTTAAAAAAGTAGTGAAGAGTCAAACGGATGTAATGGATGGACTCGGCTTGAATTACAGTAAAGGTGAGTCTATTTTGCAACTTATCGAGTCGATGGTAGGCGAAAAAGCCTTCCAAAAAGGCATACAAACGTACATGAAAAACAACGCATGGAGAAATGCTCAGGCCGATGACCTGTGGAAAGTATTATCCACTGTAGCCGATTTCGATGTGCCTGCTATGATGAAAACTTACCTAGAGCAGCCGAGCTACCCTTTAATTGAGTTTGCTGCAAATGGAGAGGTTAGCCAGTCTCGATATCACTTAAAAGGTGCAGAAGTCGAACCGCAAACTTGGATTGTGCCTCTTGCTATTCGTTATAAGAAAAACGGTAAAGTATCTCGCACTAATTTGTTCCTAAATGAAACCAAAACAACCGTTAGCGAACTTGCTGATGCAGATTGGATTTTCCCCAACGAAAACGCCATGGGTTATATGCGCTGGAAAGTGTCAACTGAGCAACTCTCAGCCTTACTTAAGGATATGTCAGTATTAAATGTGCGAGAGAAAAAATCCTTACTGTTTAATATTGAAGCGTTGTTCTCAGCAGGTAAAATTGAGTTAGGCGAAATGATGGCGGCTATGGATGCCTTAGTTGACGACAGCGACCCGATGATTGGTAGAGCCGTAGTGTCTACTATGAATGACTTTCTATATCTGGTAGATATCGATAACGAGGCGATGTTTGGTCAATTTATTGCTAAAAAACTCACACCTTGGTTCGAACGTTTAGGTGTAGTCGACCAACCCGACGACTCAACCGATACAACGCGTTTGCGGGGCTCGGTTTACGGTATATTGAGTCGCTATGCAAACACGCCTCAGGTAGAACAGGTCAGTACTGAGCTCGCTAATAAATACTTGGCCGACCCAACAAGCGTGCCAAGGAGTATCGCCACCAGAGCATTGAGAAATATGGCTCGTTTTAGTGAGCAAGACTGGTTTACTAAGCTCAAAGATTATTATGTCAGTCATTCGGATGCGAACACGCGGGGCACAGTTAGCCGAGCGATGATATTCACCAATGAGAATAAAATAGAGAAAACCTTAGACTTTGCTTTGACGGAACATGTCAGTCCTGCCAATACGATTACCAGTGTTTATGCAGCAATGAGTGGCTTAGATGATCAAACTATGTTTTATGCTTGGCTAGAAAAAAACTTCGCAGCATTATCCAAGAAAATGCCCGCCTATCATATGGCCAGAATGCCGGAGTACTTCTCAAGCTCTTGTGATGCAGGCAATATTAAACTTGCCGAAAATTTCTTTGCTGATAAAAAAGAAAACTTTGAGGGTATGGCTCGTAGCTATGATATAGCCATCTACTCAGCCAAACAGTGTGTATCCCTAAAAGAAGCCAACCAAGCCAATTTTAACCGCTACTTACAGGTTGCAACTGAGAGTTAAAAAGAGAATCAATACATAATATAAAAACCGACATATTTGTCGGTTTTTATATATCCAAAACTGGATTATTAATAGCAAATTAAGGTTTGAAGCGAAGTCTGAGGAACTTTAAATTAGTTTAGATTAGATTTGCATCCGTTAAATATGTAACAGAGATACGTGACAAGGTGTCTTGACGAATAACCCTAGAATTGAAGTGGTTTTCTTAAATATTCAAGGAAGATATTGAGCTTAGTTGTGAGCCTAATAAACCGGTTCATCTGTGTACTAATAAACAATCACATTGGGAAAATATTATTAAATTCTGCCCTTGGTCGATATTAGCACTACCTACCCACAATTTCTGCATACCAGTAATATCTCATAGGTTGCGTTAGTTATCGGACATAATAATAGGCAATTGATTATATTCGACACTGAATTCTAATACCGTGCCATCGGTAACTGTTCTCTCAAAAGCAA
>Ga0307488_10001048_pt1 | contig 23172 bp, 23 predicted proteins | sample SB02metaG_FD_202248 | JGI IMG/M metagenome (GOLD analysis project Ga0307488, IMG submission 202248) | Sea-ice brine microbial communities from Beaufort Sea near Barrow, Alaska, United States - SB 0.2 | ecosystem: Environmental > Aquatic > Marine > Coastal | place: USA: Alaska | collected... | reverse complement strand
AACCACTCATAAAGTTTGAAGAGCCACCAACAACGGTACCATTCCAAAAACTCCAACCTGACTCACTAGTGGCTTCACCTTGCCAAAAAGTTTCTCCGTTGTCATACTGGTATTGCTCTTCAATAACGTGTTGTTCATCTTCTAATTTAGGGTTATAGACATTGCGCAAACTAATCGCTAACTCATCTTTATAAAACTCTTTTTCTGTTAACCATGGGCCTTTTTCTAACACTAGAACCTTAGCACCTGCTTTCGCTAAACTATAAGCAACTGGCGATGCGCCGGCGCCACTACCAACGATGCAAATATCATAATTCATGCTTTTTTACCTTTACCTTTTGGTAACTGGCGGCTAGCGACCAAATTAACAACCTCAATATTTTTTGCTGGGTTTATTTCGGTATCTGCAGCAAGCCTAGTTTGTTGATTAGGTATTTCGTAAAAACGAGTACCTTCATTGGGTAGTGGAAAACCGCCTTGGTGTTCAAGCCATTGCCAGCCTACTTGATTAGCATTACCCCCATAAACGGGTGGCGTTAGCGTCGCTTCTAAAATATAGCCTAACAAGGTATTCAACCAATTCTGGCCAGCTTTTGATTGGCTAATACCACGCAATAGTTTTTCTTTATCTTGAACTACTAATTGAACAAAGTTTTTTTGCAATTGGCTTTGGCTATAACCATTTAACCAGCCAACCCCCTTGTAGATAAAATCGATTTCGTCTTGTTCGGTTGGTTGTAAGTGCACTAAATTAAAAAGATAGGTGGTCGCTTGTATTTCTTTTGCTCCGGGCCCAGTTTTTGATGTTGGTAATAAATGATTTAATACTGAGTCGAGTGTTAGCCAAGGATCAGAGTTTAACTGTTCAGGCAAACTTACCGACCCAGCTGACCAGGCACTAAAAGGCAGTGCGGCAACAACAGTAGCGCCGCCAGCCGACTTTAACGCGCCTTTAATGATCTTACGGCGGCTAAGGTTTTTTTTAGACAACTTATCGGTTAACCATGAGGGTGTTTGATAGTTCTTATCAAAAAAAGAGCTAATAAATTTCACTGTTGTTCCTTATCTATTGGCAACCAAAGCGTGACGATTTACCTGCCAGTCTTTGATAAAAGTAAGCCAACGTTTGATTGAGTACTTACCATTTTCTTGAAGCTCGGCCGTATCCTTAGATAAAATCATTTTTCCTGCCGACGTTGATACATACATATGAGGATAACCTAAAGCCGGCGGCAATGATTTCATAAAGGCTTGATTTTCATTGGCGTCACTAACGCTAATTTTTAATAAGACAAATTGACTGTGTAATTGATGATATACCTCTGGATTTTTCGCTAAAAAGGCATCCATCTTATGGCACCAAGTGCACCAACTACCACCAATTTCAATCAATACATTACGGTTAGTTTCTTTGGCTAATGTTATTGCCGCAATGGCATCTTTAAAGGGATCCCTTTGTTCTGAAAACACTTGACTGTATATCGGCAAGGTTCTTGTTGACTCAGCAAAGGTGGGCAAGCTATAAAAGTAATAACTGATAATAAAGCATGTGGCAAAAATTAGTTTCATTGTTTCTCTATACTTAGACTAAATGTAAAAAAATAAACGGTCTGGATACAAGACCCGATGTTGAATAACTATATTTCAAAAACCCCTTTAATTACATATTAGCACGCAAATTTCTCGATGAAAGATGAACCTCAAGTGGTTTGCGTATATAATGCGCGCAATTAATTATTTTAAGGAACAACTTATGCGTCCAAGCGGCAGAACATTAGGGCAGATTCGCCCAGTAACAATTACGCGTCAATTTACAACTCATGCCGAAGGCTCAGTATTAATTGAATTTGGTGATACTAAAGTAATTTGTACTGCTTCTGTAGAAGAAGGTGTACCTCGTTTTCTTAAAGGCCAAGGAAAAGGTTGGGTTACCGCTGAATACGGTATGTTACCTCGCTCTACTCATACACGTATGCGCCGCGAAGCTGCCAATGGTAAGCAAAGTGGTCGTACATTAGAAATTTCTCGTTTAATTGCCCGTGCTTTACGTGCCGCGGTTGATTTAAAAGCCCTTGGCGAAAATACGATCAGTGTTGATTGTGATGTAATCCAAGCGGATGGTGGTACTCGTACAGCTGCTATCACTGGTGCTTGTGTCGCATTAGTTGACGCTTTAAATTATATGCGTGCTAAAGAGATTATTAAAACAAACCCTTTAAAGCATATGATTGCCGCGGTATCTGTTGGTATTTATAAAGGTGAAGCTGTTGCCGATCTGGACTACCCAGAAGACTCAGCTGCTGATACTGATATGAATGTAGTAATGACAGACACAGGTAAGCTCATTGAAGTACAAGGTACGGCTGAAGAAGCCCCGTTTAGCTTTGATGAAATGCAGGAAATGTTACTGCTGGCTAAAAACGGTATTAATGAATTATTTGATGCGCAAAAGTTAGCCTTGAACTAGTCAAATACTCAGTAATAGGCATATAAATAAACAATAAATTCCCGAAGATTATCTCGGGAATGATTGAATTTACAGAGAAATTTATGAAAGATTTTCAACGTGATTTTATTAAGTTTGCTTTATCAAAACAAGTCTTACGTTTTGGTGAGTACACTTTGAAATCTGGCCGAACAAGTCCTTATTTTTTTAACGCTGGGTTATTTAATACTGGTGGTGATTTAGCAAAGTTAGGCCGCTTTTATGCCTCAGCTTTAACTGATTCATCAATTGAATTTGATTTATTATTTGGTCCTGCTTATAAAGGTATTCCGATTGCGACAACTACCTCGGTAGCGCTTTATGATCATCATGATATTGACATGCCTTATTGCTTTAATCGTAAAGAAGCTAAACAGCATGGTGAAGGTGGTAGTTTAGTCGGTTCAGATCTCAAAGGTAAAGTGATGCTCGTTGATGATGTTATCACTGCTGGTACTGCCATTCGTGAATCGATGGAAATTATTAAAAGCCACGGTGCACAATTATCAGGCGTACTCATTGCGCTTGATCGCCAAGAAAAAGGCCAAGGTGAATTATCAGCCATCCAAGAAGTTGAGCGTGACTTTGGTACTGAGGTTATTTCTATAGTAACTCTAGGCGATGTAATTACTTACTTAGAAGAAAAGGTTGTAGACCAGCCAGAGCTAAATGACAGCTTATTACGTATTAGAAAATATCGTGAAAATTACGGTATTTAGTCAATAATCGCTAACGTCTGGATACTAAAACGCCTGCTTTGCAGGCGTTTTTTTGATTGTCGATATTGAACAAGACGGTATAACTTAAACCGTTAATTCAAACTGATAGCTGGGTCGCTTTGTATAGGCTTGGTTAATATTGTCATAAAAATGTTCAATACGAGTAGCACGCTCGGCAACATCTTGACTGCGTGTTGGTGATAACCCCTCTTGAGCGGCTAGTGTTTGATTAATCAGTCTATCAAACTCACTACTTTCAGTTGGTTTTGCTTGATCGTCTTGTGAAAAAACATCAGTGGGTTTAGTACTAATCACATCAGAAGTAGCACTTTTCACTGCGTTAATATCAGTGACTAAAAGTTCAGATTGAGCTTGAGCAATAATTCGAGTTGCCGAAGCCGCAACACGAGTGTCTTGAATCGAAGGATTAGTTGGCGCAAGCGCGGCTGCATGTACCCTTCGCATTTTGGCAATAGTGGCGCTGGGATCGCCTTTAACTTGAGATAAATCAACAGCAACTTCACCACTGGTGGCATATTTATTACCATCCGGGCCTGTTTCAAACGAAAATGAAGGTAAGCCGGTAGTAATACCACCAACAGTAGCGTGAGCTCTTTCGTGGGCTCTAACATCAATATCCCTTTGTTGAAGTTCATTAGTAATTTTTTCTTCAGTAAAAATCTCTGCTGCACTTTTGTCATTGGCTGTTTGGTGTTGTTTATTCTGCTGCTCTTTTGATTCTGAGCCTTGATTACTATCACCACTAATGGTGGTATTTTCCAGTTCAGCACGTTTACGAATACTGGCAAAATCTATCTGTTCATTGTTTTGAGCTGGTGTTCTAGCACGTTCTTTATCAGAAGCAACGCCCTTTTCTGCCGCAGATTGCGCAGCCGCCTCGGGTTTAACAATAACTTCTCTTTGGTTATTGTCACGACGAAGTGCTTCAGTAGAAAGGTTAACTGCCGTGGCTAAGGGCGAGCTCGGTAGTTGTGGCGAAATATTCATCCTCGCGCCTTAAACACTAACATCAAGTAAGGTACCAAGAATTTCATCTGCCGTTTTAATAAATTTAATAGACGCTTTCGCTTGAAATTCAGCTACTTTCAAATCAACTATCGATTGATTAATACCGACAGGGTGATCTACTTTCTGCCATTGTTCTCCTGCAACACTATTATGGGCTTGATCTAGTTGATAATCACTGGGAATAGTTAAAGTTTGAGCAGCGATACTCGCAGCTGCTTGGCTCGCTTTGTTAGACGCATGTTGAAAACCTTCGAGACCGGTATTAAATGCTGATTGTATTTTCATTTGACCCCTCCCTCAGTATTCAATCGTGCTGAGACTAATCAAATTAGTTCACCAGCATTAACGCACTATAAATAACCACGTTAAAACTGACTAATTATTAACCAAAAAGTTAAAAAAGTAAAGTGATGATTATATTACAAGTTTTGGTTCTTAGTCAGCGAAAACCTTGATCTAATTGTTGACCTCTAGGTTATTTAACCAGTGTGTTAATACGTCAAAAAAATCATCACTATGAGAAATAAAGGGCGCATGCGATGCTTGTTTAAAAATATGAAGGTCACTTTTTGGCGCTAATTCACTCACTATATCTGACACAGTTTTAGGCACTAATGAGTCGAGGCGGCCATACAAACGTAAAAAAGGTAAGCTTATTGATGATAATTTAGCACGTAGGTCAATTGTTTCTAGTAGTAATAAAGAGTCATCTAGTGTTTGTCTTGTTGGCATCTGATATTGAAATATCAAGGCTTTAATTTCTTTTAAGTCTTGACGGATATGTGGACTGCCCATGGCTTGTATTTTTAAAAAACCGTCAATCGTTTTTTTAGTGTCTTGGCCAAGTTGATGATGAAAGGTAGTTAACAAAGCAGGTTTAATACCCGGCCAACTGACTTGTTTATCTTCGGTCGAAAGTTCAATAAAACAAGGAGAACTCGCCACAGTGATTAACGCTACAACTTTTTCTGAATAGTGATGTGCAATACCAGTGGCAATTAAACCACCTAATGACCAACCGAGGTAAACTGCGGGTTCATCAACGGCATCTATCACTTGTTGACAAATAGTGGTCAATGAATAGGGGGTAACATTGTGATCCCTATTTAAACCATAGCCGGGTAAGTCAACCGTAATGACTTTGAAAAATGGTGCCAACTTTTCAGCAAGTGGCTGCCAAACTCTGGCATTTAATCCCCATCCGTGAATTAACACTAGGGGAATGCCTTGTCCTTGACTCGTAATTTTTAAAGTTTCTGCCATGCTTAGTTTAATAATTATCTATATGAATGACGCTAGTTTACAAAAAGGCCAAGGTAAATGGAATTACCGACTAACAATTATCAAAATATATTAAGGGGTTTTCGCAAGAGATCACATCAATTACTGATGCAACTTACCTCCTGTGATCTATGTGGCGAGCCATGCACAAACTATTTGTTGCTTTGTCAGTCGTGCCATAATGATCTCCCCCTCTTTAACATGTGCGAAGTTCACGGTGACTTACTTAATTGGCCAGCGATAAATAAATCATTACCAAAGATAAAATTTGATCACTTAATCTGTTTATCACCTTACACTGCGCCCTTTGATCAATGGATAAGTCAGTTAAAGTATCAAGGTCGTTTTGAAGTGGCCAAATTATTAGCAGAATTGTTATCAACTCACTACTTAGCCAATAAGGCTAATCATTATGGCCTTGGAGTTGACTTGATAGTCAGTGTGCCTCTTCACATCACAAAGTGGCAACAGCGAGGGTTTAATCAAGCTCATTTATTATCGACAATAGTCTCACAAAAACTCAATATATCTTACGATGAAAGAGTCTTATTTAGAAAAAAGATAACAACAAGTCAGGTGGGCCAGTCAGGAAATTTACGCCGAAAAAACTTGAAAAACATTTACGACATTAACCTCACTCAAAAAGAGATACCTGAACATGTATTATTGATCGATGATGTGGTTACCACTGGCGCAACCGCCAGTGAAATTAGTCGCTGTTTAAAACTAAAAGGGGTTAAAAGAGTCAGTGTACTGGCGGTATGTTTATCATTAGCCAATATAAACTAAAAATTTATTTTGTTACTGAAACATCAAAAACTTTTGAAAAATACAAACTATTCACCAGTAATTTAGCACTACCAAGCCAGTAACCTCGAAAAACCAGATTGTCGGTGCTGGCAACCACTCTTCCCTTACCTAAACTATGGGCAATAACAGCAGAGCTTCGGGCAATCATGTTTACTAAATTTCTATCAGTATAACCACTCATTAATGGTGTCTCTGTATAATTAGCGACGCTGATAAAAGCTTGGGCTGGGCGCTTCATTATCAAGGTACTGTTTCTAAATAGTGGTAAGTTTTTAGTCTCAATACCATAAGCGAGTGGATGGCTACTATCTAACCTTGTTTGAAAAATCGCTCCGGCAACCCGTTTACGCGAAGCCAACTTTTTTTGATCTTGATAACTTAATTTACTCACGTCATACATCTGATTAATTTGATGATTACTGACAAAGTCAGCGGATAATATTTCTTTACTTGCTAACCATTTAGTCGCTCTTTTTTGAGCGAAAATTACCCCACCACTTTCAATCCAAGTCTTTAATTGGGTCACCGTTTTATCACTAAAGCTTTGATAATCACCATCAACTAAAACAATATGACTATACACTGATAGATCAACAGTATTGACTCTGTGCTGCTCAATAATAGATACCGGTAAATGTATGATTTTTTCTAAATAGTAACGTATTTCGCCTGCTTCATATTGTGAGATGTTTTTACCACCAATCATCATCACATTTACTGGGCTAAGTGCTTTAAAAGAACCACTACCTAAATCGACGCCTTCAGGGCTATAACCAGTTAATAAACTATATATTTCAATATTAGTATCTTCACTCGCATGACTGACTATTTCGCGCCAGTTTGTATTTTGTTGCCAACCTGCTGCTAATAAAATGCTGCCAGCCTTAAATTTTCGCTTAACTCCCTTAACAATACTGCTAAAACTTTTCGTTGCCACTTTAGCTTTAATGCCAGACGATAACAGTTTCTCAAGGAGCTGAGGAGCCAGCGAATGGTGCCATTCAAAAACATAAGCGTAGGCATTATTATCAAGTAAGGTCGTTGTTTCGGGAGGCTGCCTCCAAGCCTGTTCCATTGTTTTTAATCCCCGAGTTCGTTCTATTTGATGAAACTCAATATTCATCGCTAAAGGTAGCGTCCAACCGGAAACATCATAAAAGGTATTATCTTGAAAATTAGTTTGCTGATTAAATAGCGCTTGAATGACTCGAAATTGAGGTTGTTCAAGTGGAAGGTAATAACTCGATGCCTTATTAAACACCTTGCCATTATGACGAAAATCACGACTCAGTGGGTAAATATTTATTTGATGTTGATTGAGGGTTTGTAGAAAAAGATTTAACTTATATTGGTCTTTATCCGTATGGATTAAGTAGCCATCAAATTTTTCCTTTTGCGCCAACTTTACGCCCTGCTGATAAAACGCTTGCTGATAGCTTGTCAACACTTGTTTATTTTTCCAAGCGCCTTCTACCGTCGACAGTGACGTTAAAACATGGTTTTGAATACCAAACTCAAAAGTAACTAAACCATTAAGGCTTTGTTGTTGCATACCTCGACTAGTGGCTTGTTCAAATAAAATGCCAATACTGCCATTAATATCAGGATAGGTTGAGCCTTTACCGTAGTAAAAATCATCAAAAACCTCTTTACTAAAATATAAACGTTGCTGTTGATCTAACGCCTTAGCATGGTAACCGGCAATGAGCTTGGTTAACGTGCCATTAGCCTTAGGGGTTAACGGATGGGTTCTACTCGGCACTCCAGGTTGAAAAAAATAACTCGTATTGTGTGACATTTCATGAAAGTCACCTACAACATGAGGTTTGTATTGGTGAAAATACTTTAACCTTTGTTGACTTTCTTTTTGGGTAAGTAAGAGCCAATCTCGGTTTAAGTCAAACCAGTAATGGTTAGTTCTACCGGATGGCCAGCCTTGGTGATGTTCAATATCGTTAGCATCATCATTGCTATTGCTGTGTCTAAACGTAGACGCCCAATTGACAAAGCGATCTAAACCATCAGGATTAACGCTAGGTTCTAAAACGATAATGGTATTTTTTAATAACGCTTCTATGTCTGTTGATTGACTAGCCGCGTAGTGATATGCCGTGACCATAGCTGCGCTGGCTCCACTTGCTTCATCACCGTGAACGCTATAGCCCAGCCAAATAATTAACGGTTCATTCTCGTTTTTGTCTTTAACATCACCTGATTTTTTAAAAAGTGCTTGACGCTTAGCAAGGGTGCTTTCTATATTTGCTAAGTTTTCAGCAGAAGAAATCGTCACTAACAGCTGTGTTCTGAGTTGCTCAGTACGACCCATTTCCGTCAGCATCACTCTTTTTGAGCTTTGAGCAAGCTGCCGAAAATAATCATTAATTTGATCATGTCTCGGATGACGCTCGCCAACGGTAAAACCTAAGGTAGACGCCGGTACTATAATCTGCTGATTATAGTTTTGCTCCTTAGGTAAGTAATCAGCAACATTTGCAGCAAAAGTAAATGAGATTGGTCCCAAAGATAAAAGGAGACTTAAAATGAATACCCAACTGCGTAACAACAACATTAACCGACCCTTTAAAATAAATTTATTTTGAATAAACCCTGCTTAAAATCTTATTATCGCGTTAAGCGATCAAGAAACAGCGCTAAAAATACCAAACAATGTCAATGTAAACTAGTTTTTATCGACTTAGAGTCTAATTAATATCAACAGGTACTGGCGGTGAGTCAAATTGAAGAGTAAAATAAAGATACTTGAGTAATTTAGTCAGGTATATAAGTATACAACTAAATACATTTATCCGTTATCGAATATGAGTAATCCGTATGATTAATATTTCAGAAACCGCCCAAACACACTTTAAAAAATTGTTAGAGCAACAAGCTGAGGGCACTAACATTCGTGTATTTGTTGTCAACCCAGGCACAGCTAGTGCTGAGTGTGGTGTTTCTTATTGTCCTGCAGATGCAGTTGAACCTGACGATCTTCTCATAGAGTTCAATGGCTTTTCAGCGTTAGTCGACGGTCCAAGCAAGCTTTACTTAGAAGAAGCTGAAATTGATTTTACTAGTGACCAGATGGGATCACAGTTAACGTTAAAAGCGCCCAATGCCAAATTAAGAAAAGTAGCTGACGACGCCCCTTTATTTGAACGTGTTAGTTACTTTTTACAAGCGGAAGTTAACCCAGAGTTAGCAGGACATGGTGGTGAGTGTACTTTAATGGAAATCACTGACGATGGTTATGCTGTTTTACAATTTGGTGGTGGTTGTAATGGTTGCAGTCAGATTGACGTAACGGTTAAAAACGGTATTGAAAAGCAATTAATCGAAATAATGGCAGGTGAAATTATAGGCGTAAGAGATATGACTGAACACGAACGTGGTGAACATTCATATTACTAAACCAAGCTGTCGGTACTAATGCATGACTACATTGCTTGAAAAACTAGGCCAAAATCCACAAAGAAGTTTACAGATATTCTTTGGCGGTATTGGTCTTTTTGTTTTAAGTTTATGCTTTATTGGCTTCGGTTATTACTACCATCATCTCTGGCAAATTCCTGGTATTATTCTCCTTGTTATTGCTTGTTTAGTTGCCGCTTGGGGATATCTTGGAATATTTGCTAATCGTTGGCTAATTATATTTACCCGCAACAAACCTAAAAAAATGTAATGTTTTAACGATAAAACAGTTAACTAAATAGGCACTATTGTCATGGTTAATCCTCTCTTAAATAATAATTTATGCCCCACTATTTAAAACATTTTACTTATGCGTCATTACTATTTTAGACCGAACTTGTTTACTTAAATTAAAGACCAAACTGATAAGCCTAATGGTTAATACATTTATAGCGTAACTTAAGCGCATTAGCCTTCCCTTCTATCTATCGAGTAAATATCGATAAACTCAGCTGTTATTTTATAGTGCAAAATGGCATAAAGACTTATGTTATTTTTGACATAAAATGCTTTAGTTTACCCCCATCTTTACGTTATGCTTGGTTTTCAAAAAAGGGAGTAAATTAAAATAATTACAATGGCGTAGTTATCACTGAATTTCCCGTCAAAAATAAGGTAAACGTGGTCATGTTTAATAACTTAAAGGCTTTGCCAGCCGATCCTATTTTGGGATTGTTGACTAAATATAGAGCGGATGTTAATACACAAAAAATCGATTTGGGTGTTGGTGTTTATAAAAACGAAGCCGGACACACCGCCGTTTTAGATTGTGTAAAAAAAGCTGAGCAACATCGAACTGACACCGAAGATAGCAAAGTTTACATTGGCCCTACTGGCTCAGCTTTATTTAATGAAGAGATGAGCAAACTTATTTTTGGCACGCACAAGGTATTACTTGAAAACCGTGCGCGCACTTTTTCTACACCTGGTGGTACTGGCGCTTTACGTGTTGCTGGTGAATTTATTAATTCGTGCAAAGCAGGCACTACTATCTGGGTTTCTAACCCAACATGGGCAAACCACACTGCAGTCTTTGAAGCCGCGGGGTTAGTCGTTAAGACCTATCCTTATTACGATTATGAAAATAAAACCTTAGACTTTGATGGCATGTTGGCCGCGTTAAAAGAAGTCTCTGCAGATGACGTCGTATTGTTACACGCCTGTTGCCACAACCCAAGTGGTATGGATTTAAGCAATGAGCAATGGCAACAAGTGGTTGAGGTTGCAAAAGGTGTTGGTTTTACTCCTCTTATTGATATGGCTTATCAAGGTTTCGGTATTGGCTTAGACGAAGATGCCTATGGTTTACGTTTAATGGCCGATAATGTTAAAGAGATGATCGTCTGTAGCTCATGCTCTAAAAACTTTGGTTTATACCGTGAGCGTATTGGTGCTTGTACTTTAATTGCAGCGTCGAGTCATTCAGCTGACTTGAGTGCTTCAGTGTTAGCTTATGTTGTTCGTGGTATCTACTCTATGCCACCAGCACATGGTGCCGCAATTGTTGAAACGATTTTAAGTTCACAAGAGTTGACTGTGCAATGGCATAGCGAGTTAAAAGAAATGCGTGATCGCATTAATGGCAACCGTCAATTGTTAGTGGATAAATTAACAGAAAATGGCGTAAGTCGCGATTTTAACTTTATTACACGTCAGACGGGAATGTTCTCTTTCTTAGGTATAACTGCTGAGCAAGTTCAACAATTACAAAATGATTACAGCATCTATATGGTTGGCTCTAGCCGTATGAGTATCGCTGGTATTGCTAAAAGTAATGTCGATTATTTAGCACAATCTATTGCTAAAGTATTGTAAGTTCACTCTGATAACACCTGTTAATAGAAAAAAGCCAGAATCTATTCTGGCTTTTTTATCTGATAAAAATTAGATTCAATCATCAAATCAAGTTTTGATGATTCAGATTCATCAGTAACTCGTGTTATTTCACTATTTTCATATCCACTAAAGTTGTTTATAATTTAAATTTTCGCTACAGAGCGAGTATAAAAGGTTTTCGGTTTAAGCTAATTAAATATTTTTTGTAATAGCTCATTAGCTTGATGATGTTTACTTTGCTTACTCAAAGCTAACGCACAAGCTTTGAGATCCTCATTATTTACTTTATAACCGTCAACTGAAAATAAGCTATGGAATGCTTTTTCACTCATCTGCCATTGGCCCCCGGCTAATGCTAAATGCCCTAAACAAGCGAGCCATTTAATATTGTGTTGGTCGTTGTGTAGGTGTTTTTGGACTGCAGCAATGAAGGTTTCAGCTTTATCAGTAGTTTTAGCTAATGGCAAGTTCGTTAACTGTTGAATAAAACTGTCATTTGCTTCTTTTCTCAGTGCGGGGAGTAACAACTTTTCTAAAGGGGCAACTAAACCGTTCTCAGCTAAAATTTGGCAATAAGCAAACAATACGGCTTCACGTTGCTTAATTTTTTTAGCAAGCTTTTGCCAATAACTTACCAGTGTTTGCTGATCATGTTGACGAATTAGTTCATTAAACATTCCCGTAAAGGCGATATTTTCGCTGTTTTCCAACTTTTTTTGGTTAAAATCTTTTTGTTTTCTCGCTAAAACCAGATGTTGAATAGTTGCTTCATAACGTTTTTCTATTAAACATAAATCAATTTCTAATTGAAGCAGGCGCGCATCATGACCTATATGTTTATGGTATTCATCAATAACAAGGCGGGCTTGTCTATATTCTTTATGGCTCATTAATAGTTGAATTTTAACAATAACTAATTCAAGACCTGTCGTTTTGACAATATACTGATCGCTATTATGGTGTTCCAACAACGCTAAATAGTGTTGAGTATTGGGACGTAGTTTTTGCTTTTCTGCTGCCGATGCTGCTAATAAATAGGCGGTTTGCTGCTGATGTGCAGGTTCTGCACTTTTAGCGAGTAGGTGTTCAGCTTGTTGGTAATCACCTAATACGTAAGCCGCTATACCTTTATTAAAATCCTTTATCGCCCTGCGATGACTAGCAAAAACAATTTTACGCCAACCGCCAAAGCTTAACTTGTAACTTCCACGTAGTAGTCGAAAAAAAATAAACAGCATAAGCAAAGAAAAACCTAACCAAAAAACTGCAGTATATACTGTCATTTCAACAATCTTTCCCCCCATAGCAATAGCAATATAACCCGGCTCACTCATCAGCATTGGAGTGAACGCAACAACGGATAATACTAACAATGCAATAATAATGAAACGGATCATATTTCATCCTCATTTTTATTTTCTTTATCATCAGCCTTTTCTTGGATGGTAGTTTGCTGATGTATTTGCTCTTCAATAATTAATGGTTTAGCTATGGCCTCTTTCTGTACGTTTTCGTCAATCAACACTTGTGCATTATTTGTCAGTGGCGGTTCAGGTGTTTTCTCAGCTGTTTTAATAGTAAGGGGTTTATCGGCAAGGATATTTCTTATCGCCGAAAGTGAAGATAAAGCACTAGGGTAGTCAAAATTTATCATCTCAGTTTTAAGCCGGTTAATACTTTTTAAAAATGACTGATTACTCACCTCAGTCATATCAAAATATTGTGTTAACCACATTTCAATTTCAGCTAAGGTTGCTAGATATAATGCCGATTTTTCTTCTTTTACTGCCCATTGTGCTTGTTGCACTTTTAAACTGAGATTCTCTCTTAAATTCTGCTGGTACTGTGGGGATAATAAAGGCTTTGCACTGCCGTCTCTAACATGAATTACCACAAAGGTATCAAGAAAGTTACGCCATGTTTTGGCCAAATTTTCTTGCCAATCATTTATGTCATCTGAGAGTTCAGAGACAGTCTCCTCATTTTCGGCAGTAGTTACTTGCTGCATCAATAACGGTAAACTGGCTAATTGACGATTCAAGCCCATTAGGGCAAGAATAACATTTTCAGTATTAAGCACTGGCATAAGTTGCAGTTGCTCAATGTCTTGATGTATTAGTTTTCTGGTCGGTAAAAATTCAGGATCATTTAATTCGGCTAAACGGTTATCCGCATCTTTTAATAAACCGATAGCCGCACGGGTATCACGCTCTAACCATATAGTTCGTGCGGCAATTCTAATTAGATACTCAGCTTCATGGATTAACCAATCACTAGGCTTGCTTCTCTCTAGTCGATTAACGGCATCTTCAAGTTGAGTGATTTTTTTTGAGCTGTTGGCTTGTTCTTCTGTAACCATTTGTTTGAGCTGTTGAGAAAATTCATCCTGTTGCTCTTTTAACAGTTTACTCATGCGTTGAAGGTTAGCGGTATTATTTTTTTGATTAGTCGCCATGAAGTCATCAACGACAATGGTACGTTGCTGTTCGAGCCAATAATAACTTACACCACTACCAACAATACCCACCATGGCAATTAACAACGCAGTAAGTCCCACCTTTGAAATTTTAGTTGCTTCAGGAGAACCACTATCATTTTTTGTTATTGTTGCTTTTTTCTTATAACTTGGAGTGTCACTTATTGTTGGACTCGGCTTTAATGACTCTTGTTCTTTTTTGTCTTGTTTAGCGGAAGATATCGTGGTGTTTGAATCCAATCCTTGCTCGGAAGAGCTTGGTTGATCATTATCTAATGGCTGTTTCTTATCTTTCATCATCCAGTCCCGTATTATATTTTCCGTTTTATATAGGTAAAATTAGCTCAATGCCTTAATAATTGCTTGATCATTTGCACCTTTTGCATTAATGATATTGATTAAACCTAACGCCTTAGCGCTTTCACTTATTCTTGCACTGGCGACCACCCATAAACAATTTTTTTGCCAGTGGTTTAGCACTAATTGTTCATCAAAGGGTAAAGTATCAATAAAAGCCGTAATTAAGTCTACAATTCTTTGTAATAAAGCGTTACTGGTGATCACGATAACGTTTATTCGATTTGCTTGCCATTGTTTAACAATAGCATGATTAAATGTTAACCATAAACGTTGATAACTTTCAAGATAGTTGACTGTAGCCCCACGTTGACACAGTATTTCTTTTAAATACTCTCTCCCCCCATCGCCGCGAACAATAAGAATGTTTTTACCCTGCACCTCATTTAAATCAAACAGTTCAAGCAAGCCTTCACTATTTTGTTCTTTAGGGCAGATCACGTGTTCAATAAAACAGGCATTTAATGCTTTTTTTGTCGCATTACCAACAGCAAAAAATTGACTTGACTGACTAGTGTTCTTCTCCAGCCATTCTTTGATATTCAACGTTTGATTAGCAAAAATAACGGCGGCAACACTAACAAATATAATAATATCTGGTGGAGATTTTTTAAGCGTAGATTGAATTTGTTGCTTATTACTATATGACTGGTAATCAAAAAACGACTGACAAATTGAATTAATGCCAATCGAATTAAGTTGTTGTGCTAATTGAATCCCTTTTTCTTCAGGGCGAGTAATTAGCACGTTAAGCTTGGTGTTATTTTTGATCCGCATAAACTTTTTTTAAAATAACATCTGCCCCTTGAGACAATAATGTTTGCGCTAAGCGATGTCCTAGCACCTCGCCTTGATCTAACCTACCACGAATTTCACTATGAATAATTTGACTGCCATCAACGGCCCCCACTAAACCTCTCAAATATAGTTCATCATTATCAATAACAGCATAAGCACCAATAGGAACTTGGCAGCCACCTTCAAGTGCTTTGTTCATTGCACGTTCGGCAAGTACGCGTATACGAGTAGTTTTATCTTCTAGGGGGGCGAGTAAGGCTTTAATGGCCTCATCATTGATACGACATTCAATACCAACCGCACCTTGACCATTCGCTGGTAACATAATTTCTGGTTCAATAAATTGACGAACACGTTCAGGCATTTTTAAACGAATCATACCTGCCGCCGCTAAAATAATAGCATCGTAGTCACCCTCATCTAACTTTCTTAAACGAGTATTTACATTGCCACGCAAGTCTCTAATCTCGAGATCAGGACGAGCAGCTTTAATTTGACATTGACGACGTAAGCTTGAAGTACCAACAATAGCCCCTTGTGGTAGATGGTCAAAACTCTCGTAAGTATTTGAGATAAATGCATCTCGGGGATCTTCACGAGGACAAATCACCTGCAATCCAAGACCTTCTGGAAAATCAACTGGCACATCTTTCATTGAGTGTACAGCAATATCGGCACGATTCTCTAATATCGCTACTTCAAGCTCTTTGACAAATAACCCTTTACCACCAACTTTAGCCAGTGGTGTATCTAAAATAATATCGCCCTTAGTTGTTATAGGTAAAAGTTCAACAATGATACCTTGATGAAAATATTCAAGTTGTGCTTTAACATATTCTGCTTGCCACATAGCTAGGGCGCTTTTTCGGGTAGCGATACGTACGACTTTATTGGTCATTGTTTGGTCCTAAATTAATTATGCTGCTGATAAACTGATGTCTGATTCTGCTTGTTTACTTACTGCGGTTGATAAAAACTGCCAAAACTCTCCGCCACCACGTTTATCAAACCATTGGTCATTTTCAAAAGAAAAGTGATGCCCATTGAATTTTGTTGCCACCCAAACTTGATGTAAAGGGGCTTGCTTGTTGATAATGATTTTTGTTTTATTAAGAAAAGTTAGCGTTAAAATACCACTAGCACCTTCAAAATCGATATCAACACCGCAATCTTCAATGGCCTCTTCAACTGCTAGAATTAACTCGTCAGAGATTGCATTATATTGACTGTCGTTCATTTTTTTTCCTTTTAGTAAGATCACTTTTCGAGTTTTTATTTAACTCAAGGCTATTAATGGTTATAATTGATAATAAGCATTTGAGTATAATACCAGAAAATCAATTTCAACATGAATTTGCTAGATAAAAAACTCGATTTAAATAACTTTTATGGCATAAAACTCAATAAATGAAAATACAAAACAATAAACTATTAATTTCCTGCTGTTTTATTTCTCTATTAGTACTAGCCGGTTGTGGATTAAAAGGCGATTTATATCAGACGCCAGTTTCAGCAAAAGATAAAGATTCTTTACCTGAAAATCGAAGCCGTGTTAAACCAAATAAAACAACAGAACCTGCAATAAATCATAAAGAATTACCAGAAACAGTCACGCCAGATATTGAACAGGAATTGAAGTAATGGATTTTTTTAATCACCAAGGCAAGTCATTATTTGCAGAGAACTGTAGTGTAACGGCTATAGCTCAATCTCATGGTACGCCACTCTATCTTTATTCACGGGCAACTATTGAGCGCCATTGGCATGCATTTAACGATGCGGCTGGACAACAAGATCATCTAATATGCTATGCGGTTAAAGCCAATAGTAATTTAGCCGTACTTAACGTTATGGCCCGTTTGGGTTCAGGCTTTGATATTGTCTCTCAAGGAGAACTCTCCCGTGTGTTAGCCGCTGGTGGTGACGCCAAGAAAGTAGTTTTTTCAGGCGTTGGTAAGAAATCATCAGAAATAGCGTTTGCTTTAAAACAAGGCATTTTTTGTTTTAATGTTGAGTCAGTGTCCGAGTTAGACCGTATTAACCAAGTGGCAAAAGCTATGGATAAAATAGCCCCTATTTCATTACGTGTTAATCCTGATGTTGATGCTGGCACTCATCCATACATTTCTACCGGCTTAAAAGATAATAAGTTTGGTATTGCCATTGATGATGCCCAAAGGGTTTATCAGCATGCGGCAAGCTTATCAAATCTTGAGGTAAAAGGTGTTGATTGCCATATTGGCTCGCAACTAACCGATTTAACCCCCTTTTTAGATGCGTTAGACCGGGTGTTATTATTGGTTGATAAATTAGCAAAGCACGGCATCAATTTATCTCATTTAGATGTTGGTGGCGGCTTAGGGGTTTGTTATCAAGATGAAACACCACCTCACCCTGAACAATATGCTAAAGCACTAGCAGAAAAATTAGTCGGTTATGATTTAAAGCTTATATATGAACCTGGTCGTGCCATTATGGCGAATGCCGGCATATTAGTGACTGAGGTTGAGTTCCTAAAGGAAAATGAAGAACGAAATTTTGCTATTGTTGATGCGGCAATGAACGATCTTATCCGTCCCGCACTTTATCAAGCATGGCAAGCCATTATTCCTGTCGAAATACGTGATGATGTTACCGCTAAAACTTATGATGTTGTTGGTCCAGTGTGTGAAACAGGTGACTTTTTAGGTAAAGACCGGGCATTGGCAATTAAAGCCGGTGATTTACTAGCGGTTCGCTCTTCTGGCGCTTATGGCTTTGCCATGAGCTCAAATTATAATAGCCGTCCTCGCGCGATTGAAATTATGGTTGATGGCGAACAAGTCAATGTCATCAGAAAAAGAGAAACTGTTGAACAGTTGTGGTTAGGTGAAAAACTTCTTCCTTAGTATTTACCATTCACTTTCATTACCTTATACCTTAAATATTGAATTGGGTATCGAGTTTGTAAAAGAAGATTAAATAAATGTTAGTAAATTTTTCTAAAATGCATGGTTTGGGCAATGACTTTATGGTTATTGATAATGTTACCCAAAGTGTTTATTTGTCTAATGATCAAATTAAAAAATTAGCCAATCGCAATTTTGGTATTGGCTTTGACCAGCTCCTAATTGTTGAGCCGCCTTATGATCCTGATCTAGATTTTCATTACCGTATTTTTAATGCGGACGGCAGTGAAGTAGCACAATGTGGCAATGGTGCACGCTGCTTTGCCCGTTTTGTTCGTATGAAAGGTTTAATTAATAAAACAAAAATAAAAGTATCAACACAATCTGGAAAAATGACTCTTTTTGTTGAGCGCGATGGTAACATATCAGTCAATATGCCTGTGCCAAGGTTTGAGCCTAAGCAAGTACCTTTTAATGCTCAAAAAGTTGAAGGTACCTATATTCTTCGTAGTGAGACAGAAACGGTTCTTTGTGGCGTCGTTTCTATGGGTAATCCACATTGTGTTATTACTGTTGATTCCGTTGCTGACGCACCAGTAGATTCTCTAGGTCATGAGTTATCACACCATGAACGCTTTCCTAAACAAGCTAATGTTGGCTTTATGGAGGTAGTGACACCCGAGTTGATTAAATTACGTGTTTATGAGCGAGGGGCCGCAGAAACTTTAGCCTGTGGGAGTGGCGCATGTGCCGCTGTTGTTATTGGTCAAATGCAGAACAAGCTTGCTAAACAAGTGACCGTTGAGCTACCTGGTGGGCAATTAAAAATTTATTGGAAAGGCCCCGGGCATTCGGTGAAAATGTCAGGACCAGCAACCCATGTATTTGATGGCCAAATCAATTTATAAGTAGCTTATCGCTGGTAATAAATTTAATAACAAAGAGCAGTAATCGTTAATGAATATCGAAGATCAAGCAAACCTTACAAAAAAAACGTTTCAATCAGATGAATTACCATTAACTGATGGGATTATTAGTGCTTATTTATCAGATCATCATGATTTTTTTAATCGCAACCCTGAGCTATTAACGAGTTTAAGACTGTCTGATCATCATCGCGGTACCGTCTCATTAGTTGAACGTCAACAACAGCTACTTCGCCAAAAAGTTCATGCTTTAGAAGAAGAGGTGACTCAGCTGATGTCAATGGCAAATAATAATGAGCAATTGTTTATACTCTATAGCGACTTATATTTACGTTTACTTGATTGCACCTCAGCCAATGAATTACTTGATTGTTTATACCAAACAACCACTGAATTATTATCTTTGTCTGATTTAAAAGTTTGGTTAAAACAAAACGTTGATTTAAAGCATAATACGCTTGTTGAAAATGACTGTGCTGGCGTGATGCAAAATCGCTTAACCAAAGAAGATTATTATTTTGGCCGACTACAGCAAACTGAACAACAGTTAATATTTTCAGAGTTTACCTCAGGCTCAGTAGTTTTAATCAAGCTAAACTGTTATAAAACGGGACAAAAAATAGGTTTTGTTGCCATTAATAGTAAAGATGCTGAGCATTTTGATCCCCGTATGGACACGTTACTTTTAAGCCAGTTTAAAAAGCTTGTCGCCAAACTCTTACAAACTCACTTAGCCCTATAAATTTAGCCAATGAAATTTTATCGCCGTTTATCAAAAATTAAAGCCATTAGCTTCGACCTTGACGATACCTTGTATGCTAACCATCCAGTAATGCTTAGTGCAGAAGCTAAAATGCTTGGGTATTTTTCTGAGCATTTTCCTGAGACCTTACAAGGTAAATTTCAGGGACTAGTGCTTAATCAAAAATTCTGGTCAACCTATAGAGCACAGTCAATTTTAACAAAGCCTTGGTTGGCTCATGATGTTGTCGCATTACGGCTCGACAGTTATTATTTTGGTATTCTGGCATTAGGTTATAACCCTCAGCTGGCTAAATTAAAGGCTCAACAGGCGATGGATTACTTTTGTATTGTCCGAAGCCAATTTACTGTGCCAAAGATAAGCCACCAGTTATTAAAAGAACTCTCAGCAGTCTATCCCCTAGTAGCCATTAGTAATGGTAATGTTGATACTCAAGCGATTGGCATTGATCACTACTTTCAACATATCTTTCATGCAACCGATGGTCTAAAACCCAAACCTCATGGACAGATGTTTGAATTGACCTGTGCTAAACTTTCGATTACTCCTCAACAGTTGTTGCATGTTGGCGATTGTGGTCGTGCTGATATTCAAGGGGCAATGGCTGCGGGTTGTCAATCAGCATGGTTACCACAACATAATATTGGCAAGCCCGTCATGGTATTACCCAATATAGAATTGTTAGCCGTTGAAGAGCTTGCCCAGTTATTATTATTTTAATCAATGGTAATCACCCTTTACTAGGTGATAGTCTCAAGCGCTACTATCAAACCCATATTCCTAACTAACAAATGTGATTTACCAATGGATGTTTCAGAATTACTTGACGCCTTAAACGATAAGCAACGTGAAATTGTTGCCGCTCCCAAACAAAACATGCTGGTACTCGCTGGCGCTGGTAGTGGTAAAACACGTGTTTTAGTCCAACGTATTGCTTGGCTCATAAAAGTTGAACAAGTCTCTGCTCATAGTATATTAGCCGTCACCTTTACTAACAAAGCAGCAGCAGAAATGCGCGCCCGTGTTGAACAAGTGGTTGATGGCAATACGCACGGTATGTGGATAGGCACCTTCCACGGTTTAGCCCATCGCTTGTTAAGAATGCATTTTCAAGAAGCAAGACTACCACAAAGTTTTCAAGTACTTGATTCTGATGACCAACTAAGGTTGGTTAAACGTATTATTCGTTCGTTAAATTTAGATGAAAAACGCTGGCCAGCAAAACAAATGCAGTGGTACATCAATGGTAAAAAAGATGAAGGTATTCGTCCACAGCACATTGAAGTCTATGATGATCCTACCGAGCAAACCTTTGTTAAAATTTATCAGGGCTATCAAGAAGTTTGTGACCGCTCAGGGTTAGTCGATTTTGCTGAATTATTACTTCGTGCGCATGAACTTTGGTTAGATAATCCAGTATTACTTGAGCATTATCAACAGCGCTTTGGTCAGGTATTGGTCGATGAATTTCAAGATACCAATGCTATCCAATACGCTTGGCTAAACATCCTAGGTAAAGAAAAAAGTAATGTGATGATTGTTGGTGATGATGACCAATCTATTTATGGCTGGCGTGGTGCTAAAATAGAAAATATTCAACACTTTCTCAATGACTTTGATAACACACAAACCATACGTTTAGAGCAGAATTATCGTTCTACCGCCAATATTCTCAACTCAGCTAATCAATTGATTGCAAAAAACAGTAACCGCCTTGGTAAAGAATTATGGACTGAGGACGCCGCAGGTGAAAAAATCTCAATTTACACGGCATTTAATGAAATTGATGAAGCACGCTTTATTGCTGGACGTATTGGTGACTGGAAAAATTGTGATTGGGGTAAGGATGAAAATAAAGGGACTCTAGATCAGGTTGCTATTTTATATCGCAGCAACGCACAATCTCGTTTATTGGAAGAAGCCTTATTACAAGCCCAAATACCCTATCGTATTTATGGCGGCCAACGCTTCTTTGAACGTCAAGAAGTCAAAGACGCTTTAGCCTACATGCGTTTAATTAACAATCGTGATGATGATGCGGCCTTTGAGCGTATTATTAATAAGCCAACACGAGGTATTGGTGAGCAAACTGTTGCTATGGTAAGGGATGCTGCCAAAAGTTTAAAAGTGACCTTATGGAAAGCATGCCAGCATATGGTTCAAGGTGATTTATTCAAAGGACGTAGCGCAAAAACTATTACTAACTTTACTGCCTTAATTGAACAGCTCGAGGATGACTCTAAAGAATTAGACTTAGATCAACAAGTTAATCTTGTCATCAAAAACAGTGGTATTAAAGCCATGTATCAAGCTGAAAAAGGTGAACGTGCCGAACAACGTATTGAAAACTTAAATGAGTTAGTCACTGCTTGTCAAACCTTTGAAATGCCTGTTGAACTTGAAGATGAGCAAACTCAACTCACCGCATTTTTAACGCATGCAGCATTAGAGTCTGGCGAATCCCAAGCTGATGATTATGAGCCTGCAGTGCAATTGATGACTATGCATTCAGCGAAAGGGCTAGAATTTCCATTAGTCTTCATTGCTGGTCTTGAAGAGGGGATGTTTCCATCACAACAATCGCAAGAGGACATTAGCCGTTTAGAAGAAGAGCGTCGTTTGTGTTATGTGGGCATGACAAGAGCCATGCATAAATTATACTTATGCCACGCTGAAAGCCGCCGTTTATATGGCCAAGAAAAAAACCATAAAGCCAGTCGGTTTTTACGAGAATTACCCAGTGATTGCATTGAAGAAATCCGTTTACAAAGCCAAGTAAAACGTCCAGTCGCTACTGGCCGATTTTCATCAAATTTCACCACAGAAACCTTTGAGAATACTGGTTTTAGTTTAGGGCAAAGTGTAATACACGCTAAGTTTGGTGAAGGTGTGGTATTAAATTATGAAGGCAGTGGCGCACAATCTCGTATTCAAGTTAATTTTGAAAGTTTAGGCAGTAAATGGCTAGTAGTTGCTTACGCTAGATTAGAAGCGATTTAATAACGGTTTGATTGCAATACTGAAGTTAACTCGCCTTCCTTGCCTTTAAAGAATCAATACTGTAGATAACTAATGCTAACCAAATAAAAGCAAACGTCACCATTTTACTTGGTTGTATAGCCTCCTGGTAAACGAATGTCGCTAAAACAAACATAATACTAGGACCAATATATTGGAAGAAACCTAGGCTAGCTAGCGTTAAACGCTTAGCAGCAGCAGTAAAACATAATAAGGGTGCTGTAGTAACAATGCCCGCCATCATTAAAGTCACATTCAATCCCCAACTGTTATTAAACATATCACTGGTATCACTTGAAACAAAAAACAACCAAA
>Ga0307488_10001047_pt1 | contig 23187 bp, 27 predicted proteins | sample SB02metaG_FD_202248 | JGI IMG/M metagenome (GOLD analysis project Ga0307488, IMG submission 202248) | Sea-ice brine microbial communities from Beaufort Sea near Barrow, Alaska, United States - SB 0.2 | ecosystem: Environmental > Aquatic > Marine > Coastal | place: USA: Alaska | collected... | reverse complement strand
TTGTCCGGTTCGTCTATCGGTTAGGACTCGGGATTTTCATTCCCGCAAGAGGGGTTCGACTCCCCTACCGGATGCCACAAAATCAAAAAGGAATAGCATGAGTCTAGTACCAATGGTAGTTGAAACAACAAGCAAAGGCGAACGTGCCTACGACATATACAGTCGCTTATTAAAAGAGCGTATTGTTATGCTGAATGGTCCTGTGGAAGATCACATGAGCAATCTTATTGTTAGTCAACTGCTGTTCCTGGAGTCTGAAGATCCAGACAAGGATATTAACTTGTTTGTGAACAGTCCAGGTGGTGTTATCACAGCAGGCATGGCCATATACGACACCATGCAGTTTATCAAATGTGATGTAGCAACCTATGTGATTGGACAAGCATGTAGCATGGGGTCATTCCTAGCTCAAGCAGGGGCGCCAGGCAAGCGTCACATGTTGCCCTATGCTAGACACATGATTCATCAGCCCAGCGGTGGCGCACGTGGCATGCAAAGTGACATTGAAATACAGTACAAAGAAATTACCAAGATGAAAGAAATACTCACAGAGTTGTATGTTAAACACAACACAGCAGGCAAGACATATGACGACTTTGAGATTGACATGGACCGTGATACATTCATGAGTTCAGACGAAGCACTAGAGTACGGACTAGTAGATAAGATCATTGACAAACGACCTTAAATGACCCAGACTCCACTACAACAGTATAGCACTACCGGATTCACAGTTGATTCCAGCGCAAACATGCTGGAAGAACTCAACTTGTTTCTAAAAAATGCAAACAAAGATACTTTTGCTGTGGATGAACGCATTGTGATAGACGTTAACAACGCAACAGACGTGCTGGAGTCAATTGTTAGTTTTCTTTGCTTGTACGACATACCAAATCATTTTGTTATTCTTGTGTCTGACCAAAACGATTTTGTTAACAAAGTAAAACTTGCACTAAGCAATGCAAGCACAGATACCAGTAGCATACAAGTGTTGCATAACAATCAACTGATCAGTATCCACAATGTGAATCCTATCAACAAGTCCAAGCGACCTGGTGACCCATCGGGATCATTTTGCATACTTCCTTGGTTATCTATATCCATAGAGCCCCATGGCATATTTAGAGCATGCTGTCAGATAAAGGAATCAGTCCACAACAAAGATGGACGGCAATTGAACATAAACAATGATTCAATTGAAGATGCTAGGAACTCGCACACCATGCAGGAACTTAGAAAAGATTTTCTAGCAGGCAAGCGTCCATCTAGTTGCAGTAACTGCTGGAAAGAGGAAGAAGCAGGCAACATGAGTAAACGTCAAGGCGTGTACAAGATCATGTCGCAAAAACCACAAGTTTGGTCAGAACAGATTCTCCCTTTGAGTTTTGTTGATTTGAAGTTGGGCAATCTGTGTAATCTCAAATGTAGAATTTGCGAATCCAAGTATTCTAGTATGTGGGCAAACGAAGAGTTATCCTTGATGCCATCAAGTGAACGCAAGCAGTCAGATTCATACAACTATCTCAAGTTGGGTCGTTGGCCCGAAAAAGAAAACTTCTGGAATGAATTGAACAAATACGCCGACAGCATGGAGTATATAGAGTTTACTGGTGGCGAGCCAATGATGACCAAAGCACATTTTGATCTTTTGAAACATCTAATAGACAAAGGGTTATCTAGCAAAATAAGACTACACTACCATACCAATGGTACAATCTTTCCCAAGGAACATGATCTATGGAAACAGTTTAAACAGGTAGAAATTGCATTCAGTATTGATGACACTGGCGAACGGTTTGAATACGAACGCACAGGAGCAGATTGGAATACAGTAGTACAGAATCTTGAACAGTTTAAAAATCTAAGAACAGAATACAAGAATGTCAGTCTCATAATATGTTCCACAGTCAGCGCATACAATGTTTTATATTTGGACCAGATAGCCAAGTGGAGAGATGAACAACAGTTTGATGTAAAACATTGGAATATACTACACGAAAAAACAGCACTGAGCATTACCAGCCTTCCGGACAACGCTAAACAGATTGTAACACAAAAACTTTTATCCAATAACAAATCTGAATTTGAATCAATTGTGAATTTTATGAACAATACTGACACCAGTACACAAGCGTTAATCAACGACATCCAACTGCTAGACCAGCGTAGAAATGAGTCACTAGAAAAAGTTTTCCCTGAATTAAATCAACTTATGCAAAGGTAAATTATGGCAACTCAAAAGCAAAAAGAAGAACTGGTAGAAATACTTAAATTTACTCCTCGCACTTATACTGTGCGCATTTGGGGTTACGGTGTAGAGCATGCATTTGGGTTTGTTCCCAATCAAGATGCTATCAAGTACATGACAGACAACGAACTAGATTGGGAAGAAGTCATGTGGAAAGACATAGATGAATGGACTGGGGAAGGACACAAAGCCAGTGATCATCCACTTATGAGTGATGGCGGTGAATACTGGCATGACTGGTCTGACATAGATGATCTAGGTAGATGTTGGGGAGCAGAACAAGGTGACTACACCAAAGTTGAAATTTTAGATGAGAACGGTGATGAAGTTGTTGAGTTCGCTACCGACACAGACACTCTTGAGAAGTTAGGCGTGGAGTGGAGTTGGGACTATGAAGCAGATATAGACAATGTGGAAAAAGCCAAAGAGTGGATTAAAAAAGGCAAGTATGTTGCGCATTCACGTAGTATTGAAAAAGGATCATTCTTCGAAGCTGACATAGAACTAACAGAGCCTTTCGACGTAAGTAAATTAAAACTAAGTGGATCATCTATTAATGATTGGGCACCGATTATTGACGGTGTAATGTACGGTAATCAAGACTGTGACAACTATGGTGGTGACACCAATGGCAAAGGTTTAGAGAGTACTATCCACAATTTGGAGGAATGGATTTGAGAGTAGGATTCACCTGCAGTACATTTGACCTACTGCATTCAGGGCATGTGACCATGTTGGAAGATGCACGAAGTCAATGTGACTATTTGATATGTGGATTACAGGTTGATCCTACACTGGATCGTCCAGAAAAGAACTCACCTATACAGTCTGTGGTGGAACGTTACACACAGCTCAAAGCATTATCTTGTGTAGATGAGATAGTTCCGTATGCTTACGAACATGACTTAGAAGATATACTCAGCATGTACAATATTGATGTGCGTATACTAGGTGATGAGTATGCTACCAAAGACTTCACAGGCAAAGATATCTGTAAGCAACGTGGCATAGAACTGTACTTTAACAAGCGTGAACACAGATTCAGTTCAAGTGAACTGCGTCAAAGAGTAGCGGCTAAGGAGAAGTCTTCTTCTTAGTGATTGACTTGCTTTTCTTTGCTTTCTTTGGTGCTGACTTGTACACATCAGTTATTTCAGTTGACTCCAGCGGCATTGCTTTTGCCTTTTCTTTTGCAGTGCGTTTGATTTGCATTTCTTCTGGAGTTATTACTTTACCTTTTACTTTAAAAACCATGACCAGTATTTCCTTTAATTGTTATAAGTATTTATATGCTGGTCGACTATCATCACTTCCGGTTCCATGCAACAGTACCGTGGCCTGGCACCGACGAAGACCCTCAACTGGATTGGGTTTGGGGAGTGGAAACCATTGAAGAATGGCTCAATAATTGTATTGGACCAAGACATCAACGATGGGCATACAACGATTGCCCTATTACATATAACATAGGAGTAGCATTCAAATGGAACAAAGATCGAACACTGTTTATACTTACTTGGGGAATATAGTGAATTGGAAAGAACGTATGATCGGGGCAATAGTTTGCCTTACAGCAATAGCATTACTAGTATGGGTATCAGTTGCCACAGACGCACATGCCGGAGTAACAGGCACAGCCGCGCCAGGGTCGGGTGCTAATGTAAAGCCAGCAGGTGAGCTGGTTATTAAGAACAAATACTGTGTAGCATGCCATAACATAAACGTTAAAATGGTAGGTCCTGCTTTCAAGGACATAGCTGAAAAGTACACAGAAGCAGATACTGCATACCTAGTAAACAAAGTACTTAAAGGTAGCCAGGGTGTTTGGGGACAGATTCCAATGCCGCCAAATGCAGTGACTGAACAAGAAGCAACACAAGCAGTTACTTGGATTTTAAACGTAGGAAAATAGGTTGACCTTGATACCAAAACAGTCTATAATATACGTATATTAATAACAAAGTAGATAAAACTATGACATTCTTAGATCTAATATCTTTTATACTATTAGGGTACGTTGTCTGGACTGTGGTGTCCAGTTACATACTTAAACAGAAGCTGTCTGCATACGTAGCAGGTGTTGAAGAAACACGTAAAAGCGATCCATCGTTGCAGGATACAGTAATGATTGTCAAGACCGAAATACTACAGTTCGAACAGGACAAAGAAATTGTGTTATTGTACGATCGCAACAACAGTTTCCTTGGACAAGGTAACACCGAAGATGAAGCCATAGACAACATTAGGCCACGATTTCCCACTGAAACTTTTGTTATAGTAGATGTTGATACCAAATTCAGTGAGCCTGCACAATGACCATGCACTTAGAAGGCCCGTGGCTAAGTACTAATGGCAAAAGCAAACGTAAACACAAGTACCGTACAGCAGAAGCCGCACAACAAGCAAGGAAGAATGCAGAAAACTGGAAACAGTTGCTGGACAAGCATGAAGTGCCGGCACCTGCTAAACGTGTGCCTAAACGTTTAGAAAAAGGTACTTATGTTGAGCCAAAGACTTTTCGTAGGCAGACACCATATATACCAAGTCATGGTTCGGGCGTTGGTACAGCAGTACGCAAGCCAGACAAAGTTTACACAGGCGATAAGATAAAAGGCATTGGTACAATGCACAAATCAAATGCTGTTCCTGTGTTCAGCGACGAAGAAGCAGTAGCCATTAGTAAAATGAGGAGATAGATTGGCAAAGGAAGAATTACTAACATTCGAAGGCGAAATAACCGACCTTCTACCCAACGCAAACTTTCGTGTTAAGTTGGAAAACGATCACGAAATCATAGCCACACTTGCTGGCAAACTAAGACGATTTAACATTAGAGTAGCACTTGGTGACAAGGTTGATGTTGAAATGAGTCCATACGATTTAGAACGTGGACGCATAGTATATCGTACTAAATAGTAGTATGCGAGATTTAATTACAATAACCGAAGCAGGTAAGAAACTTAGTTTCAAAAGACTGCCATACGGAGAAGGTGGGTTGAGCCCAGTGCTATCCAGCACAACCATTAAAGATCATACCAAATTGGCTAGAGCCTATGCATCACGATACAACAAAGGCGAAGGCGATAAAGACTTTAATGAAGCAGGTGTGTTTTTGCACAACATATATTTTCCGCAATTCAGATCCCCTAGGAATGCCAATGTGCCACGTGGTGCAATAAAAACATTTATTGACAAGCACTTTGGTAGTTTTGTTGACTTTAAGAAAGACATGAAAACCGAAGCAATGAAACTGCAAGGTTCTAGTTGGGTTTATCTTAATCGTGCCGGCGGCATAAGCACAATCAGGAATCATCAAATCAGAAGAAATGTTGTGTTGTTAATTGATTGGTGGGAACACGCATGGATTGGTACTTACGGAGCCGACAAGGGAAGATATATAGATAATATCTGGCGTATTATAAATTGGGAACACATTAATAGAAGACTCGGCGGCGGCATACAAGATGGTTAGTAGGGTCTACTTAATGATTGATAGTATTTTTGTATTGGAGTAATTATGAACACCAAAGGTATATGCAGAGCATGTTTATGTGCCGCACACTGTGGACACAGTTGCGTAGATGATTGTGACTACTGCTCAGAATGTTATTGCGAAATATGTAACTCTACAAAGGAAGATGATGGAACTACTAACAGTTGAACAAAGTGCAACAGATAAACTAAAAGAACTTATCGCAGAAGAAGATAATCCAAATCTTAAACTGCGCATATTTGTGCAAGGTGGAGGCTGTTCAGGATTTCAGTATGGATTTACTTTTGACGAAGACACTGCCGACGACGATTACAGCATAGATGCTGGCGACGGAGTTGGTATTTTAATAGATCATATGAGTGCAGAATACCTCAAAGGCGCAACAATCAAGTTCACTAAAGATTTGATGAGCCAAAGTTTTGCTATTGTTAACCCTAATGCTACAGCAACCTGCGGATGCGGAAGCAGTTTTAACGCATAAATTTACAAAACTCTAAACTTTTAATAAGCCATAAATACTCTGTATGAGGATGATTTATGGCACAACAGAATATTAATATCGGTTCGTCTGCAAGCGACGGAACTGGTGACGAACTTCGAGTAGCATTTGATAAGGTAAATGACAACTTTACAGAACTGTATGCGACCGCAGAATACAGTGGCTTAACCTACTCTAACGTATCAAGCGTAACCAGCGGATCGGGAACAAACGCAAGATTCACAGTCAACAGGTTCGCTAATACCTACACTGTAGATATTATCAACAATGCTGGTACTAGTTATGCAGTAAGTGACACACTTACCATTTTTGGTAATGCACTAGGTGGTACAAGTGGCGTAAATGATGTAACACTCACAGTCCTCACACTAGCCAACGCAACAGTTGGTAATATTGCTACCATAAGCAATGTTGGTGTTCCTGCTAATCCAGTTCTCTCTGTTAATGGACAGACTGGAGATGTAACACTAGATGTAAACGATATTGCAAATGCCGCAAGCAAAGGTTATGTAACCAATGCTATCAACGGTAATGTTGCAACCTTAAATTCCAGTTTCACAAGCGTTAACGCTAATGTTACTGCGGCTAATGCAGTCATATCAACTCATACAAGTCAGATACAAACATTAGACGCTAACGTTGGCACACTATGGGGCAACGTAGGAGGCTTAGCCGCTACTAGAGCAACCATAAGTTATGTTGACACCAGCATTGACAATGCACTCAGTGCAAATGCGGTGCTTGCTAATGTAACATCCATTAATGCCAATGTTACTGCCGCAAATGTAAACATTGCCAACAACACAGCCAATTTGGTAATATTCCGTGCTAACTTAGGTGCGCAAGACCTGTTGTTGGATGCACTCGATGCTAATGTAGGCACAATTGTTGGCAACACCAGCACCACATTCTACACACTGGTAGCCAATGCCGCTACACAAAGTATTGCAATTACCAACAACACCAACAGTATAAACAACTTATTCAGTAATGCTGGAACACAAGCAGATTCAATCAACAACCTGACTGCTAATGCCGCTACACAAGGTGCCAAGATTGACTCAATTGATGCAAACTTGGGTGTAGCAACAACCAATATCTCAGCATTACAAAGCAACACTGGTGTTACAACAAACGAAGTTAACCTACTCCGTGCAAACATCACAGCGGCCAACGCTACAATAGCAAGCAACGATGTAGACATACAGGCTATTGATGCTAACTTAGGATTAAAGTCCACTAAGATCAATTCAATTGATGCTAATCTTGGTACAGCAACAACCAATATCACAAATCTTACAAGCAATGCGGCAACGCAGGCTACTAGCATCAACACACTTACTGCCAATGCCGCAACACAAGCAACCAGCATTGATACCTTAACTGCTAATGCAGGCACACAGGCTACTAGTATTAACACACTCACTGCTAACGCCGCGGCACAAAGCGTTTCACTTGTGGACTTGCAAAACAACGCAGGCGCACAATCAGCCAGTATCACAACATTAGATGCTAACCTGGGTACAGCAACAACCAACATCACAACATTAACTGCTAATGCAGGCACACAGGCAACCAGCATTAACACACTTGATGCTAACTTAGGATTAGTATCAACTGGTATCACATCACGTGACGCCAACATAGGATATATTAGATCAAACTATGCAAATACAGCAACTTCGGCAACCTTTGTAGGCAATGTTAGTGCCGCTTATCTACTAGCAACCAGCAATGTTAAGGTCACCGGAAGTCTTGAAGTTGGCCAAGCACCAAGTTTATCATTGCCCAATGATGCCGCAGTGTTTACTGGAAATGTAAACGGCGATTATCAAGTAGCAGTACAAAACAAAAGCACAGGCACTAACGCAAGATCAGAATTACAACTTTATGCAAATGATGCAACACTTACTAACAAGTACTTGGAAGTTGCTATCAACAACAGTGCCACTACAGGAAACTTCACTGTACCTGCAGGAGACACTGGAGTTGCAGGTTACGCACATGACAGCACAATAACTGCTATTGGTGGTAATATTGGAGTCAGAACAGATAACAATCTTACTCTTGTTGCCAACACCGCAGTGGTTAGTTTAGAGAAAGATGGTAATCTTGCTTTACTTGGCAACACTGGTATAACTTTCTCTGGTAGATCTGGATTCCAGAATCTTCCTTATACACTAGACGTTGAAGCAAACATTGGTGTACTTGCAGTAGCAAGTCAAATTGGTATTGATGACAAGTTTGCAATTCAAGCCAACGTTGGGTCATTCCAAACTTACGCTAACTTAAACATAGACCAAATCAATGCAAACATGACGGCAGCCAATGCTGTTATTGCAACCATTGATACTGCGGCAGTGGCAGCAATTAATGCTAACGTAGCCGCCGCAAATGTAAACATTGCCACACTAGATGCTAACGTAGGCACAATAGTCGGAACAACCATACCTGGTATAAATGCTAATTTAGGAACCGTGGTTGGCACAACCATACCAGGTATTAACGCAAACATTGGTACTACTGTTGGAACAACTATTCCAGCAATAGATGCTAACTTGGGCACAGCAACCACAAACATCACAACTATAAATGCTAATGTAAGTGCCGCAAACGCAGTAATCAGCACTGCTACCACAAACATATCAACACTGGACGCTAATGTCGGAACCATAGTTGGAACAACTATCCCGGGTATCAATGCAAACATTGGTACAACAGTTGGTACAACTATACCAGCACTGGATGCCAACGTAGGAACAATTGTTGGAACAACTATTCCAGCAATAGATGCAAACATTGGTACAACAGTTGGAACAACCATACCAACAATAAATGCAAATATTGGAGCATACCAGGCTTATGCTAACCTTACGTTTGGTGGTGGTACATACAATGACGCAAATGTAGCCGCTTACACTGGTAACATGAACAACATGAACACGCTAACTGCTGTGACTGTTAATGCTACCAATGGCAACATAACAACATTGTCAGGAACACACACTGGTGTGTTTGCTGGCACCACAGCAACAGCCGCTATATTAAATGCTACTGCTGGTAATATTACACAACTTACAGCCGGAGACTTGTTAACAGGTAACCAAGGTGATGTAAGATTTAATGACGCAGATGGCAGTAACTTTGTTGCACTGCAAGCACCTGCTACAATAGCATCAAATGTTACACTTACATTGCCAGCATCGGATGCGGCAGTGAGTGGATATGCACTTGTTAGTGATGCCGGTGGCACACTAAGTTGGTCGCAAGCAGGAGCAACTGTAACCAATGATACATCAACAAACACAAATTTTAACGTATACTTTGCCGCAACCACCAGTGGTGCGCTAAATGCTGTCAAGTACGACACTGACGTAAGTTACAATCCAAGTACAGCAACACTTTCCAGTACTAACTTTGCTGGTACACTAGCAACTGCGGCACAACCAAATATCACAAGTGTAGGGCAGTTAACAGGACTTAATGTAAGCGGCAATGCTATTGTTAACGGTAACTTAACGGTTGCAAACCTGAACAGTATTGCAAGTCATACTATCAACGTACAAGATCCGTTATTAGAACTAACAGCAAATACCACAGTTCCATACAACTATGATATTGGTTTCTTTAGTGAGTTTACAGGTGGGTCTGCTAACGTATTCCAACACACAGGTGTTGTGCGTGATTATACTGACAACACTTGGAAAATATTCAGTAATGTTGATGCGGCCCCAGGTGCAACAATAAACTGGGCAGACACAGACATAATCTATGAGAAACTGAGAGTAGGAAACTTAACAATTGCCAATGCCACAGCATCAACAAACTCCACAACTGGAGCATTGATACTTGCAGGTGGTGCTGGTGTAGCAGGAGCAATCAATTCCGCAGGAAATGTTGGAGCTCCGCATGTAAATGCTACTACCTCAATACAAGCACCAACTATTAATGCCGCTACAGCACTTACAGCAGTAGCCGCTACAATTAGTGCTAATGCCGCAGTAAATCACCTAAATGCAACTACAAGTATACAAGCACCAACAATCAACGCCGCTACAGCACTTACAGCAGTAGCAGGTACGTTCAGTGCTAACGTAGGTGCAAGTCATGTTAATGTAACCAACTCAGTGCAAGCAGTTGATGTAAACGCAACTGGTACACTTGATACCAATCAGTTGAAGGTAGGTGGTACCAATGTTACATCAAATGCCGGAGAGCTTAATCTTGTTGATGGTGCCATAGCAGATACTGTAGTAAACAGCAAGGCCGTAATTTATAGTGCGGCAGGTAACGTAAGAGCAACTGCACTGAATGTAACCAATTCGGTTCAGGCCGCAACAGTTAATGCCACAACCGCTATTACAACTGTTGCCAACGCAAGTGTAAATCACTTGAATGCAACCACAAGCATACAAGCACCAACTATCAATGCCGCTACAAGTTTAACAGCAGTGGCTGCAACGATTAGTGCTAACGCCGCTGTAAACCACTTGAATGCAACCACAAGTGTGCAAGCACCAACTATCAATGCCGCTACCGCACTTACAGCAGTAGCCGCTACAATTAGTGCTAATGCCGCTGTAAACCATCTTAATGCCACAACCTCAGTACAAGCACCAACTATCAATGCCGCAACCAGTTTAACAGCAGTGGCTGCAACGATTAGTGCTAATGTAGGTGCAAGTCATGTTAATGTAACCAATTCAGTACAAGCCGCTACAATAAATGCTACAACAGTATCTGGAGGTACTGGATCATTTAGTAGTAACGTAACAGCAAGCTACCTAATAGGTACTGCAACATCAGCATTGTATGCTGACTTGGCAGAGAACTACCAAGGCGACGAAGTTTACAACCCAGGTACTGTATTGGTATTTGGCGGCGAACAAGAAGTTACAGTTACAAGCATATCACATGATGAAAGAGTAGCAGGTATTGTTAGTACAAACCCAGCCTACTTGATGAATTCCAATAGTGGTAATAATAGTCTTGGACTAACAGGGCGTTTGCCGTGTATGGTAAGAGGTCCAGTTAACAAAGGCACACTACTGGTAACAAGTGAAACACCTGGAGTAGCACAAGCGTTAGATAAAGAACAATACCAACCAGGATGTGTGATTGGTAAGAGTTTAGAAGTTATCGAAGGCGACTATGTTGCGCTAATTGAAGTAGCAGTGGGTAGATATTAAAAGAGTAAATATTAAAAACGGATAAAAAATGGCGTACATTAACATTAACACAGGTGCAGTAGCAAACGACGGAACTGGCGATACAATCAGATCTGCGTTTGGAACTGTTAATGACAATTTTCAAACATTCAACGAAGGGCTATTTGCAGGCACAAGACAAACTATAATCAGTGCCGCAAGTGTAACTGGTGGCTACATTGTATCCAACACCTATATCCTTGCTTCATCTTATGTTAATGCAGACAGTATTGTGGGCAACACAGTTACCAGTTATGGTAATTTGTTTGTTAGCAAAGATGGTGCAACCATTGTGGGTAATGTTAGTATTATTGGTAACTTGAATGTTACAGGTGCGCAGACCAGCAGTGCAAGTCAAAACACCAGTGCTCCTATTTTGGATTTGCACTTTGATGGTGGTGGACTTAGCAGTGACGACGGCAAAGATATTGGTATTGCCGCACAATACTATGATGTTGCTGAAAAGAAATTCTTCCTTGGATGGCAGAACACTTCAGAAAGTTTAGTCTACTTAGATAACACAACTGTTGTATCAAACGTGATTACTGCAGGTACGCCAGGTAATGTACAGTTTGGACAGTTGATGTTGAGCAACACAACCACTTCAACTTCAAGCACAACTGGTGCGTTGATAGTAAAAGGTGGCACAGGCGTTGCAGGTAATGTACACATTGCTGGAAATTTAGTAACTGCTAACACAGGCACCGTCAGCACAGGCAATATCACTGTTAGGGGATTCCATGTTGGAAACATGAACTTTAGCGGTGCAGATACAATTTATATCAACGGTAGTCCAGTTGTAACTTCCGCTGGTGCGTTTAACGGTGGCACAGTTGGACTAGCAACCACATTCCAATCAGTAACAGCGTCAACCAGTAAAACAACTGGTGCTGTGATTGTTACAGGTGGCATGGGTGTGTCAGGCAACACTTTTGTAAGTGATATACATGCTGTCGGAACAGACGCGGCATTCCGTGGAAACTTAATTGGCACACTTAAAACAAATGCACAACCAAGTGTTACCAGTGTTGGTACACTCACAGGTTTAAATGTGTCGGGTGTAACCACAACAGCAAACATTATCCCAGACACTAACAATACTCACTTTTTAGGTGCAGTATCGTCAAATTGGTTACAAGCATTTATTGGTACAGTCAATACATCAACCATGGCTGGCACTCCTACTTTTACAGGAAAGCCAACATTCCAGGCCAATGCTATATTCAGTAGTACAACTGCAAGCGCAAGTAAAACCACAGGTGCTATTGTAGTTACTGGGTCAGGTGGTATTGGTGTTGGCGGTGATGTACGTACAGATAAAGTATATGTTGATGCTGGAGTTTTTTGGTCAGGAAACAGTGCGCCATTTGCTAGTGTAGGTGGTGCTGATACACAGGTACAGTTTAACGACGGTGGTTCGCTTGGTGGTGACGCAGGATTAGTTTTTAATAAAACAACAAACGATTTAACCAGCACAGGAAACGTAGCCGCAAGTCATGTAAATATCACAAACAGTATACAGACTACAGATATAAACGCAAATGTTATATCCGCTAATTCAGCAACGTTCAGTGCTAATGTTACAGCAAGTTACTTTACAGGTACTGCTACAGAAGCACTATATGCTGACTTGGCAGAGAAATATACCACAGACCAAGTCTATGCACCAGGTACAGTTGTTGTAGTTGGTGGTACAGCAGAAGTTACAGCAAGTTCAGAAGGCAAACGTGCAATTGGTGTAGTATCTACAGCACCAGCATTTTTGATGAACAAGGACGCAGATGGACAAGCAGTTGCACTAAAAGGGCGTGTACCGTGTCGTGTAGTAGGTACAGTAGCCAAAGGTGATGAACTAGTACCAGCAGATAATGGATGCGCAAAAGCAGGTGATGGTAAAGTATTTGGTGTTGCACTAGAAACCAGCACAGGTACTGTAGAAAGAGTAATCGAAATAGTGGTGTTATAAATGAGCACAATTACATGGGTAACTGCTAAAGGAGATTTAGGCACTATACCTGAATCCAAATTCTTTGAGTTGCCATTGTCTGCAACCGACAGCGATAGCCAACCTTTAACTTATAGTTTTATAAGTGGGATACTGCCTGGCGGAATGTATGTTACCAGAGACGGTCAGTTTCGTGGTGCGCCCACTATACTAAGTGCAGTTAATCAAAGCCAAGCGTATGCTTTTACTATTAGAGCCTCAAACAACGATGGCGATGTTGCTGATCGTTCTTTTACGTTAACAGTAAGCAACAGTGTTGGCCCACAGATTATTCCACGTCCTGATTTAATTGGTGCGTTTTTTGATGGTGAATTCTTAAGTTTCCAGTTTGCAGCCACAAACGATAATCCCAATGCTACAGCATCCTGGAAAATAATTGACGGTGACTTACCACCAGGTACAACACTAAGTTCCACAGGACTCCTGTCGGGATATGTTGACATAATTGCAGAAAACATCACAGACTTAGGTTATGAAGCTGGAGCATACGAAAATATAATTTATGATGCACTTCCAGAAAGCACAGACAAGTACTACAACTTCACAGTACAAGTAAGCGACGGTGGTAGACAAGACACAATAAATGTTAGAACCTTGATTGTAAGCAAAAGCAACTTTACAGGTGATAACGATATTACTATTATTAACAATACCTTTATTACCATTGATCACGACAACAACTATCGTCCTATTATTTTAAGTACACCAACCAGTCTACCAATAAGAACTGCCGGAGACACTTTTGCTTTCAAGTTTCTAGCATATGATCCAGAAGAAGCCATTATACAATGGCAAGTTGATGAATTACTTTTTAGTGGATTGGATGAATTAGACTTCCCGGTTAGTCAAATACTAAACGGTGACGGGAGTACTGGTCCGTACACAATGGACAGAGCGGCAGCCGAAGTTGATATCAGTGTACGCATAAACGATACAATATATCTTCCCACTGTGGACTATACCACATCAGGAACAAATTTAACTTTTGTAAGTCTTACTCCAAGTGCATCTGACACAATACAAATACTGTACATCGCACCAGGAACTGGTTTTGATTCGTTATTATTCGACCAAGGTGCAGATGGATTGCCGATCGGGCTCACAATTGACAAAGATACAGGTTGGATGTTCGGAACACTACCTGAACAAACTACCCATTTAAAAACCTATGACATAGCAGTTACAGCATTTAGAAAAACCAATCCTGGCATTGCTAGTGATCCTGTAGTGTTTAGTTTGACTGTACAACGTACTCTCAACGAAGAAATAATTTGGAATACCGCAACTAATTTAGGGTCAATTGACAACGGAGCAGTAAGCCAACTTGGTGTGAGTGCATACAATACACTAGGTAAACAACTAGAGTACAGTATCTCGTATGCACCACAGCGGAAAATACCACAGGGATTGAAATTATTAGACACTGGTGAGTTTATAGGTAGAACATCTTTTAGATACTTTAGCTTAGATGGAGACGTAGGTTTCCTTCCTATTACTAGTACAGAAGATCTTGAAATTGGCATGAGTGTGCAAGGAGCAGGTGTTGCTGTTGGTTGTAAGATTACAGCAATTGTAGACTCACGTACTGTTCAAGTTGAGCCTGCTATCTATGTTGTACAAGGTAGTTCGTTAACATTTAGCAACGACTCAATCACCAAAGTGGTTAGTACAACAAGCAATGCAATTGCTACTAGTATTGATACAGGCAATATTACCTTTGATCAGGGATGTAACTTTACTGTTAATGCGGCTGCAATAGACGGTACGATTAGCAGTGAAAAGAGCTTTAGGGTATCTATTAATCCCAAGAATCTTACTCCGTACGAAAATCTATATCTTAAAGCATTACCATCTATCGAGCAGAGAAATTCATACAAGAACACAGTTACCAATATCAATAATGTTCCTACTGCCCTGGTGTACCGACCAGATGATCCATACTATGGCATACAAGAAGATATAAAATTCTTATTTTTGGGAGGACTTAGTGTCTCCCAAGCATCAACATTATTCAGCGCAATAGAGTTGAACCACTATACAAAATCAGTAAACTTTGGTTTGATTAAAACAGCAAGAGCACTGGATTCCAACGGCAACGTAGAATACGAAGTGGTCTATGCTGATATAATTGACAATCAAATGTTTGCCGGTAACAGTCCTCCGCTTAGTACAACATTATCAAATACAAATAGATATTTGGATAATGGTGTAACCTATGGCAATACCATATACACAAACAGTTTCACAAACATGGGAACCAGAGCAGAAGCAGTTGGTTATACCAACAGGGGTGCGCTACCAGGATGGATGACCAGCGTACAAACAGATGGAACAGTTTTAGGCTTAATCAGAGCAGTACCATTGGTGTATACTAAACCAGGTTCAAGTGAACTTGTTGCATATAGACTAAGAACCAGTGGATTTGAATTGAATTCGATTCCGTTTACAGTGGATAGGTATCAATGGGATAATTCACTTAGCAAGTTCTTTGATGTTACAGCAAACAAGTTCCTTCCTAGTAGAGATACAACATTTGACAAGTTTACACAGTCTGGATTTGGAGCAGATGTTAGAAACACAACAGTAAATGGAACAAAAACAGATTCAAATGTTGTGATTACAAGCGACGCTGTAGACGTAGGATTTGGATGGATAGCAACAGCAACAGATACACTGGGTACAATAACAGAAGGCACGTATGTTACTGATGTCAGTGGAACTAGTATTACACTTAGTGCTAACGTCTCAGTAACTGATAATGCTGGTTTACAATTCAACAGTATAACCGCAGTTGATTATGCAGTAACTAAATCTTTCAATAGTATAGACAGTGAACTACTCAGCAGAGTAAAATCACTTGGTCTCATTGACGGAGTTGTTAACTTACAGCAGTTCGAAAGGCTAGTGTTTGCAAAGCAATTTGGATTTGAGACTGAAGCAGTCAATGACGGATGGGTCCGAAGTGACGGAACCACATTTATCTACGGATACTTAGAAAAACTGTCAGGTGTTTATCCTGTTAACCAGCGTGGCGGAGTATGGCAAATCACTTTCAAAACTATACCTGTTGAAGGATTTGATGAGTCGTTGGGTTTTGACGAAATAGCACCTGGGCTTGAACACTCAAGACTTGATGCTGGTAGCGACCAAGAAGTTAGATTAGAGTTTCTAAACGAACTCAATGTTAACCAAACAGTAAAAGTACGCAGAGGCAATACATACCCTGCTACTACATTACAGTATAGATTCGTTAATAACGATGCTATCCCGTACTACGCTGTATTTGAAGGATTAGCAACTTCCGAAACTACGTTTGACGGAGGAAGTGGCACATATAGAGAAGGCCAACCAACTGGAGTCAGCGCACGTGGCGGCACTGCTTTCAGTAACAATAGAGACAAATTTATTGAACCCGGAACTGAGGATAAATATATCAAGTTCCCACAGAATGGAGTATTTGTATAAATGACAAGCCAAATTAACCCAAATAATATCGACGGTACATATCCAGTCGCTGGTCAAGATAATGACAGCCAAGGTTTCCGAGATAATTTTACAAACATACGTAACAATCTCACTTTTGCACAATCTGAGATTCAAGACTTACAGGATAAAGCCGTACTAAAATCTGCTTTAACCAATACCACCTTAAGCAACGACTTAGCAGGTAACGCTATTGTTAATGCCAGTTTTACTGGCTGGCGAGAAACGTACAACAATGTTGGTTCGGTTAGTGGAAGTACCACTATTGATTTTGCTAATGGTAATTATCAAAAGATTACACTAGGTGGTGCAACTACACTGGCATTTACTTTCCCAAGCAATAGTTCATCACAGAATGCACGAATTGCTGTCTGGGTAAATGTAAGCAATACCGCTCATACACTCACACTGCCAGCGGCAGTTTCACTAGGTGACAAGGATACTATTGCTGGAATCAGTGGTAGTGTTATTACATTCAGTGCTGATGAGATAGCAAATTCAAATGATTACTTGTTTGAGTTCAGCACAGTTGATGCTGGTACTACGATACAAATTCGTGACCTAACCAGAAACAGAAATGCAGTACACAGTGGTATCAGTATTACTGGTAACTTAACCATCAACGACAATGTGGTTAATACCAACTATGCGTATCACACTGTTGCTAATGGCAGTAACTTGATGGCCAATAACGAAGTACGTACTTACGTATTAGACACAACTGCTGGCGGCACTATTGCTAATGCTTACGTTACTTTACCAACTAGTGCACCAGATGGACATACTATTACATTGAGCCTATTGAATAGAATAACTTCGTTGACTGTTCAAAACTTTGCTGGTAATGCAACAGTAATCAAGCATGTACCTACTGATATTGTAGCAAATGCCGCACCTGCTGTGGTTAATTTGACTTACGGTTCGGGTGTTGCGGCATGGTTTAGATCATAAGTTAATTTACACAAATCAGTTGACTCCTAGTGGTGTTTTAGTATATACTATTGCATAACTAGGAGTTTTCTTTTATGCAAATCGATTTAAACAAGTATCAAGACTTTGTTCGCGAAGTAACTTCAGCAGAGTCGAATCATCCAGACAAGTTGGTAGAACGGCTAGATGATATCAACACCAACACAACAATTAATCCAAGTTTGCTGTTAACAGCCGCAATGGGATTGGCCGCAGAGTGTGGCGAATTTACAGAAATACCCAAAAAGATTGTGTTCCAAGGCAAACCAGTAAACGAAGAAAACATCTTTCACATGAAACGTGAACTAGGTGATATCATGTGGTATTGGATTAATGCTTGCAGAGCGTTGAACTTAGATCCAAATGATGTGATTGCAGAAAATGTAAATAAATTAAAGGCACGTTATCCTGGCGGAGAGTTTGATGTACAGCACAGCGAAAATCGCAAAGCAGGTGACTTGTAAACTGGAGATGTATAATGCATCCACTACTAGATAGTTTAGATAGTCTAAGCAACGAAGAAGTACAAAAAAAGCATGGCGAACTTATGCAAAAACTTAATCAAGCATACGGAATGAACAATCCACAAATGATTCAACAGTTAAACATGATATTGGAATCATACCAAGATGAGTTAAACAAGCGCAACAAAAAAATGTTTGATGAGTTAGCAGGTAAAGACGACAAGTTCAAAGATTTAATTGATGTTGGTAAGAAACCATGAGATATGACAAGTTTGGTATAGCTGTTGCAGAAGTAGATGAATTATGCGATTTGTTGTATACCAACCCAGAAGCAAAAGTAGAACAAGTGTTTGTGGATGATCCTGCACAATTCAATTATGCAGTTGATGATTTGTTTGCTGGGTTCAACAAACTGAGAAAGTATAACAACACAGATGAGTTAAGCATAGCAGAATTTGATCAAAAGATGCAGGATATATGGGACATGCCAACTGAATACAGGCAACTGGATATTGCATCTTGGCTAATACAACAATGTAAAACAGATCAAGAAGTAGAACGTGTAGGCGAAGAACTATTGATGTACCAAGAACGCAATATGTTTGATGTGTTAAAACAAATAAAATATATTGTGGATACTTGGAGAAAAAACGATATTGTCTGGGGAGTGGGCAGAGGGTCAAGTGTTGCTAGTTATGTACTATACCTATTAGGTGCTCATAAAATAAACAGCATAAAGTATAATCTAAACATCCACGAATTCCTACGGTAAATATCAGCGAACAAGGAGAAAAAATGGCAAAGGTATACAAAACAGCAAACGGCAAACAAATAAACATGGATGCACTGATTGCGTCAAATGAACAATCTATCGCAGTAGGCAACATGGGAGTAAATGCAAGAGGAGATCAACTAGGTCCTGGCGGCATTGTTGAAAAAACCAAAGACCAGGTAATGAAAGACTATTACAAGTTGAATACACCTGTAGCACAAGATAATCCTCCTCAACCAAGACAAAATACTGCTACCAAAAAAGAATTGGTAGATGACTGGGTTGAACCTGCACCAGAGGTGGAACCAGAAGAGCCAAAAACCAGACCAATGGTACGTGGTAGTCTTGCATCGACTGTGAGTAAAACAAAAGGTGATCAAGATCTAGTTCCAAAAAAACCAGAACCACCAAAGAAAAAAGTAAGTAGATTCTAATTGAACTTGTTACAAACATTCCGTGCAGTACTCACAGCCTTTATAGGTATTAAAAAAGGCAAACAATCACAACAAGACTTTGGATCACTTAAAATACAAAATGTTGTGATTGTAGGTATTGTCTGTGCAACATTGTTTGTCACTGGATTAGTAACACTAGTAGGTTATATAACAACATAATATAAGGAAATACACATGGCAGTAGAGAATCCATTCAACCGAGACATTGGATATCAATTCCGCCTCGATTTTGAAGGCAAAACAATCAAACCGTTGAGCAATAACGTTATTGTACGTGATATGAGCTTTGAAGGTCGTACACTGGATAGTGGTATTGTGCTACTTGGTGACGATGGTAAAACAGACGGCATTCGTCCACGTTGGGCACAAGTATATGCTGTTGGTCCTGAGCAAACAGATGTTACTGTGGGACAGTGGGTCTTACTTGAGCATGGTCGTTGGGGTCGTGGTATTAAGATTACCCAAGAAGGCGAAGAGTTGACTATTCGCAGGGCTGATCCAGAAGCAATTATGATGGTCAGTGACACTGAACCAGAATCAGAAACAATAGCAAATTCTGTGCATGCAGAACGCAAGACTAGAGACTACGCTTAATGATTATAGATTGGAGTCTTGAAAAGATTACACACGAACTTAGGAAATGCAACCGTGCAATGCACGACAAGTATGCAACAGGATTTGAAACTTGGGGTTGCAAACAAGACCTATATCGTGTAAAATTTTTAGTAGATGAACTGCTAGATAAAGCGTCAACTTATAGTGGCGAGCAGGAGTGGTTAGACGAAATGGAAAAGGAAAAAGTATGGCAAACGCTAAAAAACAAAAACACCCAGACCCGGTAAAACACAAAAACATCAGTTTTGTCAAGAGCGCAATTAGAATTGTTGCTGGTTTATTCTTAATGAGTGGACAAGTTTGGTGGGCAGGTGCAGGATTTGTAGTAGCAGAATTGTTGGGAGTTTATGAGGAAATGGTATAATGCAGTTGGACTTTGGTCTTAAGAAGTGTTATAGACTAACACTTGAAGACTACGGCTACCCTGGTGAAATATGTTATTGGCTGCGCATGGACCACCTCAAAGATGGCAGTCCTGAATGGCAAGTGCTGTTTGAATACTACATGCGACAGCAACACTGGGACAAGTGGATCAAGCCCGGCATGACCTGCATTGACATTGGAGGACACAGTGGCGACACTGCTATACCCATGGCAGTTCTCAGTCGCGGAACGGTGTTGAGCAGTGAGCCCAATCCTAGCATATATCCATATTTGGAGATGAACTGTAGGATTAATCAACACCTAGCAAGATTTGTTGCTGTTATGGATGCAGTATCCAGCAAGGATGCAGACAGCGTTACATTTGGCGATCATCAAAACATGATGTGTAATGGCGGTATAGTTACACAGGTTGATCCAGGTACTCAGGAAAACGTAGATAAAAAAACAGGTGCCACAATTGATGTCAACACCATGACATTAGAAACAATGATAAATCAGTATCTAACCAAAGACGAACAGGATGCTATTGGATTTATCAAAACAGATACAGAAGGACATGACATCGAAATCATTGCAAGTAGTAGAGATATTCTGTTACAATATAAACCTGTGCTGTTCACTGAGTGGTTTGAATCATATAGCCCGTGGGCAAGTCGTAAACTGTTTGAAACAATTGAAGATTGTGGATACGTAGCATTCAACCCTGAAACCATGGCAGAAGTAGATCCAAGCGAACGCACTTGCGAAGACTTGCTCTGTTTACATAAAGATAATATATGAAAGAACTTTGGACTGAAAAATATAGACCCAGTACACTAGATGGATATGTGTTTACTGATCCCAACACCAGGGAACAGGTTGAATACATGGTCAAAGAAAAGTCAATCCCACACTTGTTGTTAACTGGTCCTGCTGGTACTGGCAAAACAACACTAGCAAAAATTCTAGTTAACGTGTTGGACATTGATGATTATGACTTCTTACAGGTCAACGCAAGTAGAGACAATGGTGTAGACTTTTTGAAGAGCAAGATTGAGGGCTTTGTTAGCACACTGCCGTTTGGCGAATTGAAGATTGTGCTGTTAGATGAGGCAGACTATTTGTCGCACAATGCACAAGCAATCTTGCGTGGACTTATGGAAACATATCAAAGTCAGGCAAGATTTATACTTACTGCCAACTTGGCACACAAGATCATTAACCCGATAGTCAGCAGAAGCACAAAGATTGTTATAGACAAAACAGACACAACAGAGTTTACTGCAAGAGCCGCACAGGTACTGTTAAGTGAAGGTGTTGATTTTGATATCGACACATTGGATAGTTATGTAAAAGCAACGTATCCAGACTTGCGAAACTGTTTGAAGATGTTGCAGATGAACAGTATAACTGGTAAACTTATTATCAACAACAGCAAGGACAGTGGCACAGGTGATTATAAACTTGAAGTTGTCGAACTGTTCAAAGCAGGCAAGATTAGAGAAGGTAGACAAAAGCTCTGTGCTAGTGCTAGTGCAGATGAAATGGAAGAACTGTTTACTTGGATGTATCAAAATTTAGAACTGTGGAGTGCTACTCCAGAAGGACAAGATGAAGCCATAATTGCGATACGCAAAGGGGCAGTAAATCACAGTTTAGTCGCAGACTTTGAAATCAATCTAAGTGCAACACTAACAGAGTTAGGGCAAATATCATGAAGGGCATATTTTTAATAGCAAAGTATACACAACGTCCGAAGAATCCTCGCATGACACATGTAAAGAGCTATATGGCGGATCCTGATAACATGCAGTGGGACGAACAAGTATTGGTGGCCAGTAGAGTCAGGGACAAGGACATGACAGAGTCTCAGGTTATACTTAATCTAGTGGAAGGCGTAGTTGTGCGCAACAGCATCAGTGTTACCAAAGACTTCCCGGCAGTGTTCAATCACTTCTACAAAGAATACAAAAAGTATATACATGATGCAGTAAGCGCAATCAATCCTAACTTGGAATTGGTAGTGCCAACAGCAGAGGAAACTCCTGATAATGTTGCAAGTGAATAACACATAAATATCTACATGAACAAAATGTTTACAGCAATGAAGGCAAGGAAGAAGCGTCCAGTTGATCCCAATGCTCCGCCTCGTCCTAATCTATTAAGTCAGGATAAAAAACTTAGAGAACAGGAAAACACTGTTCAAGATTTAAATCAAGAAGTAATGTATCTTAAAGACAAACTATCAAGTTTAGAAACCAAACTGCGTACCCAGGACAATTTGGTATCACAAATACTATCAAGACTAATCAATAGGAACAAATGAATTCACTTTACATAGACATGGACGGTGTAGTTGCAGACTTTGACCGTTATGCACATCAAAAACTAGGCATTGGACCTAGCGAAGGAAAATATCCACAAAACGTGTGGGAAATACTGATAGAGAACCCTAGACTATATAGGGAATTAGAAACCACTCCTTATGCCACAGAGTTGTACGATTTGTGTGTCAAAACAGCAAAAAAACTAGACTATAGGGTCGCTTTTTTAACTGCTATACCCAGGAAGAATGATGTACAACATGCTATGTATGATAAAGTAAACTGGGCTC
>Ga0307488_10001045_pt1 | contig 23197 bp, 20 predicted proteins | sample SB02metaG_FD_202248 | JGI IMG/M metagenome (GOLD analysis project Ga0307488, IMG submission 202248) | Sea-ice brine microbial communities from Beaufort Sea near Barrow, Alaska, United States - SB 0.2 | ecosystem: Environmental > Aquatic > Marine > Coastal | place: USA: Alaska | collected... | reverse complement strand
ACACTGTTGCTGGTAGAGCCAAATATTAGCGCTAGGCCATGACGGCCATGACTACCTACTATTATAAGGTCGACATTTTGCTCTTTAGCCATGCGGCGCATTTCATTGGCCGGTTGACCTAGGACTATATGCTGAGCTTCTTCTGGCACATTGAGTTGCTCGGCGAGTGTGCTCAAGCGCTGCTTAGCCTGTTCTTCGAGCTGCACTTGTACATCCGATAAATCCACTGGTATATCGCCGCCGTAAGTGAAGGCGAGAGGCTCAAGGATATGGCAGATTGATATTTTTACCTCGCGTTCGGCAAAAAGTTGCTTGACGCGGTCTACCACTTGCTGTGATTCTGGAGATAGATCAAGGCCGATCAGCAGGTGTTTGTAAGTAGACATAGGGTTACTCCTTATTGTTGTGTTGATTGTTGGGATGGTTAATTTGGCAGAGACTCGCGGTTTAGTCAGCTGTATTTTAATCACCGGTTAGATTGTATATCGATGACTACAATCGCTAACTATAAGAGTAGTACGAAATGACATGGTTGTTAATAGTATTGGGCGTCGCCGTAGTGGTGTCGCCACTGATGTGGTTTCGCCAGTCACCGCGTCAGAAGCTAATCACCGAGCTCAGGCGTTCGGCAGGCATTGCTGGGTTGCAGGTGAGCCTCTATCGCCGACCCGATGCCCGGGAGGAGGAAACGCGTTTGGAGTGCGTATGTTATCGCATACCTTGGCTCGATGAAGACTGCCGCCAGGATTGGGTATTGCACCGCTTTAGTCGTCGCGGTTGGGATTCTGTCTGCCCTGGATGGCTGTGGACGATCAACCAGGCCGCGCCAGAGTGGGATGCCGTACTGGCGGATCAGATGAAGGATTTTCCAGCAGGGGTCAGCGCCCTTATTGCCACTCCAGCGGGCATTGGTGTGATCTGGAATGAGCGTGACGATAGCGCCGATTTAGAAAAAATTGTCGACAATTTAAAGAAATTTCAGCGCCACGCAAAAGAAATTTGTCGATGAAACTTGACCCGAGGGCGCACAAACACGTATATATGCGCACCTTGAGTCTATTGCTCGTTACTATTTGAGCCAAATTATCTTCAGCATCCTGCCCTGATGGCAGGTGCACAATTAGGGAAACTAGCCTAAATGGGAAAGTCGTTAGTCATTGTAGAGTCACCCGCTAAAGCCAAAACGATCAATCGCTATCTCGGCGATGATTTTATCGTTAAGTCTAGTGTCGGCCATATTCGCGACCTGCCTACTGGCGGCAACCGCACACCTACAGACCCCAAAGAACGCGCTCGGCAGGCGGCGATAACACGCAAGCTGTCGCCGGAAGACAAAATTGTTCACCGCGCAGCCAAGGCCAAATCACAGCTTGTTAATAGTATGGGTATAGACCCAGAGAATGATTGGAAAGCCGAATACGCAACGCTGCCGGGCAAAGAAAAAGTTGTAGCTGAGTTAAAGAAGTTGGCCAAAAATGCCGACACTGTCTATCTCGCGACGGATTTGGATCGCGAGGGAGAGGCGATTGCCTGGCACCTGACGCAGGTGATTGGCGGTGATGACAGCCGTTATAAGCGTGTAGTGTTTAACGAAATTACCAAGAAAGCCATTCGTGCGGCGTTTGAAAAGCCTGGCGTGGTTAACACTAATCGCGTCGACGCTCAGCAGGCGAGACGTTTTCTCGATCGCGTGGTGGGCTTTATGGTCTCACCACTGCTGTGGGAGAAGGTGGGCCGCGGTCTATCGGCCGGACGAGTTCAGTCTGTAGCCCTAAAAATGATTGTCGAGCGGGAGCGCGAAATTCGTGCCTTTTTGCCTGAAGAATACTGGACTGTACATGCTGATTTAGAAGCAGCGGCAGCCAGTGAGGATGTAGGAAAAATCCGCTTTGAAGTTAAGCGCCACCTAGGCAAAGCCTTCCGTCCGGTCAATAAAGTGGCTACGGATACGGCCTTGGCCGCCCTCAGAGAATCCGATTACTCGGTCTCAAAGCGCGAAGATAAGCCCACTTCGTCGAAGCCATCGGCGCCGTTTATTACCTCCACGTTGCAGCAGGCTGCCAGCACTCGACTCGGCTTTGGCGTGAAGAAAACCATGATGATGGCCCAGCGTCTCTATGAAGGTGGCTACATTACCTACATGCGAACCGACTCAACCAATTTGAGTGAAGATGCCGTCAATGCCTGTCGCGAGTACATTAAAGTTCGTCACGGCGCCCGCTATCTGCCCGATGAACCCAAGGTTTACGGCAGCAAGTCAGGCGCCCAGGAAGCTCACGAAGCGATCCGTCCGTCGAATATTGATATCTCTCCCGGCAGCCTAGATGGCATGGAAGTGGATGCAAAGCGGCTTTACCAATTGATTTGGCAGCAGTTTGTCGCCTGCCAGATGGTTCCCGCTCAGTTTACGTCGACACTGATTACTGTGGCCGCTGGTGATTATGAGATGACCGTGAAAGGTCGGGTGACACGCTTTGATGGTTATCTTGCAGTGATGCCAGTTAATCGCAAAGGCGACGAGGACGGCGAACTGCCGGACCTGCAGAAGGGCGACAAGATGTCTATGTTGGTACTGGTGCCGCAACAGCACTTTACCAAGCCGATCGCGCGTTTTTCTGAAGCCTCATTGGTTAAAGAGCTTGAAAAGCGTGGTATTGGCCGTCCCTCCACCTACGCCTCAATTATTTCTACGATCCAGGATCGCGGCTATGTGCGCATTGAAAACAAGCGCTTATTTGCTGAAAAGATCGGCGATGTGGTCACTGACCGATTGGCTGAGAGCTTTACCGATTTGATGGATTATGGCTTTACCGCCACCATGGAAGAGCATCTTGATGAAATCGCCAAAGGCACGTTGAAGTGGAAGGACCTGCTCAATCGTTTTTATAAGGACTTTAGTCAGCAGGTGGAAAGTGCCAAAGAAGAGGATGCCGGAATGCGTCCTAACTCGCCCACCGAAACAGATATTCCCTGCAAGCTCTGCGAACGTCCGATGATGATCCGAACCGCTGGCACCGGTGTATTTCTCGGTTGTTCAGGTTACGCGCTGCCACCCAAAGAGCGTTGCAAACACACTTTAAACCTCACCGCTGGCGACGAAGCGGTGAATATCGATGAAGACGATGAGGCGGAGTCTAAACAGCTGATGCACCGACATCGCTGCAAAATTTGCGACACGGTAATGGATAGCTATCTGGTTGACGAGACACGCAAACTGCATGTCTGCGGTAATAACCCGGATTGCAGTGGCTTTGAACTTGAGGCCGGCCAATATGTGATCAAGGGCTATGAAGGACCAGTGATCGAATGTGACAAGTGCACCAATGAGATGCAGTTGAAAACCGGTCGCTTTGGTAAATACTTTGGTTGCACCGGAGAGATTACTCCCGGCGAGCCATGTAAAAACACCCGCAAATTACTGCGCAATGGTCAGGCCGCGCCCCCGAAGGTAGACCCGATTTCGATGCCGGAATTGCGCTGCTTAAAAGTTGAGGATCACTATGTACTGCGCGACGGTGCCTCAGGTCTGTTTTTGGCTGCCAGCCAGTTCCCTAAAAACCGCGAAACTCGCGCGCCAAGTGTTGAGGAACTGCTGCCCTACAAAGATCAGATTGATGAGAAGTATCAGTTCCTGTTGACCGCGCCGGTTAAAGATCCCAATGGTTTGGCGACGATTATTCGCTACAGCCGCAAAACCAAAGAGCAATATGTGCGCAGTGAGGAGGATGGCAAGCCTTCCGGTTGGAGTGCCTTTTACAACAGTGGGAAATGGGTCGCTGCTGAAAAAGGCAGTAAGTAGGCGCGCTGATGTCGACTCATATTTCAGCGGTTAATCAGAAATTAGTGTTTGCTCGACAGCTGCTGCGCATGTGCAATGCCGGTGGGTCGACGGTGACCAGTCATCAGATTGCAGCCACGGCTCAGTCTATGGCTATGCAGCTGCATCAGGCCTGGTTGTGGCACTGCCGTTATATCGCGGAAGGCTATAAGTCACCCGACTTGGAGTCGGTCACTGACGGCGACTCTCTGGTGGCGCTGTTAGCCAAGCAGGGCAAGTGTCCCGGGGAAGCTACGGAACTGCAGGCGCTGCAACATGACCCGGGGTCTTGGCTCAGTGAGCTGCTCAGGGCTCATCAAAATATCTATCTGTTACCCGTTGTGCGCAAAGCCGAAATGGATGCCGATCGCCTGCCGATGATTTCCTTAGACGGTCCTGCAGTAGTGGAGTGGACTATTGAACGTGCTCAATTATGGCTACAGAGCCTAGAAGAGTTGATCGATCGACACCGAGACATGATGGTTGAGTTTTAGCCATAGCGCAGTTAACGGTTAACAGGGATTGTCGCAAATGCTAGACTCTCGTCTACGGAACGCTAAGACAACGCTAAGATCACGAACAAAACCGAACTCTCTAGGGAACCCTATCTATGCCTCTCGCGGAATTTGAATTAGTCATGTTAGACAGCGGCGAAGTTGCACTGCAGCGCGCCGAAGGTGATGAAACACTGGTAACCATTCGCTTCTCCCCCGATGTCCTCGCCTATCTCGACGGCCGGCATCTAGATGTCGCCAAGAGCATGATGGACGCCGGCATTAAAACCGCTTTTGATGTGGTTGAAGAACCTGCAGTGCCAGCTGATGCTGTTCAGAGCAAAGTCCACACTGTCCACTAGTTTTCTGTTCGGCGTTGTAGCCTTGGCCCAGCGCCTTAGTCTTTCCAGAGCTCATGCAAATGAACCGTGATAAGCTTCTCAGCCTGCGTGGCAATGCGCGCAAAATACATAGCTATAGCCAGCACCTGCTGATTTGTAGCGCGGGAAAATGTGCGCCTGCGGAACAGACTAGTGACGCCTGGGAATATTTAAAGCGACGCATTCGAGAGCTAGAATTGCTCGATGTTGATGGCGGCGTCTACAGGTCTAAAGTTGACTGCTTGCGTATCTGTCAGCAGGGGCCAATTATGGTCAGTTACCCAGACGGAACCTGGTATCACAGCTGCTCACCAGAGGTTATTGAGCGCATCCTGCAAGAGCATGTACTCGGTGGCAAGGTAGTCGAGGAATATGCCTTTGCCTCTAACCCGATGTCTGAGGGGCCAGAGGCCTAGTTTTACAGGCAGTGTTTTGTCGTTATAGCTTCGACCCGGGCGCTAGATACTGACCCGCACCACACCAACCGCCAAACCTTCAATCGCAAAATCCTGAGCCCGCAAGTCTACCAGTATCGGTGAGTAGTCACGGTTTTCTGGCAGCAGATGAATCTCATGCTTGCTGCGGGTGCGCTTGAGTCGCTTCACGGTGACTTCACCATCCACTCGGGCTACCACAATTTGCTGATTCTCAGCGGTTGGTTGCTGATGAACCGCCAGTAGATCGCCATCCATAATCCCGACATCGATCATGCTTTGACCCTGAACGCGCAAGAAATAATCGGCGTGGGGATGGAAGGTGCTTGATGGAACCTCTTGATAATCTTCAATGTGCTGTTCTGACAGAATCGGCTCGCCGGCTGCAACTCGTCCGATAATCGGAATGCCGCAGAATTGCTCGACAATACGGATACCCCTAGAGGCTCCCGGAATCATCTCAATCACACCTTTGCGGGCCAGTGCACGCAGATGGTCTTCGGCTGCATTGGCTGACTTAAAACCAAGCTGTTGGGCTATCTCGGCACGAGTTGGAGGGTAGCCAGTGTCTTCAATATTGTCGCGAATCAAATCAAAAATTTGTTGTTGTCGAGCAGTGAGACGATCCATAGTGATTTCCTCTAAAATGAGTTCCTCTAAAGAACTACCTGTGATTATATACAGTAATCGGGTTGGCGCAAGTTAAACTATATTTAAGCCATACCAAAGGAGAAGTTTATGCTTGAAGCAAAAGTACAGGAAGCATGGCGCGTGCTGCGTATACAGTCTGAATTAGTCGATGGCACGGACAAGTTACTTAAGTTGGGTTCAGCGGTAACGGTGTTTGGCGGCGCTCGATTAGATTCGAGCAATCGCTATTACCGCGAGGCGCAAGAGCTTGGCAAGTTGCTCGGGGAGGAGAGTATCCCTGTGATTACCGGCGGCGGTCCGGGGATTATGGAAGCGGCCAATCGCGGCTGTTATGCCACACCTACACCCTCGGTGGGGTTAAACATAGATTTGCCCTTTGAGCAGACGCCGAACCCCTATCAAGATATAGGCTTGGATTTCCGCTACTTTTTTGTGCGCAAGTATCTGTTTGTTAAACATGCCGTGGGGTTTGTTATTTTCCCCGGGGGGTTTGGCACCTTAGATGAGCTGTTTGAGGCGCTGACCCTGGTGCAAACCCTTAAAGTAAAGCCTTTCCCCATTGTTCTAGTGGGGCGGTCATTTTGGCAGGGACTGATCGATTGGATTCAGGAGCGTATGGTGTCTGAGGGTTGCGTAACATCTGCCGAACTCAATCTTTTTGAGCTAGTCGACGACGCCGCTGAGGCGGCACAGGTGATCCTCAAGCATATTCGTATGGGGGAGTTTGCTCCCAATGAATAGGATGCTCGATATTTTCCTGTGCTGAGGTCCTTAGGGGTGCTGAGTGTTTGCGCGCCTAAGGTTAAGGACAGCTAAACCTTAGGCTAGCGCAGTTAGAACTCATCCCAGCCAAACATATAGTCGGACTGAATCACTTCGTCCAGATCAGATACCCAGGGCATCTGTGCCTTATCCTCTAATGCTAGAGCCGCAGCTTGGCTGTATGCCGCGCTGGGCGGCGTCACAACCATCTGCGACCAGTCTTCGAGACTGATCTGGTCGAACTCACCATCATCGTAGTGTAGGTCGATAACGGCTAGGTACTCATCGACACTGAGGACTTCAAAGGTTCTGTTGGTGGCTATTTTCTGATAGCACTGATTGATCATCGGAACTGTATTGGCCATGGTTTTTCCCTCCTTTTGAAGCTTCAAAAATAGCAGCTTGTTGGTTCGGTTGCATTAGCCCATTCGCCAGCCGAGTGGCTTCAGTTACAGCTCTATTCAATGATCTCGGGTGAGGTTTTGGAGATAAGCGATTGGAAAGCCGAGTAATAATTTTTAGCGGCAAAAAAAATATCGATGGGCAAAATTTCTTTATGGAATAGCCGCGCTTTGTGAAAGAATAAACTTGTCTAAAAACATGGCCTAGTAGCGGGCACTTAATGCAGACCACTTAACAAAAACTAATGAATTCTGGAAAACTTATGACCCACAGCTCAGCGGGACGCCTGATGCTCGATTTAGCCGGCACAACATTAGCCGAGGATGAGCCGGCACTGCTCTGTAATCCTCAGGTCGGTGGTGTGATTCTGTTTGCCCGCAATGTCGAGAGCCGCCAGCAGGTTGAGGCATTGGTTGCCGAAATCAGAGCCGTCGCGCCACAGTTGTTGATTGCCGTAGATCAGGAGGGCGGTCGGGTGCAGCGCTTTAAACAGGGCTTTACTCGGTTGCCACCGATGCAACAGTTGGGAGATCTAACCCATCTAGACAGAGCCGCTGGACTGGCGCTAACCCGTGACTGTGGCTGGCTGATGGCCTCCGAGGTGATTGCCTGCGGCTTGGATATCAGTTTTGCGCCGGTATTGGATGTGGATCGCGACACCAGCAGTATTATCGGTGATCGGGCTTTTTCCGATCAGCCACAGCAGGTAACCGATGTGGCTGAAGCTTTTATCGCCGGTATGAATGAAGCGGGCATGGCTGCCACGGGCAAACATTTCCCCGGACACGGCGGTATTTTTGCCGACAGCCACCTTGAAGCACCAGTGGATCACCGTGATTGGATGCAGCTCAGTGAACACGATCTAGTGCCCTTTGTGGCCCTAGCCGACAAATTGGGTGGCATTATGCCGGCGCATATTACCTTTCCCGCCATTGATCCCGACTCTGTGGGGTTCTCTGATTTTTGGCTGCAGCAGATTCTGCGCGACAAGCTGGGCTTTGATGGCGTTATTTTCAGTGATGATCTGGCCATGAAAGGCGCAGATGTGGCCGGTGGCTATGTGCAAAAAGCGCAGCTTGCCCTGGATGCCGGCTGTGACATGATTTTAGTTTGCAATGATCGGCAGGGCGCTCTTCAAGTACTCGACTTTATGACCCAGCAGCAGGTCAGCGGCAGTGACCGGATCAAGGGGATGTTAAAGACAAAGACCCTATCTTGGGCGCAGCTAGAGAATCATCCGCGCAGAGTTGCTACCATGGCGCAGTTGAAAATATTGAAGACCAATAATTAGATATAAGCAGAGTAGGTTGGGCGAATGAAAAACATAGAAAACTGGCTGGTCAATTTAACCGGCCAACAGTACCTTTGGGTACTGGAGCTATTTGTTATTGTGGTTCTGGCGTTGGGTCTCGGCCTGGTGATTAACCGTGTTGTCGACAAGCTTGAAGTGCAGGCTGCCAAGACTCGAACCGTATGGGACGATGCCCTAATAGAGGCCTGTCGGCGACCACTGATCTGGCTGGTATGGATTCTGGGAATCAATTTTGCCGCCGGTATCGCCGCGCAGAAAATGGAGTCTGGACTCTATGCGCTGGTGGATCCGATTAATCGTTTGGCGCTGATATTGCTAGGCGTCATGTTTCTCACCAACTTTATTAAACGCGCCGAACGCAATCTGGTGCATCCGAATTATATTGCCAAGCCGATGGACGAGACTACCGTGCGAGCCGTGGGTAAACTACTTCGCGCCGCGGTGATTATTACCGGCGTGTTAATCGCCATGCAGTTGTTTGGCTATAGTATTTCGGGTCTGTTGGCCTTTGGTGGCATCGGTGGTATCGCCATGGGTTTTGCCGCCAAAGATCTGCTGGCTAACTTTTTTGGCGGCCTGATGATCTACCTGGATCGACCCTTCTCGGTGGGCGACTGGGTGCGCTCACCAGACCAAGAAATCGAAGGTACGGTGGAAGATATCGGCTGGCGGCTGACACGCATTAGAACCTTTGATAAGCGTCCGCTGTACATTCCCAATGCTGTCTTTGCCAGTATTTCAGTGGAAAATCCTTCGCGTATGACCAATCGCAGAATCTATGAAACCATCGGTGTGCGCTACGATGATCTGGCACAGATGGGTGCGATTGTCGAGCAGGTGGAGGCGATGTTGTTGGCCCACCCGGATATTGATGTCAATCAAACGATGATGGTCAACTTCAATAAATTTGCCGCAAGCTCATTAGACTTTTTTATCTATGTGTTTACCAAGACAACCAATTGGGAGACCTACCATCAGGTGAAACAGGATGTGTTGCTTAAAGTGGCCGATATTATTGCCGCCAACCAGGCGGAAGTTGCCTTCCCAACCTCTACACTGCACGTTCCTGCTGGTATTGAAGTGAGTGATGCGAGGAGTTTGTAGAGCGATTCAAGTCTGCTGAGAGCTCTGAAATAGTAGGGCGACCGCAGACTTAAAATCACTTTTTCTAGCCTAGATCATGGCTTGGCAATTGCGGGAAAAAAATCATGGCAGACTGTCAACTGATTAACTACAGTTCATGAAGATATAGCTTGACCAGCATCATCTAGTTAACAATAACAAGGATGTATCGGGGACGTTGCAGTAGAGACTGCAAAGGGATTGCAAAGGGATTGCGCAGCTAAATGGATAGTTTGCGTAGGATAAGGAGATCATGTCATGGATTTGACACCGCTTTTTACCGGTCGGTATTTCCACGGGCCGCATTTCGCTATTTCAGGCTTCGGCTTATCTGGCCTTAGTGCCTGCATCACCGATTTTACGTTCGACGAATGTCCCTCAAGCAGGTGGCGGCTGTGATGGGCTATCTCAAACAGGCACTTGCGGTCTTTATCGTCATCAGCGGCTGGTGTCTATTGGTTATAGTGCTAGCGGATTATATCGCCGGAGACCTTGCTGGATTGATCGACTCCTCCAGTCAGACTCAGGCTTGGTCACTGCTGCTTTTGTTTGTCCTGTCGCGCAGCACCATGCTGAGAGCGAGCAATCTAAGGATTAGGCAGTGGGTTGCAGGCACCGCATTGGGTGCTGTTGTCGGCCCTGTGCTGGCTGTTGCTAGAGGTTTTTTTGCCAGCGCACTGCGCTCTGTTTATATCAATGTCTATCTTTTGGCCGACGTAATCTTCTGTGTCGGGACACCACTGTTAATTATCTCGGCATCGGCTGGCTGGTGGTTACTGCCCGAAGTCAGCTATGTGTCGCTGCTGATTTATAGTTGCATGATCTCAATAATTTTCTTCGCCGGTCTCTGCTGCAATCTAGTACGGCTGCTGGCCCTAGGTTATTTTTTCGGTTACTGGCTGGTCGATGAGGCAATGCTAATGTATCCCTTTGTCGCCCCAGCGGTGGTGCAGCAGAATATTGCGCTGATTATGACTGACGCACTCAATGCGCTGTTGCCAGCGGTTGGTCTGGTACTGATTGTCTATCTGTTGGCCCGTCGTCATGGGCTGCAGATGATTAAAACGGCGATTACTGCGGACTCTAGTCGAGGTACCCAACCCGTTTTTAATCGTGAGTTTTTCAGTAACTACCTGCTGCTGGGATGCCTTGTGATGGCGATGCCACTGGTCGCGGTGATCACCCATACCGCTATCAGCCATATTAATATCCATATGCTGTTTATCGGCCTCGGCATCTGGGCGCTCGATCGATATTGGCAAGAGGATGTCGCCAGTGAGCCGGCGCTATCATCCGATTGGCGGTATTTTTTAAAGCTCTCTTGGAAGTATTAGAGCCAATTTACTCTATAATCGCGTATTGATTTTTATCGGTTAAATCGGGTTGCGGCTATGAGTAAAAAGACAGGTATTAGACGGATGGGGCTTATTCTTAGCTCTGTATTGTTGGTCGGCTGCCTGGGTAGACCTGAGGGCGTATCACCGGTCGAGCAATTGGACACTTCGCGCTATCTTGGCACCTGGTATGAAGTGGCGCGACTGGATCACTCGTTTGAGCGCGGCTTAAGCAATGTCACTGCCGACTATTCCATGCGTGAGGACGGCGGTTTGCGTGTAATTAATCGCGGTTACTCAGCCGAAGAGGGTGACTGGCAGCAGGCTGAGGGCAGGGCTTACCGAATTGAAGAGAACCAGCCAGGTCATCTCAAAGTATCCTTCTTCGGTCCTTTCTTTGGTTCCTATGTGGTTTTTGAATTGGATTCAGTCGACTATCAATACGCCTTTGTTGCTGGCAACACCACTAACTATCTTTGGCTGTTGGCGCGCACACCCACCATTAGTGATGAGTTAAAAACGCAATTTTTACAGCGTGCAGAGAGCTTGGGTTTTGCGGTGGAAGATTTGATTTTTGTTGATCAGGGACGCAATGAAAACAGCGTCGACCGTAATGCTACAGTTCCCCTAAAGAATGGCTGAAGTTAACTGCTGAATTTTTTGAGATCTCTAAAATTCCTTCGAGATGACAGGTTTGTCGTATCTCAGCAGAGCTGCCAAATTGTCATCCCCGCCTAACCACCAGATTGTCATCCCGATAGAGCGCAGCGATGAGGGATCTCTACTTTGGTTTTGGCAGGGAGTTTAGGTGCCCATAGACTCTGTGCATACCCTTGCGATCGGTCCCATGGATGCCATTATTTTCAGCGTTCGCACAACTCGCTTAGGCTCAAACAAATGCTCTCTTTTTCTGAAAACAATGGCACCCATAAACGGGCCCTGATTGATCGCAAGGGTTTGCTCAGGGTCTATCTGAAGTATTGTAGTACTGCGATTCGGTCTCTGTACTGTCACTCCGACAGAGCGTAGCGACGAGGGATCTAAGCGTCGGATCGCCTACTCTTTAGCCTTGACACAAAACTGCTTAATAAAACCTCTCTGAGAAAACACTACTCGGCTTCAGTCATCGTCTCTTCTAACGGGGGATTAAGCACTGCTGGTTCATAGGGAATAATGGTTAACATTACGCCCATTTTGGGGTGATCAATATAGTAGCTCTGTTGTTCTTCGAGACGCGTTGACTGATCAAATGTCCATAGGGACTTAAGCGGATACTGTCTTGCCTGCTGAACGTCCTCGACTGTCTGCTGCATTTCACGAGCATCGTCATTCAGCGTCTCGGCGAATTCATTTGCCGGTGCATCGATAAACAAGTCCTCAATACGCTCTTGATCAAACTGAGTCTCAGCGATGACATAGCTGTCGGAGAGACTGGGCTGCTCTCGAATGGGAAACTCAGGCAGTTCGATCATCTTGGCGGTGTTGCCCTGCGGATCAAATTCCAGAAGCCAGAGATCCGATTGAAAGTGTAAAAAGCGCGACTTGTAAAAGCGTAGGCTACCTTCAATTTCAAAGCGATCGAGATATTGCTTGCCAGCTTTGATAATAACCCAGGGGTCCTGTTCCAGCTCATCTGCTGAGAACCGCCAGGCTTCGTGGAACACCACGTTATATTGGGCTTGTCGATCTAGGGCCTGGGAGCTTTCATTGAGGTTGCGCACGTCCCTAGGCAGTTTTACGAAGGTTGGTTCATATTCTGCAACATAGGCTTCTGCGGCAACGTGAGTTGGGCTGTCGATCAGGTCGCTGGCCAAGAAAGCGGCGTCCTGGGCATTGATTTGGGCCAGATCATAGTCGTCGAATGGGCTTTGCTGTTCTAGAGTCGGTGCCGATTCTGGAGAAAATACCCCTTTAGAGAAGCCAAGGGCCGGGTCTGATACTGTGGCTCGAGGGATGATTCTCTCGTCGCTGCTCGAGACCATGCGATTGCCGGCGACTGGAAAGTCGTTATCTGCAACTTGATTGGGGTCGAGCAGTTCTAAAGTATTCTTCGGGAAATCGAGGCTGTAGCGTCGCGGTGGCTGTTCTTCACCGGCGTAACCCTGCTGGGTAAAGATAACGACCTCAACCTGATACCAGGGGGCTGTGACCGGTGTAATTTGCTCGCTATTGTCTTGGGCGACACTCAGGCTGCTGGTCAGCGCCAGCAGGACGACCCACAGGTTGCTTGCCCGCTGCGTTGTTCGCTGTTGCTGGTCTGTTATCGTGCTTACCATTCCCTTGCCCTTGCAGTTAAAAACAGTCATTACAAGATAGTCGTGGCTTGAGTGCCAGCGACTCAGCTGTCACTCACCGCCGGCAAAAGCTGATTAAGAATATAGGTCAGCTTATCCACGCGCTCTTCAGCCGTTTCCATCTCCGTAGTGAAACTCAATTGATCATTATTTTGCAAGCGGAATGTGCCGGGTCGAGCTTGAACCATTTTAATAATGGTCATCGGTTCCACTGGCGTGCTGGCGCTAAACTTGAGCCGCCCACCATTGGGTCCAGCTTCAATTTTTAACAGCCCAAGGCGTTCACCCATCTGACGAAGCTTGGCCAGTTCAAACAGTGTTTTGGCCGGTTCCGGCAACAGTCCAAAGCGATCGATCATCTCAACCTGCAGTTCATAGAGATCACGCTCCGTTTGGCAGTTGGCGAGACGCTTATAGAGGGTCAGACGCATATTGACGTCGGGCAGGTAATCGTCAGGAATAAGCGCCGGTAGATGCAGATTGACTTCGATACCCTGATCCAAGGCTGAGCCGAGGTCTGCTTGCTTGCCATTTTTGATCGCATTGACAGCACGCTCTAGCATTTCCATATAGAGAGTAAAGCCAATCGCTTGAATATGACCGCTCTGTTCTTCACCGAGTAGTTCGCCGGCGCCGCGAATTTCCAGATCATTGGTCGCCAGAGTAAAGCCAGAGCCTAGGTGATCAGCAGCAGAAATCGCTTCTAGGCGTTTTTGTGCGTCGGGAGTCATGGCTTTTGGCGGCGGTGTTAAGAAGTAGGCATAGGCCTGATGGTGGGAGCGACCGACACGACCGCGCAGCTGGTGCAGCTGCGCTAGGCCGAACTTATCCGCACGTTCAATCAGGATGGTATTGGCGCTGGGTATATCGATACCGGTTTCAATAATGGTGGTACAGACCAGAACATTAAACCGCTGGTGGTAAAAGTCGGACATCACCTGTTCCAACTGGCGTTCGCGCATCTGCCCGTGGGCTATATTGATGCGTGCCTCAGGCACTAGCAGAGCCAGTTCATCGGCGGTGCGCTGAATATTTTTAACATCATTGTGTAAAAAGTAAACCTGACCACCGCGAAGAATTTCACGGAGTATGGCTTCCCGGGTGATGCGATCTTCGCGCTGACGGATAAAGGTTTTCACCGATAGGCGTCGTGCTGGCGGGGTGGCAATAATCGACAGGTCGCGCACCGCGTGCATGGACAGATTAAGGGTCCGTGGAATCGGTGTCGCGGTCATGGTGAGAATATCCACCGAGCTGCGCATGGATTTAATTTTATCTTTCTGGCGTACACCAAAGCGATGCTCTTCGTCGATAATCAGTAGGCCGAGACGTTCAAAGTCGATCTTGGCATGGAGCAATTTGTGGGTGCTGATAAGAATGTCCACTTTGCCGCTCTCGGTATCGGCAATCACCTGCTCCTGTTCTTGGGCGGTGCGAAAGCGCGATAGTTCCTCGACGGTTATGGGCCAGTTGGCAAAGCGATCGCGAAAGTTCTGCAGATGCTGGTGGGCGAGCAATGTGGTGGGTACTAATATGACTACCTGCTTGCTGCTGGACACGGCGGTAAAGGCGGCGCGCATGGCCACTTCGGTTTTACCGAAACCGACATCACCGCAGACCAGTCGATCCATAGGTTGGGGGCTGAGCAGATCGCGGCGCACAGCGTCGATGGCTTCGGCCTGATCGGCGGTTTCTTCAAAGGGGAACTCGCCACTGAATTTGCGGTAGTCCTCTTCATTATTGTCACAGGCAAAGCCTTTGCGCGCTGCCCGACGTGCATAGATATCCAGCAGTTCCACTGCGGTGTCACGGACCTGGGTAGCGGCCTTTTCTTTCGCCTTGCTCCATTTATCGGTGCCGAGTTTGTGCAGTGGCGCCATGGATTGATCACCGCCACCAAAGCGGCTGATCAGATGCAGGGATGAAACCGGCACATAGAGCTTGGCATCATTGGCGTAGACCAGCATAAGGAATTCCTGCACCGACTTATCCACTTCGAGGGTGACCAGACCCTGAAAGCGGCCGACTCCGTGGTCCATATGGACCACTGGTGCGCCGTGCTGTAGTTCGGCGAGACTCTTAAAGATATGATCCGGTGACTCTGAGGCCTTGGAGCGACGACGGCGCTGCATAACCTTTTGGCCAAAGAGTTCGCCTTCGGTGATCAGGCAGATGCCTTGGTCTGGGCTATAGAGTCCCTGGTCGATCGGATAGGTGGTGACTGAGAAACGATCGCTGGTGTTAATAAAGTCTTGCCAGTTATCCACTTCCGCTGCGACTACATTAATTTTCTTCAAGAACCCGGCGAGAACTTCCCGGCGTCCGGCGGATTCGGCGCAAAACAGCACGCGGCCATCGAAGCCTTCAAGAAATTCCTGCAGCGCTGACAGAGGATTGCTGAGTTTGGAATTGACCGCCACGTCGGGTACGGCGCGGAGATTGAAGTTGATGCTGCCGGCGCCGGCTTTGGTCGGCTGGCGGTCGATCTCGGTGCGCGGCAGTTGTTTAATCTGCTGGAAAACCTCTTCGACGCTGAGAAACAGTTCTTTCGGCGGCAAGATCGGGCGTGTCGGATCGACCCCGTATTCGGCATAGCGGGCATTGGTATCCTGCAAGAAGGCGAGGGCGGCATCTTCGATTCCCACATGGCTAAACAGCTGTACCTTCTCGGGAAGGTAATCAAACAGTGTGGCGGTCTGATCAAAGAATAGACTGAGGTAATACTCTATGCCCTGTGGCGCAATACCCTCTTTAATATCGCGGTAGACCGGACATTTAGCTGGGTTTTGATCAAAATGTGTGTGCCAGTTATTGAGGAACTGATTGCACGCCTGTTTGTCGAGGGGAAATTCTCGCGCCGGCAGCAGTTCAATCTGAGTGACATTTTCCGAGGTTCGCTGTGACTCGGAATCAAACAGCCGCAGGCTCTCGATTTCATCGTCGAGCAGGTCGATGCGAAAGGGTTGTTTGGCACCCATGGGGTAGATGTCGATGAGGGAGCCGCGAAAGGCGTACTCGCCATGTTCATAGACGGTCTCGACACGGTTGTAGCCGGCCCGAGATAGCTGTTGCTGTAGCTCGTCACGATCGAGCAGTTCGCCAACCTGGTAGGAAAAGGTTCGCGAGGCAATAAAGTCTGTGGGGGCCAATCTGTGCATTAGCGTCGGCAGCGGTACTATTAATAGTGCGTGCTGAGCGTTGGGTAGGTTGGACAGGGTTTGCAGACGCGCCGAGACAATATCTTGATGGGGCGAGAAAATATCGTAGGGCAGGGTTTCCCAGTCGGGAAAGTTCAGGATCGGAAAGTCCTGCTCGGCGCTAAAAAATGCCAGTGCTCGACTCTGGGCTGAAGCCTCCCGAGCGGTCTCGGTAATCAGGATGCTGAGACCGTCGAATTGTTGTGCGGCTTCGGCGATGGCTAGTGCACGACCTGCGGCCTGCAACTCACCCCAGTGATTTTTATCACCGGGTTTAGCGTTTAAACCTAAATCAAGAATCGTTTTTGATTTTAAGATGGGTTTTAAGTCTAAAGTTGTCTGCGAAGCTGAAGCTGTCATAACACCTACGTATTCGTTTGAATGTTGTACTAGAGTAAACCTGATACTGCACTGTTGTGCCGTTGGGCGTACAGAGCGCGATATTTTACTCGCGGTCGGCTAATGATAGATAGAGGCAATAGTCTCTATATACGTGCCGAAGGCTGTTGTTAGTTGCCTCTGTGATCAATGTTCACGATAATGCAATTATCCCCTCCAAACTGCTTGAAAAGGACCTGCCAGTGATTGATCAGAAGAGACCCCTCCCAGACGATTTTTTCAAAGATTGGAAACAGCGTGAAGCCCTTGCCGAAGGCATGATACCGATTATCGGCAAGCTCTATCGTGAACGCAATGTTTCGACTTATATGTATGGCAACAGCATGGTCAACAAATCGGTCACCGATTTGATGAAGTTCCATCGCCGTGTACGTCAAGTGGAACAGAACGAATTATCTGAATTTGATTCCTCACCGATGATCGAAGCGATTGCCCGTCTGCACCTTGGGCCTGCGCATATTGATCTGGGTAAGATGGTGGTCAAGTTTCAGAGTATTGGCAATGGTCGCAGCATCGATGAGTTTGTCGCTGATGAACTGAAAGATATTATCGGTTCGGACGTCAAGCCCTTGCCCCAGCCACAGGATGTCGTGCTCTATGGTTTTGGCCGTATCGGCCGATTGGTGGCGAGAATTTTGATTGATAAGGCCGGCGGTGGCGATGTGATGCGTCTGCGGGCAATTGTAATCCGCAAAGGCAAAGTGGATAACGATTTGGAAAAACGCGCGGCACTGCTGCGTCGTGATTCGGTTCACGGTTCGTTCAAAGGGACCATTCGGGTGCTGGAAGACAAGAATACCCTGGTGATCAACGGCAATCCGGTCAAGGTGATTTACGCTAATTCACCAGAAGAAATCGATTACACCGAGTACGGTATCAACAATGCCTTGATTGTCGATAATACCGGTGTTTGGAAAGACAATGCTGGCCTCGGTGGTCACCTGCGCCCCGGCGCCTCAAAGGTATTGCTGACCGCACCTGCTGGCGATGATATTCCAAATATTGTCTACGGTGTCAACGATGACGAAATCACCCCTGAGCGCAAAATTATTTCGGCGGCTTCCTGTACCACCAATGCCATTGTGCCGGTACTCAAGTGCCTGCTGGATGAATTTGGCATCAACAGTGGCCACGTTGAAACTGTTCACGCCTACACCAACGATCAGAACTTGATCGACAACTACCACAAAGGTGATCGTCGCGGTCGCAGTGCGGCGCTGAATATGGTGCTGACCTCCACTGGTGCGGCTAAAGCAGTGGCGAAAGTGATTCCACAGCTGAAAGGCAAGTTGACTGGCAATGCGATTCGGGTGCCGACGCCCAATGTCTCCATGGCGATCCTCAATCTGCAGCTGGGACGCGAGACTAGTGTGGAAGAGCTTAATGAGTTTATGCGCCAGAAGGCACTGCACTCTGAGTTACAGCAACAGATTGGCTACACGATTTCCACTGAAGCGGTGTCCACAGACTTTGTTGGCTCCCGCCAAGCCTGCGTCTATGACTCTCAGGCAACCATAGTCGAAGGCAATAGCTGTGTACTCTATTGTTGGTATGACAATGAATTTGGTTATAGCTGTCAGGTGGTACGTTGTCTGGAGAAGTTTGCCGGTGTTAGCTGGCCCTCTTACCCCAGGGTCTTACCGGCGGTTTAATTTAGGCTGGTTTACCCTGCAAGAACAACGTTTTACAAGACTCGGCGCAGCCACTGCGTCGAGTCTTTTTGCTTGCTGGTCAGAGCATTGTGGGTACTGAACTGCCAAATCCTCAGCCGGATAAAACAAATTACACCTATATAGTCGACTTTAGGTTTTATTGGCCTGATTCAGACTGGAATCACAGCGCCCAGACCTTTATAATCCCGCCGATCTTCAATCGGTGAACAAAGCTCCTCATCTGTGTGCCGACAATAAGCTGAAATTACTCGCAAAATAGCCGTTAAATCCTGCTGTTGCGTGGATTCAGTTATACAGCCCAAATATTAATTTTTGAGTATTAGGTATTTCCTATGATAAAAATCCGTCGCGGATTAGACCTGCCCATCGCGGGTAAGCCAGAGCAGGTTGTTCACGATGGCCCAGTAATAGGTCAGGTTGCGGTAGTCGGTTTTGACTACCCGGGCATGAAGCCCACCATGGCCGTGCGCGAAGGTGATCGCGTCAAATTGGGTCAATTGCTGTTTACTGATAAAAAGACTGTCGGTGTGAAGTACACCGCTCCTGCAGCGGGTGTTGTAGTAGCAGTCAATCGCGGCGATCGCCGTGTTTTCCAGTCGCTCGTTATTGATGTCGACGGAACAGAGGCTGAAAGCTTCGCCCAGTACAGTGCTGAACAACTCGCTTCGCTGGATCGCAGCCTAGTGGTTGAGAACCTGGTTAACTCTGGTCAGTGGGTGTCGTTGCGTACACGACCTTTTGCCCGAGTGCCAGCGCCAGAATCTACTCCTTCATCGATTTTTGTTACTGCCATGGATACCAATCCACTGGCGGCAGACCCCGCACCGATTATTGCTCAGCGCAGTGAAGACTTTGTCAACGGCCTAACCGTTCTGACACGTTTGACTGACGGCCCAGTGCACCTTTGCAGTGCAGCGGATGCAACGGTTGCCGGCGACCAGATTGATGGCGTTCAGGCTCACAGCTTTGCCGGTCCCCATCCAGCAGGTTTGGCTGGAACCCATATTCACTTTATCGATCCTGTCAGTGCTGAGAAAACCGTTTGGACCATTGGCTATCAAGATGTGATTGCCATAGGTGCGCTGTTTACTAGCGGCACTATAGATAGCAGTCGAGTCGTTGCCTTGGCTGGCCCTCAGGTCAATCAGCCGAGACTACTGAAAAGCCAGTTGGGTGCCAACCTTAATCAGCTGGTTATCGGCGAGTTAAAGAACGATGAGAACCGCGTAATTTCCGGTTCAGTTCTATCCGGCCGCAAAGCTTCTGGTGAGTTTGCCTTTTTAGGTCGTTATCACTCTCAGGTCTCGGTTATCCGTGAAGGCCGCGAACGCGACTTCCTGCATTACCTGAGAGCCGGTTTCGATAAGCACTCGGCACTGCCGATCTTTATTTCCTCCCTGAGCAAGAAACTCTTCAATATGACCTCGAGCACCAACGGCAGCGAACGCGCCATGGTGCCTATCGGTGGCTACGAAAATGTCACTGCTCTGGATATCTTGCCGGTTCAGCTACTTCGCTCACTGATTGTTGGTGACACGGAAATGGCACAAAAACTCGGTTGCCTGGAATTGGACGAAGACGATGTCGGTCTATACAGCTATGTCTGTGTCGGCAAGCACGAGTACGGCCCGATCCTGCGCGATAATTTGACCAGAATAGAGAAGGAGGGTTAAGACGATGATACGTAATCTTCTCGATAAGGTAGAACCGCATTTCCACAAAGGCGGCAAGTGGGAAAGCTGGTATGCACTTTACGAAGCAGTTGATACGGCTTTATTTAAGCCATCAGATGTAACCAAGAACAGTTCCCATGTGCGTGACTCCATCGACCTGAAGCGGGTCATGATCACAGTTTGGATGGCAACTTTTCCGACCATGTTTTTCGGTATGTGGAATGTCGGCTTTCAAGCTAACACCATCATGTTGGAAATGGGCATGTTGGCTCAAGAGGGCGGACGCGGCATCTTTATCGCCATGTTGGCTGGTTATGATCCAACCAGTATCTGGGACAACCTAGTCCACGGTGCGGCTTACTTCCTACCTATATACATGGTTACCTTTATAGTCGGCGCTTTCTGGGAAGTCTTGTTTGCCAGTGTTCGCGGCCATGAAGTCAACGAAGGCTTCTTCGTTACCTCGGTACTATTTGCCCTTTGCTGTCCTCCTGATCTCCCGTTGTGGATGGTCGCTGTCGGTATCAGCTTCGGTATTGTCATCGGTAAAGAAGTATTCGGCGGCACCGGTAAGAACTTCCTTAACCCAGCCCTAACGGGTCGTGCGTTCCTTTACTTTGCCTACCCAGCCTATATGTCTGGCGACGCGGTATGGACTGCAGTGGACGGTTACACTGGCGCGACCATGTTGTCTGTTGCGGCTACTGCCGGTATGGCGGGTCTCGAGCAGAGCACAACTTGGATGTCGGCCTTTATAGGTACCATTCAGGGCTCTATAGGTGAAACCTCGACCCTAGCGATTCTGCTCGGTGGCGTGGTCTTGATGGTAATGCGAATTGCCTCATGGCGCATCATTGGTGGTGTTCTGCTGGGCTCGGCGCTGTTGTCGATGCTGTTTAATGCGATTGACTCGACTAACCCGATGTTTGCCTTGCCGTTCTACTGGCACTGGGTGATCGGCGGATTTGCCTTCGGTGCAATCTTTATGGCCACCGACCCCGTATCTGCAGCAATGACCAACACCGGCAAGTTCTGGTACGGCATGCTGATCGGCGTCATGGTGATCTTGATTCGTGTGGTCAACCCGGCTTTCCCAGAGGGTATGATGCTGGCGATTCTGTTTGCCAATCTATTTGCACCACTGTTCGATCATGCTGTGGTTCAAGGAAATATCAAAAGGAGATTGGCCCGTGGCTAGTGACTCTATTAAGAAAACCTTCGGCGTTGCCGCACTGCTCTGCGTTGTCTGCGCAGTTGTAGTATCCAGCGCTGCAGTGATACTGCGACCTATGCAGGACGCGAATAAGATATTGGATCTAAAAACCAATATCCTCGCTTCTGCTGGCCTGTTAAAAGCCGGCATTGATGTTGAGACTCAGTTTCAGCAGATCACTACCCGTATCGTCGATATGGAAACGGGTCGCTTCAGCGATGCAGTTGATCCCGCTGTCTATGATCAACGGAAAGCCTCTAAAGATCCGGCACAGTCTATAGCGCTGTCCGGTGACGAAGATATTGCCAAGATCAGACGTCGCGCCAATTACGCCACTATTTATATAGTAGAAGGCGAGCAGGGTTTGGAGAAAATCATTCTGCCAATTAAAGGCTATGGTCTCTGGTCAACTCTGTATGGCTTTATCGCTCTGGAATCGGATCTCGAAACGGTTGCCGGTATTGGCTTCTACGAGCACGCCGAAACACCGGGTCTGGGTGGCGAAATTGACAACCCTAACTGGAAAGCCAGCTGGATTGGCAAGAAAGCCTATAACTCCGGCGACCTGGCGATCACTGTATTAAAAGGTAAGGCGGATATGAACCGTGACGGTTATGAGTCACAGATCGACGGACTCGCTGGCGCTACCTTGACCACCCGTGGTGTTGATAATCTAGTGCGCTACTGGCTAGGTGATTCAGGTTTCTCACCACTGATCAGCAATCTTAAGACAGGGGAGGCCTAATCGTGTCAAAAGCTAAAGATACGCTTCTAGCACCGGTACTGAATAACAACCCGATTGCACTGCAAATCCTCGGAATCTGTTCGGCACTGGCCGTAACGTCAAGCATGAAGGTCGCCTTTGTTATGTGCTTGGCACTGACAGTGGTAACGGCGTTTTCAAACCTGTTTGTGTCGCTTATCCGCAACCATATTCCCAACAGCATCCGTATTATTGTGCAGATGACGATTATCGCTTCATTGGTAATTGTTGTTGATCAGGTGCTCAAGGCCGTGGCCTACGATATCAGCAAGCAGTTGTCGGTCTTTGTTGGACTGATTATTACCAACTGTATTGTTATGGGTCGCGCTGAAGCCTTTGCCATGAAAAATCCACCGCTGCCGAGCTTCTTAGACGGCATAGGTAATGGTCTTGGTTACAGTGTTGTACTGATGATTGTCGCATTCTTTCGCGAGCTGTTTGGCGCTGGCAAGCTGTGGGGCTACGAAGTACTCCAGGTCAGCACCGACGGTGGCTGGTATGTGGCCAACGGCATGATGTTGATGCCCCCCAGTGCCTTCTTCTTAATTGGTCTGTTTATCTGGGTGCTGCGCGTCAGCAAGAAAGATCAGGTTGAACAGCCGGACTTTAAGATCACCGCGAATAGCCGTCCGAGTGAGGTTGCCTAATGGAACATTATCTAAGTTTGTTAGTTCGCTCGATTTTTATCGACAACATCGCCCTGAGCCTGTTCTTGGGTATGTGTACCTACCTGGCGCTGTCGAAGAAGATCAACGCAGCATTCGGTTTGGGTATTGCAGTGATCGTCGTGCAGACCATCACTGTTCCAGTAAACAACCTGCTGCTTGGTTACCTGTTATCCGATGGCGCACTGGCTTGGGCTGGTCTACCTGACGTTGACCTGAGCTTCTTGGTTTATCTGTGCTTTATCGGCGTAATCGCCGCCATAGTGCAGATCCTGGAAATGTTTCTCGATAAGTATGTCCCGGCACTTTATAACGCCCTGGGCGTGTTCTTACCGCTGATTACAGTGAACTGTGCCATTCTTGGTGGTTCGCTATTGATGGCTGAGCGTGGCTACAACTTCACCGAGAGTGTGGTTTACGGGTTTGGTTCTGGTACCTCTTGGGCCCTGGCAATTGTGGTTCTCGCCGGTATCCGCGAAAAACTCAAATATAGCGATATTCCAGAAGGCCTTCAGGGGCTGGGCATCGTATTTATCACTGTAGGTCTAATATCCTTAGGCTTTATGTCGTTTGGCGGCATTGACATCTGATTACGGAGAAGTAGCTACTCAT
>Ga0307488_10001042_pt1 | contig 23243 bp, 12 predicted proteins | sample SB02metaG_FD_202248 | JGI IMG/M metagenome (GOLD analysis project Ga0307488, IMG submission 202248) | Sea-ice brine microbial communities from Beaufort Sea near Barrow, Alaska, United States - SB 0.2 | ecosystem: Environmental > Aquatic > Marine > Coastal | place: USA: Alaska | collected... | reverse complement strand
GTAATAGCTTTGAATTCTTTATATTAAATTTATTTTAAAAAATTATTTTTGAAGGTGGTATCCATTGTTTTCTTTAATGACCATTAAATATGTGCAAAAATTCTGGTTTATTAGATTTTAGTTTTTTATTTTTTGAGAAATTATGTATACATCACCGCAAATGCTAACGCAAACATTTTTCTGCAAATAACACGTAAACAGCGTGTTTTTTTTCTTTCAACTTAGAATCTGTAGCGCTCTAGTTTAGACTGTTATGATTCTATTGGCAGCTCCGGATTTCCACTTGTGTACTCGGAAACGCGTTGGTTAGCAAAGAACAGGCGTCCTGTAAATAGGACGAATACAGCAGAATAACGCTATTTTATTGAATCATAGGCTATTGGATATTTAGAGTTTGAACCTGCATAAATGCTAACGCAAAATAGTCTTAATATCTAAATTAATAGTTTAGTTGAAACTCCTTTTCATTTTTAAAAGATTCATTTAAGTTCAATTGGCTATTAATTGCGAGGATATTCACAAATAAATTAAATTTAGTTCATTTTCTTATTATTAAAAAGGTAATTTGTGCATGCCAAAACTTTATGTCGTTTGCCATTTGCAATGATATCTGAGCTTTAATTTAAAACACTTTGTTATATTGTGAGTTTATAATTTGTAAATTTAAATAATCTACCAAAACTAGAATTATTTTTTGTTTGCACTGAACACAACAAAAGGTTTTAATAATTATTAAGAAAACAAGATATTTTGACGCATAACAAACCTTTTTTATGTTTTGAAGGAGCAAAAATACTTTTGTTTCCCCTGTTATTTTTATTTTTTTATACCGTAAGTTTTAGTCAGTTAGGAAGGCGACTTGGCAATCCTTTTATTAAAAATTTTACGGAAGAAGAAATAAAAAAAGATGTAATAACTTTTGATATTTCTCAAAGCGGCAGTGGTGAAATGTATTTTGCAACGTCTTCAGGATTGTTGGAATACGATGGTATTCGTTGGGAAAATTATACATATCAACTAGAATCAGATTTGCGTTCTGTATTTTACAAAGATGCTGCTCATATATATACTTCTGGTCATGGTGGATTTGGTTATTGGTCAAAAAACAGCAAGGGGACTTTGGAGTATACAAGTTTGTTTTTTAAGCAAGCTCAAAAAAATGACCCCTTACTTCCCACTTTTTTTAAAATTAAAGAAATCAATGAAAAAATTATTTTTCAAACATTTGAACAAATATATATTTATGATCCTATAACGCGTGGTATTAAAATTATAGACGCCTTTAGAGGTTTTAATATTTTGTTTGCTTCAAAAGGAAGAGCTTTTATTCAAGATAAAAAATTGGGGCTTTATGAAATAAAGAACAAAGAGCGTATATTAATTATCGGAAAACAAGTAGAGCAATTAAATATTACTGGTGTATCTGTTCAAAATTCTAAAGAACTACTAATTGCCACAAAAAATAATGGCATTTGGTCTTGGAAAGATAAAAAGTTGATTAAGAATGATTGGGCAGTAAATAGTCTTTTAGAAAAACATTTAATAAATAACATCCAAGAGATTGAGAGTGAAAGTCTTATTATTGGCACCCTTAGAAATGGTGTTTATATAGTTTCACTTCAGGGCGAAGTGCTCTTACATCTTGAAAAAAGTAGCGGACTTATAGATAATACTGTTAGAAGTGTTTTTACTGATTCAAATAGTAACCTATGGTTAGGAATGGACAATGGGTTAAGCTATATTCAAGTTAAAAGTAACACAAATTATTTATTAGATAGAGAGGGTGAGTTTGGTACTGTATATACAAGTCATTTAAAAAACTCATTATTATATTTAGGAACGAATCAAGGGGTATTTGTCAAAAATATTTTTCTTCCGAAATCAAAACCCAAACTATTAGATAAGAGTTTAGGACAAATATGGGAAATCAAAGAGATTGATGACCAAATTTTAGTAGGTTCGCACGAAGGTGTATTTGCTATTGATGGTCAAAAATTAGCTCCAATACACATAGAAGCTGGAGTATGGGTATTTAAAAAACATCCAAAATTTAAGGATCTTTTATACGTTGGTTTTTATTCAGGAATTGGGGTATTTAAGCGTATAAATGGGCAATGGGTATTTCAAGAAAAATGGGAAACATTTGGCGAATCTTCACGTTTTATTGAATTTGATAAGTACGGAGCACTTTGGGTTGCACATCCATCTAAGGGATATTATCGTTTAGTGTTGTCTGACGATGGGTTAGATCTTAAAGAATTTGAGTTTTATGGTGTAGCAAATGATTTTGTAGATACCTATGCTTATCTATGTAAAATGGATGGAGATTTGGTTTTTTACAATCCTGCAGGGTTTTATAATTATGAACCTTTGGAAAATACTTTTGTAAAAGCTATCTATTCTTCAGAGGTATTCAAAGGGATTAGTGGTATTAATAATATATATCAAAGCGAAAATACTTTTTGGTATTCTACTCCAAAATCTTTGGGTTATATTTCTAGAAGCAGCGCTAAATTTAAGAAAGTTAGTGAGCCGTTTTATTCCATCAGAAACAAGCAACTATGGGATTTTAAAAAATTTAAGAAGCTGAACGATTCAATTTTTGGAATTGGACTTAGAAACGGAATGGCTTTTCATAATATAAAAATGTCAGAAACTTCAGATGCACCGCCTTCTATTCGGTATATTGAGCTAATAAGTACTTCGGATACCATTTTGGCCCCTATTAATTCGAAGGATGTTATTGAGATTCCAAATCTAAATAATTTTATAAAAATTAGCTTAGCGCTGCCAAAGACTCCTTTAGCAAACTCAAAGAGAATTCAATATAAGTTGATTGGTTTAAATAAAGATTGGTCATCTTGGGCATATCGAACAGAATTAAACTTTCCAGGATTATCTCATGGGAGTTATGTTTTAGAAGTGCGGGCTGAAGGAGAAAGCAAAGCGAGCTCACAAATTATAAAAAGAGCATTCCGAGTAATACCGCCTTGGTATTTAACCAATTTGGCATATGTTATTTATATGCTATTATTTGTCTTGATTAATTTTACTTATAGAAATTACTTTAAAATAAAAAACCTAAAACAAATAGCGATTTTAAAATTAGAAGAAGAAGAAAAAAGACAGTATCAAGAAAAAAAGTTTCAATTAGAGACCTTAGAAGTAGAAAGTAAAATGTCTGTTCTAAGAGAAGAAAATTTAAACTTAGAAATAAAAAAGAAAAATTCTGAATTAGCGTCTTCTGCGCTTAATAATATTAAAAAGAACGAATTACTTACCCGCTTGATAACAGACATTGAAAATATTGATGAGAATGTGCTAAACAGTTCGCTGCATTCTCCAATAAAAAAGGTGCTAAATAAAATTAATAAACATTTAATTGACAAAGAGGATTGGCTTGCTTTTGAACTCCACTTCAGAAATGCACATGCTGCATTTTTTGGTAAACTAAGAGAAAAACATCCAGAGTTATCTTCAAATGAAATTAAATTGAGCGCGTATCTTAAACTAAATCTGTCCTCTAAAGAAATAGCTTCGTTGATGAATATTTCTATAAGAAGTGTTGAGCAAGGACGCTGGAGGCTTCGGAAAAAGTTAGATTTACCTAAAGATTCTAGCTTGGTTCTTTACATCCAATCTTTCTAATAAATAACCCTTTAGTTACTTAAACCATTTATAAACAAGTCTATACTAAATTCGTGTAGAGTATTTGTAGAGGTCTCTATTTCCTGAATAATAATTTTGTAGGTGTTCTTTTTTAGGAACAGACTTTGTTTTAACAAATATTTGTAAATTCAGAATGCATATTTTATCGTTTAAATATGTAAGACTGGATTTGAAAGTAGCGATACTAAATAGTTGTTAAAAACACTCCTTATAAACCTCTTCAAATTTACGTAAGAATAGAACCAAAAAACAACAGCTATTTTGATGCATTTATATGTTCATTTAACAAAATAATCAAGTATGAAAAAAATTACTTTACTAATTATTTTAGTGTTGACAACTACTTTTGGCTATGCTCAAAATTTCATTATTAATGAATTATTTGATGGTGCTTCAGGTTGGACAGTTACAAATCATTATGGAACCGATAGTACAAATGGTTCTGTGGTTTTTGCAGATGGTTCTGTGAAAATTGAAAAAACAGATGCCACTATCGAAGCTTGGATACATATGGGTATTTACACAAGTTTAAATTTAGAAGCAGGTTGGTATCAATTTGATATGGACATGTCATATGCAGAGATTAATGAAATATGGGGAGAAGTATACATTGGAGCTTCAATGCCGATTCAAAATGAAGAGTATATGGGAGATTTGCAAGTTTTGAAAGCATATAATGCTTGGGAATGTGATGATTTAAAAACATATTCTGGTTCAGCAATAGCGGCCGGATGCGATGACAGCAATCCAGGGAAATTTGAAATTACATCAGCGGGTACTTATTATTTAGTTTTTAGAACAGGAGGTAAAAATTTCGGAACCTCTGGCATCACTTTAGATAATTTAGAGTTATTTACAACTACAGCTGCGCCAGCTCCTGAGCCACTTTCTGAGTTTAATTTTGATTTTGATACCGCAACTTCTATTAATTCAGAAAATTTAGATTTTAATGAAGATGCTTCAAATACGGTAACCAATGGTATTAATCCAAGTACAAGTGTTGGAGAATTGACAGATGTAAGTAATGATTGGTGGTCCCAAATAAAAATTGTGCATGCTGATGGGATCGATTTGTCTACAAGCGATAGAGGAATTTCAATAAAAGTGAAAGGACCAAGAGCTTTACCAGTTACAGTTAAAATTGAAAGTGGTGGAGAAGAGCATAGTGTTACTGCAGATTATACGGTGCCAAATTCTTGGCAGGAAATTTTATTTGATTTTTCAAGTTTTAATTCTACAAATAATACAAAAATAGCACTGTTTTTTGCTATTCAAGAAGATAATACCGCTTTTCCTAATGCGAATAATAATATCTTTCAAATAGACGACTTTATCTTTGGCAAATATGCAACACTAAGCAAACAAAATTTTCAAATTGAAGGTTTAGTAACCTATCCAAACCCAACAAATACTCGTTGGAATATTTCAGCTAAAAACCAAATAATAACGAATATTGAGGTTTATAATATATTAGGTAAAATGCTATTGAATCTGCAACCAAATACTTTATCTGTTAACGTAGACGCTTTAAACTTAACTACTGGAGTTTATATTTCCAAAATTAGTACAAAATTAGGAACTGTAACTAAAAAATTGATAAAGCAATAATTGCTAATTTATCAAAGAGACTAACTAAAATTAATTGATAATATGAATACAATGTTTTTAAATTGTTCGAAAAAACTAAGAAAAAACACCCTTCTTACTTTTGCATTATTGCTCTGCTATAGTATGCTTAGTAATGCTCAAATTTCAGTTACCGGATTGGTAACCGACAATACAAACCAACCTTTGCCAAGCGCAAGTATTGTAGTGAAGGGAACGGATACAGGTACTCAAACTGATTTTGATGGAAAATTCTCTGTAGAGGTCTCTAAAGGAAGTATTCTTGTCATATCATACCTTGGTTTTCTAACGAAAGAAATAACTATAACAGAAGCTATAAGCTTAGAAATATTGCTAATGCCGGATGCAGCTGCTTTAGATGAAATAGTTGTGATTGGATACGGTACCAAATCCAAAACAAAACTTATTTCGGCAGTATCAACGATCGATAAAAAAATGTTAAAAAAGCAGCCTGTTGCAAACGTAAGTAACGCTTTAGAGGGTTTAGCTTCTGGGTTATTTGTAACGCAAAGTTCAGGTGAACCCGGATTTAGTAATTCTAGTTTTGAAGTTAGAAATTTTGGTGCAGCTTTAGTTATTATTGATGGCGCTCCAGGAGATTTAAATCAGTTAGATCCGAACGAAATTGCGAACATTTCGGTATTAAAAGATGCCGCAGCGGCAGCAGTTTATGGCGTACAAGGAGGTAATGGTGTTGTTTTAATAACCACAAAAAAAGGCAAAATAGGAAAGCCAAAATTATCCTATAGCAATCAATTTACCGCGACCACATTTACAGCATATCCAAAGTACTTAAGTTCTGCCGAACGCGGTGAAGTTTTAAATCAAGGTCTAAGAAACGCTGGTCAAGCTGACTTTTATACAGCAGAGCAATTAGAATTGTATGAAAATGGCTCAGACCCTATTAATTATCCAAATACAGATTGGAGAGGTTTGGTTTTAAAAGATTGGGGGTTTCAACAGCAGCATAATTTAAATCTTTCTGGAGGTACTGAAAAAGTAAAGTATTTTGTTTCTACTGGTTACGTAGACCAAGGGTCAAATTATAATGCAGACGTTCTTTCTTTTCAGAGGTATAACTTGCGTTCCAATGTGAGCGCGGCCATCACAGATGAGTTAAATTTAACTTTGAATCTGGGAGCTCGTAGACAATTAAATGAAGCACCTGCGTACTCTGCGTATAATGTTTTTAGAGAATTGAGTAGATCACTACCTAATGATTTGGCGTATTATCCTGACGGAACTCCAGCGAGACTTAGTGTTACGCCAAATCATGTTGTAGAAGGAATAAAAGATTTTAATGCAGGTTACTATAGAGCTAAAAACAATAATTTTGATGCCAAGATAACGCTTAAATGGGATATTAAACAAGTGGAAGGTCTTAGCGTAAAATCATATGCCTCCCTTGTATACAATACTAATTTTACTAAAAATTGGGGCAAGAGTTATGATCTTTTTACTTTAAATAGGCAAACAGGGAATTACGATGTTTTTTCTGCAACCCCAGAAGGAGCTGTTAGTGAGACCGTTTTAACGCAGGGAACAAGTTATTCAAACCATTATGTATTACAAGAATCAATTAGTTATGAGCGTGATTTTGGAGATCATGCTGTATCAGGATTGTTATTAGCAGAAATACAAAAACAACAAGGTCAATATTTTAATGCGAGTCGTCAAGACTTTCAATCCACTTTAATCGACCAGTTATTTGCGGGTTCATTAGAAAATCAAGGTGCTAATGGTGGTGAATTTAGACAAAATCGTTTGGGATTTGTCGGTAGGTTTAGTTATGATTATCAATCTAAATATTTTTTAGAATCAACGTATAGATATGACGGGTCTTCAAGATTTGCACCCGGTAATGAATGGGGTTTATTTCCATCTGTTTCATTAGGTTGGAGGCTATCAGAAGAATCCTTTTTTGAATCCTTTAAAAACACAATTTCTAATTTAAAAATTAGAGCTTCTGTTGGTACGGCAGGAAACGATGGTACTTCCTCATATCAGTGGCTAAGTGGATTTAACTACAATCTTTTTTACGCAATAAATGATTCCGCGATCCCTACAATAGACAATACTGCTTTGCCTAATAAAGACATTACTTGGGAAACCAATACCACTTATGACGTTGGGATAGATGTGGATTTATTTGATCGTAGTCTTAAATTTTCTGCAGACTATTTTTATAGAAAAAGAGAAGATGTTATTGCAGTAGCAAGTGCAAGTGTGCCCTCTACTTTAGGCGTTGCATTAGCAGCTCAAAATTTCTATGAGTTTTCAAATGAAGGTTTTGAGTTTTCATTTAATTACAACAAACAAATAAATGAGAATTTAAAAATTTCTGCACTGTTAAATTTTTCGAAATCCAGAGAAAAGGCAGTTTTTATTGACGAAACATTGCAAGAAGATTTATTTATGAGAGAAAACCTTACAGAAACAGGAGGCTTTACTGGGCTTCGAAGAGGTTATATCTCTAATGGACTTTTTCAAAGCCAAGAGGAAATAACGCAATACGCAATACAAGATGGTAATGGAAATACAAGTTTGCAACCAGGAGATATAAAGTATGTTGATTTGAATGGAGATAATATTATAGATGTAAAAGATCAAAAAGTATTTGGAAACGGCAGTAAAGCAACGACTAATTATTCTTTAAATCTAGGAGTTGAATATAAAAACTTTGCCTTATCTGTCTTATTAACAGGTGCTGCTGGGTATGATATTTATTTAGAAGGAGAAGCACAAAGTCCATTGCGAAACGGTTTTAATGGTTATGATTATCAATTAGACTATTGGACACCTGAAAATACTGGCGCAAGATTTCCTAGAATATCGGACGGAGGTTTTAATGACAATAATTATAAGTATTCCGATTTTTGGTCAAGAAACGGTAAACACATTCGTTTTAAAAATATTAATTTAAGTTATACGTTTCCAAAAATGAAAAAAAATACAACGTTCGATGAAATAAAATTTTTCTGTACAGGACAGAATTTATTTGTGATCAAAGACTTTGAAGAAGACTTTGATCCACAAACAGGATCGGGTCTTGGTTGGTACTATCCACAAACTAAATCGATAACATTTGGTATAAATGTTTCACTTTAAAAAAAACAAATCATGAAAAAATATACACATATACTACTACTCATAGTAACCTTTAATCTAACGTTGTCTTGTGGAGATGATTTTTTGAACGAACCACCATTAGATAGAATAACAGAAAATGATGTGTGGAATGATAAAAACTTGATGGATGCTTATCTATTTAAAATATACGATAGAATGCCATGGGATTATTTAGAAGATTTTTCTGCAGGTGGCTTTGGTTCACATCGAGACGGCCTATCAGATTTGGCAAGAGGAACCTACTCATGGACTCAATTAAATAACCAATTTAGACCAGGAAACTGGGGGACAGCGAATAATACATGGCCTCTAGATTGGTGGGGTTACGATATTATATGGAAAATTAATTACTCCATTGAAAACATTGAATTAGCGCCAATAAATGTGCTTACTGTTGATGAGCGCAATGAACGACTAGGGGAGTTACATTTTATGAGGGCATACAGTTATTTTGCTTTGGTAAAGCGTTACGGTGGAGTGCCAATTATACTAAATGCTCAAAATCCAGAAACGACAACAGAAGATGAATATTATCCGTCAAGAAATACGGAAAAAGAAGTATACGATCAAGTACTTTCTGATGCGCAAGCTGCATTTGATTTACTACCAAATAGATGGTCTTCTCAAAAAGGAAGAGCTCCAAAATGGGCGGCAAAATCATTGGAGTCGAGAGCTGCATTATTTGCTGCTAGTATCGCAAAATATGGAACAGTTCAATTAGATGGATTAGTAGGAATTCCTAATTCAGAGGCAGATGCATATTACCAACTTTCGCTGAGTGCTTCTCAAAAAATAATTTCAGATGCTGGATATACGTTATTTAATAAATACCCAAATGCTTCAGATAATTATGCCAATTTATTTTTGGATGAAACTGATGATGAAACCATTTTTAGCAAGGTTTGGATTCCTTTTGAAAAAGGACATTCTTATGATTTACACAATGTGCCTTATAGTTATAGAGTAGATTGGAGTGGTAGCATGTCTCCAACAAAACAACTTTTAGATAGTTATGAAATGTTGGGCACAGGTCTTTTACCAAATGAAGCGGGTTCGGGTTATGATGAAAACAACCCTTTTGAAAATCGTGATCCTCGTTTAAAAGGAACTTTATTAACAAACAATGATATCTTTCAAGGGCTACCAGTAGAACTTTGGTATGGCACAGAAATAGGAGGTGTTATTGATACAAATAAAGGAACTGGAGTTGGAAAAGACGGGATAGGAATCCATCCAGATGCAACAAAAACAGGGTTTTATGTTAGAAAACATTTACAGGATGGTGGAGCGCCTTTATTTATAAAAGAATATTACTCTGGGACAAATTGTATTTTATTCAGATTAGGAGAAATATATCTAAACGCTGCGGAAGCTGCAATAGAATTGGGTATTGAAGGTTCGGCAAGAGATTATATAGAGCCAATTAGAACTCGAGCGGGTTTACAACAAAATTTACGTTTAGACACCTATTCGGGAAATGAATTAAGAGATCGAATTCGAAATGAAAGAAAATTAGAGATGGCTTTTGAAGACCATCGCTATTGGGATGTAAAAAGATGGCGCATTGCTGCTGAAAAATTAAGTATTCAAGTAGAAGGGTTAAAAACGCTGAGAAGTATCGATGGATTTGGAAATGAGACTTTTACTTACGAGACTTTTAATGCAGAAGCTGAAAAAATGAATTTTGCTGAACGTCATTACTACTTGCCAATTGGTCAAGGTAGAATTAATAATAATAACAAACTTAAAGAGAACCCGGGATACTAAAGTTAATTAAAAATTGAAGATATGAAAACAATAAATTTTTTGAGCAAATTTTTAATGCTAGGAATTATTTTAATTTTAATAGGTTGCGCAGAACAGGACTATATTGCCACAGCACCGCAAAGTGAAGATGCTGCCTATTCCTTTGCATTTGACACAGAAAACCCAAATAAAGTAGTATTTACTGCAAATCCAGAAATGGAAACTTGGTATACACATTGGGATTTTGGAGATAATTCTTCAGCAGAAGGTATGGAGGCGAGTAAGATCTATTTAAAAAAGGGAGATTATGATGTAAGGTTTAAAGTATTTACTGAGGGCGGTGACGCCGAATCGGTGCAAACAATAGTTATTAGTGAGGATTTCAAAGGAGCGAATATCTTACAAAATGGCGAATTTAATGGCAGTGATTCTTGGACTATTTTACCAATTTCAGATGGTGTAGCTGTCTCTTTTGAAAATGATGAAGCACATTTCACTGGTGGTAATTTGGGACAAATAGGTATATATCAAGCGGTAAATGTATTACCTAATAATTTATATCAAATATCGATGGATATTAAAGGAGGACCTTTAGTTGATTCTTGGTTTGAAGTGTATGTAGGAATGGCTGTTCCAGAACCAGGGTCAGATTATTTAGACGGTGGTATTAGAATGGGATTAAACACTTGGGAGGGCTGTGGAGGTGAGCCTTTTGACGGCGATCTCACTGAGATTAGCTGTGTTGGAACGGGTGCTACATTTAAATTTCCGAATGCAGGAACGGCATACTTAGTAATTAGAGGAGGAGGTTCAAGTTACGGAGATAACGGAGTTATAATAGACAATATAGCAATTCGCTCACTAGAGTCTATAGAGGTAGCTCCACCTCCATTAGTGGCAAATTTCACCACAGAAATTACAGATCTTACAGCCATATTTACAAATACATCGGCAAACGCAACAACGTATGCTTGGGATTTTGGAGACAGTGTAGGTACATCCTCTGAAGAGAATCCATCTTACACGTATGCAGCTGGTGGCATTTATACAGTTAAATTAATCGCTAGTAATGCTGCTGAATCTATCGAGATTACAAAGCAGGTCACAGTAATTGATCCAGCAGCAGCGCCAGTTGCTGGTTTTACTTCTGAAGTATCATTTCTTGGAGTAACATTCACCAACACTTCTGCAAATGCAACAATTTATGCTTGGGATTTTGGGGATGGTTCAGGAACTTCAACAGATGAAAGTCCAAGTTATGTGTATGCATCTGTAGGAACTTATGCAGTAACTTTAACAGCAACAAAAGATGGGCAGTCGGATGTGTTTTCGGCAAACGTTACAACAATTGCAAATCCAAATTTAATTTCAAATGCTGGTTTTGATGATGAGGGTGGTTGGAATATTATTAATATAGATGCGAGTGATAATGGAAAAGGTTCAGTAAGCATTTCAGATGGAGTTGTTAAATTTTCAGAATCAGAAAGTCCTACAGATCCATGGAAACATTGGGCTGTTTACACCGCAGTAACTTTAGAGGCAGGTACCTATCAATTTGATATGGATATGACGTACACAGATATCAATGATGTTTGGGGAGAAGTATATATAGGTGCAACACAGCCTACAGACAATAGTGGTCAAGATTACAGCGGTGATCAACAAGTGATGAGAGCTTATAACGCATGGGATTGTGGTAATTTAAAAACCTATTCAGGAGGAGCCGTTGCAGGTGGGTGTGATCCTGAAACGAATCCAGGACAATTTGACATTGCATCCGCAGGAACGTACTATTTGTTATTCAGAACAGGCGGTGCTCAATGGGGTACTGAAGGGATTGTTATAGACAACTGGTCTTTATTTAAATTATAATTTTAGTTAGTTACGAAAAGTAAACGTATAGTTATTGGGGTCATTTTAATTTTTAATGGTAGTTTACTAGTCTAATGCAAGGGCTAGTAAGGCACTAAATAAAACGATTTTTAAGTGTACATAAGATGTAAATGGTTCTCTTTTAATGCAGACAACACACAATACCTACTATGAAAAAATATATAATTCTTATCGGCTTGTTATTGATAACAATGCTAAGTTGGGGGCAAGGTCTCAAAGCGGATGGCAAAAAGATTGTCAACTCAAATGGTGAAGAAGTTCTTTTACGAGGAATGGGACCTGGAGGATGGCAAATTATGGAAGGGTATATGATGAACACCTCAGGAGTTGCTGGTTCTCAGCACGAGATTAAAGAAAAATTAATCGAACTGATGGGAGAAACAAATACAGAAACCTTTTTTAAGAAATGGAGAGAAAATCACTTTACAAAACGAGATGTAGATTCTTTAGCTGCTTGGGGTTTTAATAGCATTCGCATTCCGATGCATTATAATTTGTTCACATTACCCATCGAAGATGAACCCTTAGCTGGTGAAAATACTTGGAGAGAAACAGGCTTTGAGTTAATTGATGATGTTTTAGAGTGGTCTGCACCGCACAATATATATGTTATTTTAGACATGCATGCAACTCCTGGGGGCCAAGGTACAGGTTCAGAAATTAACGATTATGATCCTACAAAACCTTCCCTTTGGGAAAGTCAAGGAAATAGAGACAAACTAGTTGCATTATGGACTAGAATTGCCAATCGATATAAAGACAATGAATGGATTGGTGGATATGATTTAATTAATGAAACCCATTGGGATTTAGGAGATCAAAATGTTTTGTTAAGAGAAGTTTATGAAGACATTACAACTGGAATTAGAGGAGTGGGTGACGATCATATTCTTTATATCGAAGGAAATTCTTATGCCAACGACCATAGAGGATTGTTACCTCCATGGGATGATAATTTGGTGTATAGTTTTCATAAGTATTGGAGTTTTAATAATAAAAATGATGTGGATTGGATATTACCTCTCAGAGAAGAACACAACGTTCCTCTCTGGATGGGAGAATCTGGAGAGAATTCAAATACATGGTTTAGAGATGCGATATCGCTCTTTGAAAATAATAATATTGGTTGGGCTTGGTGGACGATGCGAAAAGTTGGAGATATTGACAGTCCGTATGCGGTAGATATCAATCGAGGATATCAAAACATATTAAATTATTGGAAAGGCGAAGGTTCTAAACCTACATCGCAAGAAACTTTTGATGGTATGATGCAGTTGGCTGAAAATTTATTGGTAGAAAATAGTAGATATCGGAAAGATGTTCCTGATGCGATAATCCGTCAAGTACAAACAGATGAAACCATACCGTATCACGGAAAACCTTCAGAAATTCCTGGAATTGTGTATGCGTCAGATTTTGATTTAGGTCAAAATAATTTTGCCTATTACGATATTGACGTTGCCGATTATAATCTTTCTACGGGAGAATATAAACCTTGGAATAGCGGATGGTCTTACCGGAACGATGGTGTAGATATTGAGAAAAATAATGAAACGACAAGTAGTAACGGATTTAATATTGGGTTTGTTCACAAAGGGGAGTGGACTAAATATAGCGTTCAGGTTGATGAAACGGCGGCATATACAGCAAAAGTAAGATTGGCTTCGCAAGAAACTGGAGGAGCATTTTTTCTTTCTTTGGATGATCAGGAGGTAACCATGAATCAGACCGTAAATTCAACAGGCGGTTGGACTGAGTATAGCACTTTTGAAGTTTCAGATATTGCATTAGAAGAAGGACAACACAGTTTAAAATTGCACTTTAGCAACAATACTCCTTTTAATATTACAAGTATCGCATTTGAAAAAACAGGAACGGTTGCTGAACTAGCATTAAAGGCATTAAATGGTAAAACAGGTGCAAATGAAAAATCTATTGAATTGGCCATTAGTGAAACTATTTTAGAGGCATCTTTAGTAGGTTCTTTGGAACAGTTTATAGTACTTGTGAATGGAGAAGAAGCAGAGATAGTTTCTGTTGATGAAGATTCATTAAATAACAGGTTTGTGGTATTGCATCTTGATACATTTTTAATTAAGAGCGATAGTATTACCGTTAGTTACTCAGGAACATCCATTCAATCAGAATCAAATAAAACGTTAAATACATTTTCAGATTTATCAATAAATAATGTTTCTCCCGACCGCGTGGTAATTCCTGGGTTAATTGAAGTAGAAGACTATGATTATATGATTGGAATGGGCTTGGAAGATTCAGAAGATGAAGGTGGCGGTAAAAACTTTGGATTTACAGATGCAGGCGATTATGCGGACTATGCTATTTTTGCCCCTAAATCTGGAGATTATGGAGTTAAATTTAGAGTAGCTGGATATAGTGAAGGGCAAATTGGGTTGTATTCTGTTAGTGAAAATGGTATTGAAAACGAGCTAGCAGTTGTAAACACGGTGATTACAAATGGATGGCAAACTTGGGCAACAGTTTCTGATAATTTATTCATTGAAGAAGGACCTCACAAATTAAGAATAAAAATTTTAGCAGGGGGATTTAACTTTAATTGGATAATGTTTGATAATCCTGATAGTGATAAAGATGGCGTTTTAGATGCGGATGATTTGTGCCCAAATACTCCAGAGAATACGCTTGTAGGGGTAACAGGATGCGAAATATTCTCTTTACCAACAGACAATTATGTATTAATGGTAACTAGTGAAATATGCAGCTCCCAAAATAATGGAAGTATCTCTTTATCTGCCTTAGAAAGCTATGACTATATAGCCACGCTATCAGGAGAAAATTATGCGGAAACAACTGCATTTATCTCAGAACTTGTTTTTGAAGACTTATCCGCAGGAACTTATACACTTTGTATTACAATTAAAGAGAATTCTAGATATGAGCAATGTTTTACTCTTATTGTTATAGAGCCAAGTGAGTTGTCAGTTTCTACTTCAGCTAAAAGCAGTAGCGGTGAAATAATAAAAGTATCCTTAAAAGGATCTGTATCCTATTATGTAACCTTAAATAATGAAATAACAATTACTAGCGAAAGTGAGATTGAACTAGAATTAAAGAATGGTGTCAATAATTTAAGCGTTAAGACTGGTAAAGATTGTCAAGGTATTTATCAAGAAACCATCCTTTTTAACCGCGAACCTCTTGTGTACCCAAATCCAATTAAAAACAGCACTATACATATTAATGGCGTTGCGATGGGTGCAAATGAAACACCAATTGAAATTTATGATTTAAAAGGGCAATTAGTATTTTCAAAATCTTACAAAATAGCAAGTAACCAATTAGAAATTGACATACCAGACTTGCCAGAGGGTATTTATATGTTAAAAATTATATCAAAAGAAGAAATATTTAATTATAAAATTATAAAATAATGAAGAGGTTTAAAAAAATAATTTCGCTTTTATTATTCGTATCAATTCTTTCAGTCTCTTGCAGTAAAGATGAGAATGAGAATGCTATTCTTGCTGCAGATTTACCAACTGCATCACTGCTTATTTTTCCTGATAATAACACAGAATGTAATGAAGGCAGTATCATCTCAGATACGGAAACAGAGGTGCTTTTTAAATGGGAAGAAGCTATAAATACAAGTGCATATATATTAACAATTACCAATTTAAATGACGCGACTTCAAGAGAAATTCACACCATTTCAAACGAGTTTTTGATACGTGTTTTAAGAGGTACACCTTATTCTTGGGTTGTGAAATCTATAGCTAATATTGGTAATGAAACGGCAGATAGTGAAATGTGGAGGTTTTATAACGCAGGTTTACCGGAAGAAAGCCATCCTCCATTACCTGCACAAGCAGTAAATCCTAAAATGGGAGCAAGTATTGATTCAGGAGATCTTACATTACAATGGGAAGCAACCGATGTTGATAATGACATTGCTTCTTATACTGTTTTGTTAGATACAAACAATTCGCCAGTTGCAGAAGTAGGAAATCCAAGTACAAATAGCTTAAATGTAACCGTTACTTCTGGAATAGTTTATTACTGGAAAGTAATCACAACGGATGGCCTGGGAAATGAATCTTATTCGCAAACGTTTGAATTTAGAGTAAACTAGAAAAAAGTTGTGGATTAATAAGAAATAAAAAACTAAAAGTATTCATGTAAAAGGGTATAATGAAAATACTTAAACAACGAGTGAAGGAATATATTGAAGCGCAACGACCCTATTATGGAGATGAGGAAGTAAAGGATAGTTTAGTTGTTTTAGAAATACAAAACGAATACTTATCCAACATGTGGATCTTTCACAAAATGTTAATTTTGAGACTTATTGATGACAATAAGTTATATGCCGATATTGAAGCTGCGTATATGGATAATAATTTTAAAAAATAAATAAATACAGTATGAAAAAAATTCAGTACTATTACTTGGTAAGTTTCATGTTAATCGGAATAAGCTTATTTTCATGTAAAACAAAAGATAAAAAGGATTCAAATACAGCAGTAGAGTCAAGTGTCTGGAAAGTAGATTTCGTAGATAATTTCGATGCTTTTAACGCTGATAATTGGCAAGATCAGCGCATTTGGGTAAATAACGAAACACATTGCTATATGCCCGATGGTGAGTTTGGGACAAGAGTTGTTAGTGAGGGGTCTTTAAAATTAAAAGTTATAAATACGGGTAAGAAAAGCCCATGTGATAATTTAGATAAAAATGGAAAACAACATCCAGAAACGCAATATGTTGCTGGACGTATTGTATCAAAAAATAAAAAAGAATTTATAAAAGGAAAATGGACGGCTAGATTAAAATTAGGTAGTAATGGAGAGCCAAGTATGTTTCCTGCTTGGTGGCTTTTAGGTGCACAAAATAACGAATCACCCGTACAAGAAGAAAATGAAAATATTTGTTGGCCTTTAACGGGTTCTGGTGAAATAGATATTTTTGAACATCATGGAGATCATCAAAAAGACCATTTTACAGCAGGCGCTATTAAAAGTTTAGGTGAATGCGATAAAGGAGATTGGTGGAGCTTGCGAAAAGGTTTTGATGTTACTCTAAATGAATATCATGATTATTCTGTTGAGTGGGAAGGAAGTGATTTAGTTTATCGAGTTGATAATAAAGAAATATATAGAAATGTTGGTGAAGGAGACAAATATCCTGAACCTATGTTCGCTATTTTAAATTTTGCTAAAATCACAGATTCACCTATGAAAGATTCAGAGTGGGTAATGGAAGTTGACTGGGTAAAACATGAATATAAATAATCATCAAATTTTATAAAACCAACTTTATAAATCTAATATACCTATAAAGTTTTATTGATAAAAATATATGTTTCCATCAAGAATTGAACCTAAATTTTACTTGCTATCAATTGTTTTTTTTATTTCCGTTTTAAACGGATGTAAAAACAATACTTATTTTAATGAAGATAGACGTATTGAAAACAAAGTAGATTCAATATTAGCGTTAATGACATTAGATGAAAAAATAGGACAAATGTCTCAAGTACGACATTTTGCAGATATGGATTCGGATGATGATATTGCCACAAAATTCATTGGATCTGTAATCCACACTCAAGGCCCAAATCCAGGGAATGGTGCTTTAGGATGGCAAAACAGATTTAAAATTTTGCAAGAAAAAGCCATGTCTTCGCGTTTAGGTATTCCTTTATTATTTGGTGTAGATGCAGTTCACGGTCAAAATACATTTCAAGGTGCAACTATTTTTCCTCATAATATTGGTTTGGGAGCAACTCAAAATACAATTTTGGTAAAAGAAGTTGCTCAAATTACAGCGATAGAAGTTCAAGCTACAGGTTTTAATTGGACATTTTCTCCTTGCGTTGCTATTCCTTACAATGAAAAATGGGGAAGAGTGTACGAAGCATTTTCAGAAAACACGGTACTAACAACTAAAATGGCAAAAGCTTCAATAAAAGGTCTTCAAGGAAATTTAAAAGACAATCATACAGTAATGGCAACGGCTAAACATTTTATTGGTGATGGTGCAACAGATTTTGGAATTGAAGGAGGAAATACATCATTGTCTATGAAAGAAGTTTCAGAAAAATTATTACCACCATACAAAGCGGCGGTTAAAGCTAAAGTAGGTGCAGTAATGGCTTCATTTAATACGCTACAAGGCATACCAATGCATGCTTATAAAGTTTTAATTAACGATACCTTAAAAAAAAGTATGGGTTTTGACGGAATTGTAATATCTGATTGGAAAGGGTATTCTAGGTTTGGTAAAAATGAAGTCATTAATGCAGGTGTAGATATGTTAATGGCTGTTGATGGCGATTTAGGGGTTTTTCAAAATGGATTAAAAAATGCAGTTGCGAATGATTCGGTTTCTATTGATAGAATTAATGATGCTGTTAAAAGAATTTTAAGACAAAAATTTAGACTCGGTTTATTTAAAAATCCATATCCAAATTCATCTTTAATCTCAAAAATTGGAAGTCAAAATCATCGAAATAAAGCAAGACAGGCTGTTCGTGAATCGTTAGTATTGTTAAAAAATAAGAATCGTATTTTACCATTAAGTAAAGACTTTAAAAAAATAGTTGTGGTAGGTGAACATGCTAATAATTCAGGATTGCAATCTGGTGGTTGGACAATGGCTTGGCAAGGTATAAGAGAAAATTACAAAGGTGCAACGACTATTTTAGATGGCATAAAAGCCATTACCAAAGCAGAAATTGTTTATGATAAAGAAGCCATAGAAAATCATTTTGATGCAGATGTAGCCATCATTGTTGTGGGTGAAACACCTTATGCAGAAATGTTTGGAGATATTAATGATTCGAATAAAGAAAACAAACTAACTTTAAGTGAGTCACATCAAAAATACATAACAAAATATGCTGAAAATGGCGTTAAAATAATAGTTGTTTTAATTTCTGGAAGACCTTTAGTAACTACAAAACAAATAAATGTGTCTGATGCGTTTATTGCTGCTTGGTTGCCAGGATCAGAAGGAGATGGAATTGCAGAGGTGCTTTTTGGTGATTACGATTTTATGGGTAAATTGCCACATTCATGGCCAACATCTGAAGATGATTTTAAAGGAAAATATGGTATTAATTTTTGGGATACATCAAAAAAACCATTGTATAATTTTGGGTACGGTTTAACTTATAAAAACAACGAAAGTGATAAAAAGTAACCATCACTAAATTTCGATTTTCAGCACAATAATTAAATTTGATACCTTATTAATAAAAAATAAATAGATGAAAAAAAGTTTGCAATTTAAAATTTTGCTAAAATTACAGATGCATCAATGGAAGGTGAGTGAGTTATGGAGGTTGATTGGGTAAAACACGAATTTAAAAAATAACTATGATTAATATCAATGCTCATTTAATTGTAAAAAATAATGATTAAAAAACACAAATTACTAAGCCTTTTAATAGTAATAGCAGCTTGCTCAGATTCAAAAGTAAAAGAAATAAATAAAGCTGAAAATATTTCTATTTCGATAACAAAAAGTTACCAGACTAAAATACTTCAGATATACACAACAGCAAAAGATACGAAGCTGAGGTTAACAAAAACAAACGAACAGTTTTTTAAAAAGAAAGTACAGCCTTTAGAAACAGAAATTGCTGTTTTTGTAAACCCGAAAAAAACTTTTCAAGAGTATCTAGGTATTGGTGGGGCTATAACAGACGCCTCTGCTGAGGTGTTTTCTACTTTAAATAATACACAACAACAACAATTACTGCATTCTTTATATGGCAAAGATGGTATTGGTTATAATATTATTAGAACAAGCATTCATAGTAGTGATTTTGGTTTAGGTAGCCACACTTATATTGACGAAGGAGATGCTGATTTAAAGACCTTTTCTATTGAAAAAGATAGGAAAAAAAGGATTCCTTTTATAAAAAGGGCTATTGAATTAATTAAGGATGATGTTGTTTTTTATGCTAGTCCTTGGAGTCCACCCGCTTTTATGAAAACCAATAATAACATGTTAAAAGGAGGGAAGTTACTTCCAGAATTTAGACAATCTTGGGCAGATTATTATGTGAAGTTTATCAAAGCATATGAAAAAGAAGGGATTCCTGTTTGGGGATTAACGATTCAAAACGAACCGATGGCAGTTCAAAGATGGGAATCTTGTATTTATACGGCAGCAGAGGAGCGGGATTTCTTAAAAAATTATTTAGGACCAACACTAGAAAAAGAAGGTTTAGGAGATAAAAATATTGTTGTTTGGGATCATAACAGAGATTTAATTTCTGACAGAGCAAATACTATTTTCGAAGACCCAGAGGCTTCAAAGTACGCCTGGGGTATTGGTTTTCATTGGTATGAAACTTGGACAGGTGGTTTGCCAAAATATGATAACTTAAAGAATATTAACGAATCTTTTCCATCAAAAAATATGCTCTTTACAGAGGGCTGTGCAGAAGGATTTGATTCAGAAAAATTACAGTTTTGGCCCAATGCAGAACGGTATGGAAATTCAATGATAAATGATTTTAATAGCGGTGTGGTAGGCTGGACAGATTGGAATATTTTATTAGATGAAAGAGGTGGGCCAAACCATGTTCAAAATTTTTGTTTTGCACCCATTCATGCAAATACAAAAACAGGAGCACTTACCTATACGCCCACCTATTATTACATCGGTCACTTTTCAAAATTCATAAAACCAGGAGCTTTGCGTGTGAGCACCACAACTAGTAGAACAGCTATAGAAAGTACGTCTTTTAAAAATAAAAGCGGGAAAATGGTGACGGTGGTAATGAATAAAACGGAAGCTAAAATAGGATACAAACTAATCGTGGGTGAAAGTGAAACTTTAATAGAAATTGCACCACGAGCAATGCAAACAATTGTTTACTAAATTTGCTTTTTTAATTTTTAAAATAGAATATGAATAATAAGACGTACACCATTTTTATAAGTTTTATAGTAGCATTGGGAGGATTTCTTTTTGGTTTTGATGCAGGAATTATTTCCGGAGTCATGTCTTTTGCAGGTCCTCAATTTGATTTAAATGATATTCAATCTGGTTGGGTGGTAAGTGCACCTACATTTGCAGCAATGTTTGCGATGCTATTTTCAGGAAGATTAAGTGATGTACTTGGAAGGAAAAAAACACTCATTTTTGTAGCACTTTTATATGCTATTTCGGCTGTTTTATCTGCGATGGCAGGTTCTTTTGAAATGCTGTATATCGCACGAATTATCGGGGGTGTTGCTTTTGGTGCCGCTCTGATTATTGCACCAATTTATATTGCAGAAATTTCAACAGCAGAAAACAGGGGTAAATTAGTCTCTCTGCAGCAATTAAATATCGTTTTTGGATTTTTTGCTGCCTTCTTAAGCAATTATTTTTTTAATAAATACAATACAACAGAAAGTACCTTTTTAACGGATCAAAATGTTTGGAGATGGATGTTAGGGGTAGAGTTATTTCCAGCATTATTCTATTTTGTTTGTTTATTTTTTGTTCCTAAAAGTCCGCGTTGGTTATATTTAAAAGAAAACTATGAAGCGGCAAAAAAAGTTTTAAATCAGATTCATGGCACAAAAAGGGGGGGTGAAGAAATTGCTGCTATAGAAAAGAACATACATGCGGCTAAAAATAAATCTGAAGTAAAAATGAAAGATTTATTAAAGCCATCACTACGTTTTATTATAGTCATTGGTTTAATTATTGGCGTTCTTCAACAAATCACGGGTATTAACGCAGTTTATTTCTATGCAACATCAATTTTTAAACAAACAGGTATTGGTTCAGATGCTGCCTTTTCATCTGGTGTTTTATTAAGTACAATTTCAGTTGTTTTTACTTTTATTGCAATCTATTTAATTGATAGAATGGGCAGAAGACCTTTACTATTAATCGGTACAGCAGGTATTGCTGTTAGTTTATTATTATGTGCTTATAGCTTTAACCAAGCAACCTATCAATTGTCAAAAGAAAAAATAAATCAATTTGATTTCTCTGATTCTCAAAAATTATTGCCTTTTGCAGATAAATTATATACGCATGATGTGACGTTTAAAAACGATATAAAAGCTGTTTTAGGGAATAATATATTTAACAAAAACGATGGAGCAATTTTAGAGGCAGCAACAACGATTAATGCCAATTTAATATTAATAGGTATTTTAGGTTTTATAGCTTGTTTTGCATTTTCATTAGGACCTGTAATGTGGGTGTTGTTGTCAGAATTATATCCAATAAAATATCGAGGTTTAGTCATTGGTGCTATTGGCTTTGTGAATTCTTTTGTGAGTTGGTTTGTGCAACAAGTTTTTCCTTGGGAACTATCTAATTTTGGCAGTGCACTCAGCTTTTTCTTATTTGGCACAATCGCTTTGGTTGGTTTTTTTGTGCTTTTAAAAACATTACCAGAAACCAAAGGAAAAACTTTAGAAGAATTAGAATTGGAGTTGGTTGCAAAATGATATAGCAGTGTTTTTTATACTTTTTTAAGCACTATTCAATACTCTCTAAGGTCTTGTTTTCTAGCAATATAATTTTATTGTTTGGACATCTAATCAATGGATAAACTACTATAAATAGTTCTTCTTTTTAGCTTTTTATAACAGGAATGTTCTCACTTTAAAGGAAGTTAAATAATGGGTAGTTATAATATATTTATTTACTTTCCTAACGCCATATCGGCTATGCGAGACAGTGGCTCTTTAGCATTTAAACCTGATCTGTAAAATAGATGCAGCGCTATTCATAAAGCATTTAAAATATAACAGGTGTAAACTAGATAGATGCAGATTCAAGGTGCTCCTAGTAGTTTGACATTAAAAAATCACCAATTACATTTATGTCCGCTCTTTGCATCAAAAAATAGATTTAACTTTTTACTAAAATCTCTTTTCGCTAATTTTTTATTTTCAAATTGAGCTTGAAAACAGATGCCATAAGAATACAGGGTTTGTCAAGCACGATTTTATATTTTAAATATAAAATCCCTTGAATAGTTAGGGCTTATGGCTAACTAAAGGTACATACCCCAAATAAGAAGCACAACTAAATAGTTAATTTAAAGCTAGTAAAATGATTGAAAAAAGGCTCAAAATAGTACTTACTTTATTTTTTTAATGTTTGCTCTTTTGAAGACATAATACACCACACCATACTATTTTCGGCATATTTAGGAGGAACCGTTAGTGCTACAG
>Ga0307488_10001040_pt1 | contig 23261 bp, 20 predicted proteins | sample SB02metaG_FD_202248 | JGI IMG/M metagenome (GOLD analysis project Ga0307488, IMG submission 202248) | Sea-ice brine microbial communities from Beaufort Sea near Barrow, Alaska, United States - SB 0.2 | ecosystem: Environmental > Aquatic > Marine > Coastal | place: USA: Alaska | collected... | reverse complement strand
TAGCTCAGTTGGTAGAGCAAAGGACTGAAAATCCTTGTGTCCCTGGTTCGATTCCTGGAGGTACCACAAAATTATCCCGTAACTCATTTATAAACAATGATTTACGGGTTTTTTGGTTTTTAGGGTGTGCTCAAAGGTGTGCGCAGTTTGTAACATTACATAACGGTTATACTGTTATACTTTAATTAAGCAGCATGGTCCAATCTCTCCAAAACTTCAGCCTCTTTGTATAAGACACGTCTACCCATTCTACTCGGAACAAGTATATTTTTCTTTTCCCAGTTATTAAGAGTTACCTCTGTTACATGAAGTAATTTTGCAGTTTCGCTTCTACTCAAATACTTTTCATGTGAGTTATTAAAAGTAGTCTGACCTATTGCCTTTTGACGATTCAATTCCAATTTGACACCTTCTTTAACGATTTGGATTAGTTCGTCTTTTGTTACATTCAATATTTGGATCATTTCTTCTTTCATGATTTTGATTTTTTAGTTGTTTTTTAGAAATTCATTTGTTGTCTCAATATGTTTGTCCAGTATTGACCAACTCATTTTTTTAAATCTACTCTTGGTTGATTTCTTGTAGATATCATCTTTCATTTCTTTGATAAAACTATCATCAATTGGATCTGAAGGATCTAACTTTTCAACCGATAGACCAGGTTTAATACCTGTTTTTTCATACAATACTTCAAACATCACATTCGTTAGTTCTAACTTATGTTGTTCGGTTGTAATAATACAATCATGGATTGTAAAAATTGGAGCTGCAGGACATCGTGTGTGAAATTCTTGAACCACACAATCCAATATCAGATAACTCTCCACACGCTGCAGAAGTAGGGAGAAATTTCTTTTACCTATTCTGTCCATAATCTTGAGAATAAATTGATTTACAAAAGGATAAAACTTCTCTAATAACCGAACACCCTCAACCAATTCTCGATGTTTTCTATTGTTTTGAAACAACACATACATGATATCTTTTTTGATTGATTTACGTTGAGCATCCGTAGGAGGATCCCCATGTTCCAATTCAAATAAATGTGAATAGAAATCTTCTTGAAATGGAGCATCTCTAAATTTTTGAAATTCGTGATGATCTCTAATTATTATCTCATCTTTCCCCAAATATTCTCTTTGCTCAAAGTGCGCAAACATTAATGGAGAAAATAGGTATGATATAACATCTTTTATAATTTTATCAGATAATAAAGAATTCATTATTTGATGAAATGATAACTCATCATTAGATTTAAAGAAGTTATAATTTAAGATACTTGATAATAGATATACTTGACTACATTTAAGATCTACTTGAACTAATGATTGTTTTTCATAGATTAAATACTTTTTAAGTGTTTTGGAAAGATTCGTTAATGTTGAACTATATCTCCAATTGGTTGTAGATTTATTATGCCAATACTGATTGTTTTCAATATCATTTATTGTCAATAACCAGATTCCAATTTTATTTTTTAGAACCAGTAACTGGTTGTCGTTTATTAATTCTTGACACAGGGTATTATATATGTATTTTATATGATTTTTGTACTCTTTTTTTATTTCTAAGTTTTGATTGAAGTAACTATCTAATAACTGAGTTTTAGAGGGTGCTGTTTTATGTTCTCTCCTTATGGTTTTTAATACCTTATCTGTCTTTTGGTAGAATTCATTTAACTTGATTTTATTACACCTCACACCTTTTAAATAATTGATGTCTAACTCGATCACATTTTTATATTTTAATAGGTTTAAAATCAATTTATAGTCTCTATTTAAGATCTTATTGAGTTCTTTAGAACACAATCCGGTGTATCCACGTTTATCAAACTTTTTTATGTTTTTATGTGTTACCACTACTCTGGATATCAAATGATATATTTTCTCTTTAACATATTTCTGTCTTCGATTAGAGAGATTCAATTCTTCAATCAGTTCAGGTACGTTTAAATTATTTGGAATTAAAACTTTCATTATTTTATGCTGCTACAGTTAATTCTTCTACTTCCTTGTAATCACTATTGATTAACTCAAAATCTTGGTGGTTAATCTCTTTAATTGTATTTTCAAGAACCTTACAACCCACCCTGTGATAGTGAGTTGAAAGTTCGGTACCTAAGTATTGTCTATTCAATAATAATGAGATTCTACCAGTGGTATTAGCACCCCCAAAAGGATCGTAAACCAAATCAGTCTCGTCTGTTGTCATTAAAATTGGGATTACTGGAAGTAGTTCTGTCATCAATGCAGGATGACCTGTTGGGAAGGCATCGTATGCTGGTTTATTTTTACCTGTGGCACACTTAATCATATGATCCACATCTTGAGCTGCAATGTGGTTGTAAATCTTCTTATAGGGTTTTGAGAGTGATTTTGTTTTCTTGGATACATTTCCATTTTTATCCACGTCTTTAGCACCAGTAGTAATTCTTACTTCTTTTTCCTGATCCGTATATTTTAGTAAGTTGTACTTCGATTTTGAAGGATCTACAACGAACCATAAAATATATTCAATCTGATTTATCGGTCTTTTTACTTTTTCTCCCTGTGGATGGGGATTTCGTTTGGACCATATGATACATTCCTTGTATTTTAGTTTTGTGTATTTTAATATCGCTGCTTTTACCAACCCAGGAATATCCATAGCACAACCATTGTCATAGGTGTCACCAATATTTACAAAAACATTTGAGGTTTCATTAAGAACTCCTTCAACCTTCCCAAAAATCTTCCCAATGTTATCCGCAAACTCCTCGGGGGTGTTTTCATGACCCAATTCTGAGCTTAAATCTTGAGAGTTATATCCACGTAACATATAATATGGAATGGAAGTAAACAAGGTTGCTACACTTCTTGTATACGAGGGTACATCAACTATATCAACACAATTCATTTTAAAAGTGGTTGCCTTGTAAGGAATTACAAAGGTGTCCTTATAATTGTTTTGAAGGTTCTCTTTTTCTTCAATAAATTTATTGACTTGTTTAATAGTGAGGTCTCCTTTTGTTAACTCTGCTGTGAATCCATGATTTTTGGTTAAATCAATCTCTTTTAATTCACTTAGATATTTTTCACAGTCAGATAAACTCCACCCTTTGTTCACAACTCCGTTTAATAACAAATTATTCTCAAAGTCATTTTCGATAATTTTATCAAACTGGCGGATTGCCTTGGGAGATTTCCATCGGTAGTTTAGTTTCTCTTTGACAATCTCGTAACGATCATAAGATTTTCCATTGTTCCCTTGACCTTGTCGTTTTTCAACCGATTTAAAAACCTGTAACACTTCTTTTGTGAGGTCGTTAGCGGTCTTTACTCGATACATATTTAAAGACAATCGAAGATCGATAGAAGGGTCTCCATCTACAAATTGAACTTTTACTTCTGTTTTACCTAAAGCACATAGTAACTTAAGTCGACGGTAACCGTCAATTAACTGAAAGTCTCTTGAAAGAATTAAAGGTAATAACTGTTCCTCTTCTAAAGATGATTTTAACTGGTTTTCTGAATCATCTGATTGGATTTGGTAGAAGTTTTTGAATTCTGCAACTTCTTTAATTTGATCGATTTTTACAACTTCGAATTGTTCCATTGAATTTTTCATGATATAAAGTTTTAAATTATACCACAAAGAAATCACGAAAGGAAAAGGTATACCTCAATCGCAGCGCTGCGATTGAAATTTAGGATATCAGCAACTCACTTTAAAATCAAGAAGTTTAGAAGGAATACTCAGGTGTTCTGAGGAGATATCAATGTAATACACTGTAACATCTTGTTTTATTTTTGAGGAGCTAAAACCATACTTATGAGCTAATGCTTCAATATTTAATTGATTTTTTAAGCGAGTGGAAATCCTTGAGTGAGTTGGATTTATATTATTAACGTACCGATCTACCTCGTCTTCATATATTTTACCGTAAATGTGATTGTGTAGTGCCATGAATTTTTCACGAGCTACACCTCCTCTTAAAAGATCCATACGTCCAAATCTATTATTATGATTGATTAAATAAAAGAGATAAGCAATATGTGATCTTTTACCTTTATGACCAAAATCCAAAGGTTGCCCGCCAATTTCAATTTTATAATTTTTAGTTACCTGAATTTTCAATTCATCATCGGAAAAGTTAAAGTCATAGTTCTCTCTTAACCGATTACTTATCCTACTTAATATGTTTTTTATTTGAATAACATTATCATTAGAGGTATGATTTAATGCTGATTCTATACAACTCCTGCAAATGTAACCCGATCTGATTTTCCCTTTTGTTTCATTTGGGTTTTCACAAAAATCGTTAATACAAACTTCTGTTTCCATGTGAATAGAATCTTGTAAACGAATAGAATTTAAATCCAGTTTACCAAGGTATTGAAATATATTTTCAATGATCTGATGAGCAATAGCAAGATAAGGTTTACCCTCTGTTATATTACTCCAACCACCTGACTTAACAAGTATATTTTGTTCGTAATAGAAACTATACCAATCTTTTAATGATGTAATATTAATTAATGAAGCATCAAGAGTTTTTTGAGAGATTACAACAACGAAGTCATCACTTTCTATCGAGTGATCTAACCTAACTAACTTGGACAATTCTTTCAAATCATCAATGGATATTTTTGTTAAATCTCGGTGATATTGATAGTAATCCGAAGAAATATTGTTCTCGAGAAGTTCAAAATTCATTGGACCTCTATCCTTTGAAAACATTTCAATAACTTCGATTATGTTGTCACGTCCCTGTGAATTTAGATATGAGATTTTAACTTTCACCTATTTATATTTATGTAAAAATAGCAAACTCAAAAGCGGTGTGCAAGATTACTTTTTTTTGTATGACAGATTTTGAATTTCATGATATTTATTAGGAAACACTTTTATGAAACAAAAAAAAACAAGACGGGTAATTGTCAGACTAACGGAGAATCAGTTCAAGAATTTGATGGATTCAGTTATAACTGAAAATCAAAATAGATACACAACTTCAGATCTAATTCGCGAAGCCGTAGTCGATAAATTAAATAAAATAAAAGAAGATGCTAACAGGAAGAAATAATTTAGATTATGAATATTTCAATAGGTATTTAAAGAATTGTGGATATAATGACATAAGCGAATTGGATTTGTTAGATGATTTTTTTAAAGAACGATTAAATATTCCTCAAGAACATGAATTAGACCCTGAAAAGGTAATTTTCTTGAATGAATTGGTAAGTTTTTGTCGTGAAAAACAATCAAGTTTTAAACCATAAAGCACCAACTGGCGTAGAAAACAATTCTGGATTAGACCCCTTTAACCCCTGATTTTAAACCATGTATTACATTAAATTATTATCGGCACGATTGGTTGGGTTATTGTCCTATCTATCAAATAAGGACCGTTTTTAATTATTTTTCAAATACAGTTTTGTGAGAGTTTCCCCCATAGTATTGCAAAGAATTTCTTGCGGGTGATTCTCATATCCATAATGTTCTAATTGTTTTTGATACAGATTATTTTTGACGTGTGAGGTAATTAAATAATAGTGAAAAAATTCATGCACAACTGTTTTAATCATATCTATACGTAATACATTGTTTGACCGGTATATTATAATAGTATTGGTATCAAAACAATATTCTCCTTTAAATTTTGAATTAGTTTCCACTAAAGTTATTAATGGTTTTTGTTTCCGAATTGGATACAACTTCAGGCACCATTTTAATACATCGTCTACTAACTCTAATTGCCAGTCCTCTCCTTCATCATTTAAAAACTTAATTACCTTATAAATCAGATTCAATATGAGTAATCCCCCAACAACAATGAAGTAGATCGTGAAAAAGGTATCCATTACAGCAATTTCTTAACTTTTAAAATTGTGTTTGTAGATTTATTAGTGATAGCTGCTATATTTCGGATGGAAATATTCCTTTTAATAAGTTTAACTACATCCGAATGTCTTTCAAGAATTGTATCATCACTATCTGTATTTCCTTTTTTTCTTCCAACGCTTTTGGAACCATATTTCTTAATGTGGTTTCTGTATCCTGATTGTAATCTCGATAGCGTCATCTTACTTTCCATACTTGCAACCGCAAACAATATTTGGACCATGAACATGGATAGGTTATTAGGAGTCTTATCGTCATTTAATGTTTCTAAGTTGAAATTCTTAATATAGATTCCGACTTTTAAATCATGTAGGATTTGAATATTTTGAAGGGAATTAAGAACTGATCTTCCAATTCGACTAAGTTCCCAAACTAACACCTTATCAATTTCATTAGTTTTAATATCTTCTAACATTTTAGAAAAAATTGGTCTTAGTTCATTCTTTTTAAATCCACTGACCTTTTCCTCATAAACTTCGACAATATTATATCCCATTCGACTGGCATATTGTTTTAATTCTGTGGTTTGTCTTTCAGTGTCTTGTCGCTCTGACTCAGAACTAACTCTTGAGTAAATAACTGCGTTTATCATAGTGCCTCATTTTAATCATTATAATCCTTTGGATTTCTGTGAGGCTATGATACAGCGGATTATCGGGGTTCCGGAATAATAAATGCTAAATTTTTGCTACAATAATTGTTTTGAGACACTTTTTGTGTGCGGATAATAATTAGTGAAGGATCACCGTCACGGTGGTGATCAGGATTATTATTATCCGCACACTCACACGGTACTTGATCTACTCGACGGTCCACAGGTGGGATTATTATCTGCACACCTACTATACCAACTTATGGGGGTCCCCCCTGCGCCGAGAAGCCCCCCCTTAATAATGGGTATTTCGACTTTCCCAGAGGGGGGGTCAATGGCTCAAGTGAATATTTTTCTGGTTTTTTTTGGAAAAAGTCGATTTTTTTAAAAATAAAATTTTCAGATTTTTTTCAGAAAATCACTTTTATACCTGTCGAAGTTTCTCCAGTATTTTGACCATTACGTATGTGTCTATCTCTGCAATGTGGTTGTATATGGATTAGTTAAATCTCTCTGATTATAGAATTGTAAATATTTGGAGTTTGCCCCCAAGAATAACCTCCTTTTTCACTCCATGATTTTGAATTTATAATATTATCAGACAACATATTTACAGCTTCATCGTGCATGTATAATTTAATAATACTATTTTCAATAAATGCAATGTAAATTTCTTTTCCAATATATTTTTTATCAATAGTAAATCTTCCTTTTAATTGAACTTTAAGCATTTCATCATTCTTAACTGCAATAAAATCTGCTCCTTGCCAATCGTTATTTAGTCGCATAGAATCGTAACCATAATCTGCAAGTGCAGATGCTACCTTATGGTAATTGAAATTTTCTTTTTGTTTACTATTAAGAGAATTGTAATTTATTTTTTCAAGCGTCATATCAGTTTTTATTTTTTTTTACAATAACCTCATTCTCTTTATCATACATAAATTGTGGTATTATGTGACTCTTTTTAACTAACTGAGTTTTATTGTTACACAATTTACATCTCATAAACTATACTTTCACAAACGTTATCTCACATGCTTTACACAATCTTCTTTCTTGAATGTAATCAGTAATGTCAGCGAATCCTCCTGTCTTCTGATAGATGTCTAATCCTCTACCCAATACTATCTTCCACCCATTATTCATGTCAATGGATCTGTCATGAATAAATTCGTCAAACTCATAAGTGAAATTGATTCCCATAGATTCTAATGAGTAGGTTATTTGATCAAATTTTTCCTTAACCCCTTCAATATAATCCTCACTATTTGCGGTGACTAAATGAAGTTCTATTTCCTGCAGCGGTTCTTTCTTTTCAGAAACCAAACGAACAAATTCCATAAAGTTTCTAAGTTGATAAGGAAGCCTTATGTAAGGATCTATAATTTTGATTTTAGTGGCATCCAACAGGTAAGATCCAAATAAATTATCATATGAAATTCCAGATTGATTATCTCTTATGATTTTTTGACCTTCTTGCAGTAATGAAGTCAACGGCACCTCAGTTGTGGATTCTCTTTGAATTACTTCTGAAATTTCTGTTACTTGTTCTTCATCATTTCCAAATTCAATTTCTTCAAGAGTTTTGACTTCAATAGTATCATCATTATCTTTAATTGAATAACTGAAATCAACTTTTTCAAATGTTTCATCCATTTTTCTAAGCTGTTCTTTAACCCTTTTTCTGCACTCAATAGCAAAGTCCATTAACTCTTTAGCATCTTCAAGTGGAATCCCTCCATTAGGATAGATCACTTTAGACAAACCAGCATAGGTCTTAGCGATAGAGGTTTTGTCTCTCGTAGTGATTGTATCTGATAATTTAAAATACTCGGAAAAATCATTAGTTCGGTCTTCCTTTCTAAGTTCTTTAAGTACCTCAGCGAGATAGTCTACTATAAATCCATAATCAGAAGAAAACATATCGTTTCTCAGTTTTTGAACTTCCCATCCTGGTAGGTAAGCGTGCATTCTATCTAAAAAGGCAGTATCGTAATAGTCTTTAGGTAAGGCATCAAAGAGATCACTGTGTCTCATCATATAAGGAACAGAGTGATCGGTATTACCAACGAAAACCATGGATGCAGATGCACCATACACTTCAGTTCCTCTTGAGAAAGATTTGTTTGCCATGTAATTTTTCATGATGTCTACAAGACCTCTATCAGTTCTTTTTGTTTTTCCCGCAAATTCGTCATATGCTACTACATCCCAATAACCAACTAATCCAATTTCTCCTGAACTGTTATTTACAAATAGTTTCGCCTTCGATACTTCACCACCCGAAATCAATATTCCGTGGGGAGATAATTCAGAAAATACATGAGACTTACCTGTTCCCTTTGGACCCAATTCAATTAAATTGTAGTTGTTCTCAACAAAAGGAACCAATCGAGTGATTTGAAGAAGTTTAGATCTTTTAGTAAACTCATCAGGATTTAAACCCATTGTTTGAAGTAATAAATCCAACCATTCATCAGTAGTGAATTGATCTCTCATGGATTTATACTCCTCAATATCAATATTTGAAATTTGAATTGGTTTAATCTGTTCCACTACCCAAGGGGTTGCTTTTTTCTCATCAGTGGTTACATAACCCATGGTAAGAATACACCAAACACCTCCTGATAATAACTTAGGATGTTCTTTTATAACTTCATCGGATATTGGAATTCTATTTAATCCAAGATTCGAAAAGAACGCTTCATATTGATCTTCTCGATCATTTAATTTGATAGAGACTTTGTCTATAATTCTATGAGATCCTCTTTCTCTGATTGTAGACTTAATAATTTGAGCTTCATCTCGATGTACAAAATGATCTGAAATAATTCTTTTAACGGTCTCTATTCCTGCAGAAATAGTGTTTTCGTCATCAGTTGCACAATATTGACCCAACAAATATTCAAGAACATAGGTTGGTACTATAGCATTTCCTTTAACCAACTTAGTTAAGTCCTTTCGGACAACTTTGCCAGGAAAGTGATCGTTAATTTTTCTGTCTAATTGTTTCATATCTAAAAGTCGTCAAAGTCGTTAGTGAATGATATATTCAATGAAAAATAAAAGTCTTTATATCGTTTCCATTTTGTGGTTCCAAGTATGGGTTCTTCTAAAACCAACTTTACACGTTGGTTTTTATATTGACCGCTAGCCTTATTGTTTAGCGTGAAGGTTTTTCTGACTTCTCGTTGTCTTTCTGACCCCTCAGAGAAATCAAAATCATATTTAAATGAGTCACTTAAAAGTATTCCATCCTCTGCATAAATTCCAGCTCTAATTGTTTTGGGTTGAACTAATTCTGAAGTGATTTCAGACTGTATAAAAGAGACTACAAGTATGCTCGAGGTTATTCTATCCGTTGTTTGAATAATATCAACTTCAACCTGTCGTGTGGTGTCTTCTCTTTTCTTTGATACCTTAATCAATGGAATGGTAACTTCTTGAAGCGTTGCTCCACCATGTACAAATCTTGAACCTGCTCCTTGTACTCTTAATCTGTTAATGGATTTTGGAATTAATATGTCTACATCTGAATCTATTCCAATATCTTTTCCTTTGTAGGATTTACAGGTTTCATCACTCTGAATAGAAGTACCAATTACAAATCTTCTATTCGATTTCCATAGAGTACCCGTAAAGTTTGACTTGCTAAAGTCACTTTCGTCTATATTATGGTGCTGATAAATGAAACCATGATCTGATGTAATTAAAATATTATTTCCATTTACAGCAGCAATCTTTTTAATCAAATCAATAAGATTTTCGAGTTCCTGATTTACGGCTTCAAAGACTCTGTCTTCAGAGGTCTTATCGTCTCCTGTTTTATCAATAAGATTAGAGTAGAGATAAATAACATCATAGGATTTTGCGAATGATCTGCCATCTGAGATCGAATTCATTTTCATGAATTTCTCAGCTTGTATTGCTGTAGCTCTGCAACCTGAGTTCGCATCAAGAATCTTTGATCTTCCATCTACTCCTGAAGCAGGGATGTTGTCAACCAATATTAAATCAGACCCTTCTTTAAAAGATATTTTTTCTTTTCTTGGAAGCAGTGATGCCATTCCTAATTGAGTATAGGACGGTAGTGACCCAATCATCGATTCAATTTGAGCTTGGTATCGATTTTCATTCTGAATCATCGAATTTAATTCTTCTGCACACTCATAACGAAGTGCATCAGAAATAATAACAAAAACCTTCTGATTCTTATTTATAATGGGTTGTATATGTGTCTTAAAAAAGGACTGCTGCGAATTTTTAATGTTAAAAGGCCAGTCATTGGTTTTATCAATGGTTTCTTGCCATTGATTATTGATAGTAAGCAACCAGTCGTTAGAATATACCTTCTCAATCTTTCGGTAAAGATCATTAAGAACCCTATTTTGATTTGTTTCTCGGTAGGACCAAATAAATTTTCGGTACAATTGGTCCACCTTGTAAAGCGTAGTTTGGTAGTCTTTAATTCCTAATTCTATAGTGCTGTATTTTTTATCTGCATATTTTGGAACTAAATCCATTAGCTGAGCACCGTATACTAAAGTATCATAATAAGACTTGTACTCATAGAACCAAAATGTGTTTTCTCTTTGTTTTATTTGCAATTGTATGGTCTCAACTTTAAGGGATCTATTTACAATTTGTTCGTTAATACTTGAAATTATTTTTTTATCAATCAGTTCATAATGGTCTTCTTGAAGAACTTTATCGTAAGGGATAGCTCCAAGTTTTTCAGCTACATCTAATGCTTCTGATACTTTTTCGGATATTGATTTATAGGCATCCTTGTAACTTATAGAGTCCTTCCATTGAGATAATAGAACCTTACCCTCTTTGGTTAATATAGATGGTTTTCCAATTGAAGAAGTAGCGTCAAAAATCTCAATAATGAATTCAAATATATCGGGTTTTTCACTTTCAAAATGGAAATATTTCTTTATCTGAGACCAGTAAAAATCAGAAAGATTATACCGTTCTAAATCACGATCAAATTTCTGATTGTCATTAGATAGCGCATTTAGGTGTGCGAGTAAGAATGCATAGAGACTTAATTGATCTGTAGCAAAAACAACCGATAACATTTTATATCGAATCTCTAAATGCTCATCTCCTTTACCCAATATCTCTTTTAGTTTGTCTCTTCTATCTTTTGCGGAAAAAAAGTGAATATGGTCTGAAACCATTGATTTATATGCGTAATCCAATTCTAATTCTTGAAGGTATAATGCCTCCTGATCTGTTTGGAATACATGATACGCCAATTCCATATCCAACAACCAATTAGATTCATTTGCTGGTTTTTCATAAGGTAAATAGATAAGATATTGTTGGTTAGGATCTCTATTAATAGTAACCTTCAACTCAAAAGGATTCTTTTTCCCTTCTAACTTTAAGATTCCATCTATAGAGAGCATATCAAACTCCTCACGAAACTCTTCTTTGGCATCGTACCAAAAAACAACTTTGTGTTGATTAAATAATTTTATTAAACTTTCTGCTATCTTACTCATCGTATCATTGTGGTATCAATCCAATCAAACTTTTTAACCTTCTCTTTGGCCTTCTTATCATTAAGTCCCGCAACAGCTGCAATTGCATCACCAAACTTGTTATAGTTCACTAATACACCATCATCTAAATCAATAGAGATACGTTCTGTGGCTAACGGATATAAGGTTTCTCTTTCATACTCCTGCAGCTCTAAAAGAACCAACTGAATTTTATCCTTTTCTTTGGACGCTTTGTTCTGTTCTGAAGGACTACCAGAAACCATTAAATGATTTAAGGTTTCAATTCTTGTTTTTAATTTTTCTCTGTACTCGTTTAGGTATCCATTCAGAACTTGATTTAATGTATCAGGGGCATAGCGGTGCATATACACTAATACATTGAATGACCCTTTTGGAGAAGAGAACATCCAATAAATTGGTCTTTTTTTGTATCTCTTTATATGGTCTTTGTAAAAGTCTTTCACGAAGTATTTGCGAATATCTTTTCCTAAAGAATCTTCAACAAAAGAAAGATTTTTTTCAAAATTTTGTTCTCCAAAACTTGCTTTTAAAAAGGCATAGAACCTTCCAACAATATCATCTTCAAACCACTCATCATCTAATATTGGTATGATATTATCATCATCAGGAACAAAGGATAATTCTGATTCTTCTTTTTCAACTTTTAATAGATAATCTTGAAGTGTTTCTCCTTGATTGGCAAGAATAAGACCCTCTTTATCCAAGGAATACCTTCCAAACATGCACCCAACGGCGTAGCTTATGAATTGAGAGAAAACTTCTTCTTGATCAAAAACTAATTCACCATTTACAATGGATGTTTCTTCTTTAAGAATAGTAATATCCTCTAAAGAAACTTCAGGAGTTAATTCCTCTTGAAGTCCGTATATGTCAATGAATTGAAGATTAAGTTCTACCTCATTCTTGTGAAGTTGAAAGAATTTGTTTTTCCAATATTGCTGATATAAATCATAACTTTCTTCAATAGTTTCACTTTTGTGATTTAGAAGGCTACTGCTTTTAAACAAATTAGAATTTTCATTTTTATTAAATTCAATGGTTGATATTTCTATTGCATTTTCAATAATCGGTGAAATTAATTCAATTGTATAATTTTTATCAAAAGGTATTTTTGCAATATCTCCAGAATTAAAATTCAGTGTGGGATTAATCGCTTTCAAAAAATAACTTGCAACTTTTGAATTTAAGTATGCCGTAGTAATATTTATTAAATTGGATTCAGGAAATGCTGATGGCGCTCCAACATCAAAAATAAAACCCTTATTACTTTTTCTACAAGAAAAATCACCAGAAGAGACCATACCCCAAGTAACAGATGGTTTAAAGTAATAGTCAAGATTTTTAAGAGTTCTGGTTGGACTTCCATATAATTTAGTTGCAAACTTAAATAATTCTTCTCCATCATTTTTCCAGTTCACTACGTAAAAATTGTTGCCAAACCATTTTCTAATTCCACCGCCTTTATTGTGAGGATACCATTTTACAGTTGAGGATTTTGAAAACTCTCTACTTGAACAATTATATTCTATATTGGAATCTGTAACTTCGTGCCAAAATCTAATAAATCGATCTACATTTGAGGTTTGCATACCTGAACGAGGATTTGCAAATTGTTTAATTGAAAGTGATTTTTCAAAAATTAAAAAAGCACTTTCACTCAACCAATACCCAACAGGACTTCCAGGGATTTTCATAAAGTCTTTTTGGTTGATGGTAAAAGAGACTGTTAAGCCTTCCTCAGAAACGAGGTTTTCAATAGTCGAAACTCCTCCTCCTTCACGATACTTATCATAATCAATTTTTACTGAAGTATCCTCTAATGATTTTAGGAAAATATCTCGAATATCTTCTGGATAAAGGTGTTGAAAGTTCCGTTTATGAAGTTTGAAGTATTGACCTGAAGTGTTTGATTCCCCATTTTTTACAATAAAAGAGGTTGAACCCCAATCCACTCCAAATATTCCACGTCCCATATGAAGTAATGAGTCAATATGTTTATCATTAACGAGTATATCTCTGAGTTTTTCAAAAGAAGAAAGGAATAACCATGATGGAAGGTTGATCATTCCTAAATAACCGTTATTGTGAAGAGTATTCCATCCAGATTCCATAAAACAAGTCATTAAATCAGACTTACTATTCGGATAATTGGATTTAACATAATTCCCCAAAATTTTATTCATCTTTCCACCACCCATATAAGGAGGGTTGTCTACTACACAATGGTATTTGTTAGATAATAAGAGAAGGTGTTCTAATGACACCTCTAACTCCTCTAATCGGTACCTTAAAAAGACATCAGAAGAAGATTTAGAAGAAATCACTTTATCAATTACTGCTTGAATAGATGTAATGTCTGAATGAGGACTTATAAGGGACCCTAAATTAGTCGCTTGTTGAATGTTCTTAAGGTCAAATAATAACTCATCTGTCAGTTCAACCTTAAGTTGTGTAAATGTCTCTTTGATCTCTTCCTCTGTAAGTTTAAGATCTTTGTAACAAAGAATATTAGGTTTTAATTCTTTTCTAAAAACACGTCTATTATATTCTCGAGCCTTCATTAGTAATGCAAATCCCGAAAGTTGAGCAGCACGTTCGTCAATCTCAAAACCAAATAAGTTTTTGTTAATAATGAGTTGTGGTATTTCTGAGGTGTTATATCCTTCTTCCTCGTAAATCTTGGTCAATAACTCAAACCCATAAACTAAGATATGTCCACTCCCACAGGCTTGATCTAATAAAGTGATTTCTTCAACAGAATCTATCTTTAAAAAGTCATCATCCTTCTCAGCAGATTCAATATAATAAGGCATGTGGTCCTTTAATCTTGAGGTTGGGTTATTGAGTAACCATAACTTGCCTACGGTATTCTGAACCATGTATTCCACAATCCAACGCGGGGTAAAAAGTTGTGTAGCTGCAGGAATATCTTCTTTTTTGACCTTATCCTTTGAAGCGAACACTTCGTCTTTCTTTTCAGAGATATAAAACTGATACAACCATCCTATAATCTCAACTTCTTCACAGTCCTCTTTTGACATTCCATTTCGGATATCTTGAATGATTGAGAATTCAGAGGTTAGATCATCAGGTAAGAGTAATTCTGTATAGTCATCGATACGTTCAAAAAGGAACGGAAAAGTCTTATGCAGGTGATTACAAACACCTGTTAAAAGAAGTTTATATACCTCATTTTGTGCATTAGAACTGGGTATACGTCCATCCAATAAATCTCCGATTTTTCTTCTATCCACTTGGATTTCATCATGAATATGACCTCTTTTAGCCTCATCCAAAATCTCAGGAGTTGTAAACCCTTCTAAAGTGGATACTACTCGAACACCATTAGGTTGATAGTCGTTAACATCCATAAACCGAAGTGCAACAAACCTGTTGAACCATGTATAGGCTACTATGTCAATCAATTGTTCTTTGGTGATATTTTTAAGCGCCTCTCTTAAATTTGAGATGGCAGCACTTTTCTCCCTAAGTTCTGCAGAATCTGTATTTAAAACATAATTGAGTCTTGATGCTACTTGATCAATCAGTTTTCTTCTTGCTTCTTGAGCAAACTTTTTAAGTTGGTTGGTATTCATAGATTAAAGTGATATTCTACGGTTTTTACTAATTTGCTCTTTGTACTTCTCTCTAAGTGTCTCAATATATTGGTCCACATCTTCGTTGGTTTTTAATTCTCTTTTGTCATAAGACACTTTTATGTTATTTGCCTTAATGTATTCAAACTGATCTTGACCTTCTGATGTTAATCGTTGGAGTTTTGTAAGCTGCTGTGTTTCCAATCGATTTTGAACGTTAGAGACTAAGTTTCGAATATTTGATATGAACCTTTCTTCTTTAATCTCTTTAAGTGATTGAGTAAATGGGGACAGAATATCCTCTTTTTGAGAATCGTTTAACTTTGCAAATTCACTCTTATTTTTAAAGTGCTCTACAATAGATTCAACATTAGAAACTGCCGTTTCCTTTTCAGTTTTAATCCGAGTTAATACTTTCTCTTTCAGAGTGTCCATTACCGACTTAGCATCTCTAATAGTTGTTCCCAAAAAGGGTTTATCATTAGATAACACCTGTTTTAATTGGTCTATTTCATCACCATCAATAAAGGATAAATTCGTAGTGTCACGGGTTACTATCAGATGTATTTCGTCATAGATTTTCTTTTGATCACTATTCATAAATCTTCGAATAGGATCTAAAAGGGCTTCTTTAGTATCCAAAAGAACATCCTCAAATTCTCCTTTATTGGTTAAGAAGAAACTATACTCTTTCCCAGACCAAACGCGAAGTTTATCTCGTATAGGTTCTAATAATTTTAAGAAAGGATAGGTGTTGCTGCTCTGAACCATTCCATTTACTTCTTGAAGTAAGAGACCTAATTTTTCTTTAAACCCTAAGGCAATATCCTTTGCATCTTGGTAAGGACAGTTTTCATCAAATGCGTCCGTAAATAAAGTTTTTAATTCTCTAATAAGTTTTGGATCTCTTTCTTCTTGAACTACTACCAATGTGTTTCCGTAATTTGAACTCACCAGAAGTGCATTTACTACCTGACTGTCTTCTAAAAGGTTAGAGTCTTGATTTATTTCAATCTTCCCTCGTTTATATAAACGAGCTACCATAGACCATACCGCATTGGGATACCAACCATATGGTTTTAATCCGAAATAGGCTTTAAGGTCGTTCAATGATGTTCTATCTGATTGTCCTTTGCGACGATTAATGATATTGATTAATTCATTTTCTGCCTCCGAAATAGTGTTGTCATCAGTGCCAAATAAATCGTCTTGCGTTGAAAGAATAATATTTCTTATTGTTTCCTCAGAATAAAGATGATTCCCCAACATTCTTAAATTAGGGTATACCGTTTTAACAAGAATTTGAAAACCCTTAATTACTTTAGATTTCCCATCAGTAGTAGCACTGATTTCTTGCAAGGATCCGTTAATGTAGATATCAGACCGTCCTAATAATTGATTGGCAAGTATTACAAGATTTGATTTTCTCTCATTATTTTGAACCGCTTTATCGTGTAAAATCCTCTTTCTTTCAGATTTTAATGAGGTAGACTGATTTTGTTTTATGTATTTGTTTGTTCGTATATACATCTTGGCGTCTTTAATAAAAACACCATCCTCAGGCATTAAAAGACGTATTGTTGACAACCCCATGGTTTGTCTTGCAATCTCATCAACCTCACCATAATAGTGATAGTTTGGTGTGATTATTTCTACACCCAATTCTTCTTCACGACCAAGAACTGCACCGTCTATTTTACTGGTAAACTTATAGTCCTGTTTGTTCTCCTCGAACTTGATTTTATTATCTCGAATAATCTCATCGAAAAGAATTTCTTTCAGAAGTTGATTCACGGCTTGATCATCTGCATCTACTTCTTTAATTTCTTGTTCTACATCTTTCTCATCATCCGTTAAGAATTCATATAACTCTCCATTCCTTTGGATATAACTTTGGTTTTCAAGAAGATTTAGCGCCTGATCGATATCTTTATCGTGCTGCTTGAGGTCTAAACTGTAAGTGTCTATTAGTAAAACTGACACATTACGTTTCGTGGTTTTGAAACTATTATAGTACTTTACCATAAACAGCGTTTTCAATACACGAATGGCAAAGGGACTACCTAAATTGTTTTCAGCTACAAGAATAGAAGATTGGATTTCTCCTTTTAGTTCATTTCTAATTCCTTCAAACATTCTATCGAAACTAACCAATCCACTTAGTTCAGAATCTCCTAACTTCTGAGTTACTTGTTGAAAAACACCTAACATTGATCTTTCTCCAACGGAAGAGTGTTTTCCTTGAAATGCATTGTGAGTAGAGAGTGCTCTTCTACATTGTTGGAATAATTCAAATTGATAGGGTAAAAATGGAAACTTATTTATAAAATCTTTGTCATCTTTGAATCCCTTAAATTGAACTCCAGCGTCAGAAAAAGAATAAATCGTTCTTAAGTGTTCGCTCTCTTTAGAGTATACTTTTTTGAGTTCTGAATTTGCAGAGTCATTCTTCTTTAAAAGACGCTTTTCTACAACTTCATCTACGTTTGCAGATGTGAGTGGTATTTTGATTTTAAACCTTGCTTGAATCCTTGAAAAGTCATTCTGTTGAGATTTATTCATATCTCCCACAATAGCCTCCATATCCTCTTGTGAGGTTACCAATATCCAAGAACTACCTTTAGTTTTTGTGGCTAATGATTCTGCAATGGTTTGAAGGTTTAACATCAACTTCGTGTTGTCACTGATGTATTGACCAACTTCATCCACGAAAAAATTAAGTCTGAAACCTCTTTCTTGTTTTGAGATGTATTGTTGAACCCTGTTGCAGAAATCTTCAATTGACTGTTTATGGTTTTCTTCGAGTTTATCTAAAATATCAATATAATCTTCTGACCCAACATTTTTTATATCTCCTAATACAGCACTTAAGTTTTTTTGAAGTGTAATATCAAAATAGTTCTTTCTTACAACCTCCCATTCATTACCACTTTTGATTTTGAATTTCTCTTTGAATTCAGCTAAAATACCTTCGTCATCTAACCACATTTCAAATTCAGCAACATGTGGGATAAAACCATAGTAACCTAAGTGATCGTAAAATACTTTATAGAACACCTCAAGGATTGCATTGGCATCTTCCTTACTTGTTATTTGCGCCTGTTGATCGATATTAAATAGAATTGATTCTGATGGAATCTTAGAGGCTGCAAGAACATCTCCCTTAAGCATTTGATCATCCTCTATTTTCTCAGCAAACAAATCACCACTTGAATACCCGTCGAATTCTTTATTTTCAAGAACATAGGAAAGTATTTTAAGGAGGTGAGACTTACCACTTCCAAAGAATCCTGATATCCAAACACCATTGGCGCCACTATATGAATTATAGGCGCTAAAAAGGTCTCTAATTTTTTTAGATATCTCACTTGTAATTACGTATTCTGCTACTTCGTCAGAAATATGATCACGGTCGTCGGCTTTAATAACCGTTTCAATATTTCTATTGATGTTTTTTAGAAAGATGGAATTTATTTTCATGCTTCGATTTTTTCGATGTTAAATGCTCTATAATAATTGTCGTCCTTGAGTAAACTAAAAAGATTTAAAGTGTGTCCATTATAGTCTCCAGGGAAAAATGCTACTGTTGGTGAATCCTTTGCTACGGATTGCAAGTTGTTTAATATGTTATGAGATCGTATAAATGGGAATACCAAACCAATACCTGTAAGAAAGTAGACTTGTGAATTGGAAGATTCTATAATCTCACGAATTTTTGGTAATAATACCTCGTGTATATTAAGAGAAGATTGGAGGGCTCTTAAAAACTTTTTAGATCCTTTAGCTCTCTCAACATCAAACATTCTCTCCAATCCACCGTTTTCTTCCAATAACTGAACGCATAATTCAAACAAATTAATTTCCAGCACTTCAATTCCGTGGTTACTTAGCTTGTTCTTAATTAGCGCAATTGATTCTCTGACTTGGAGTTCTTGTTTTGCGTTATATGCTGATATAAAAAAGGGTATTTCACCTCCAAGTGACTCCTTATTTAGAAATCCTTTTTTGGAAACAACCTTGAAAAGGTGCTCAAATTTTTTATTTAAATTCTCCATATCAAATACTAATTTTTTGAATGTCATAATCAGACATCATAAAGATCATTAACCACTCAGGGCTGTCTTCTATGATAACTTCCATAACAGGTTGATCTAAAATTTGTAATTGAATTTCTCGATCTTTTATATTATTTAGTATCCCAGCCTGCTCTAAGATTTTAAAAATCACTTGTTTTACTTTTCCTTGAGTTTGTTCTGAAAGATTGGCTAATTCATCATGATCGATTTCCTTTCTTCTAATAAATGAAAGATAGTCAGTATCAATAAGACTAAAATCCATTATTAGATATTTCTCACGCACTACTTCTATGACAAAATCTCGAAGAAGACTGTAAGTTTTACAGGCGGATAGAAATGCAAGGGATCTCTGAGTTGAAAAATTAGAGTTTACAAATAATTCTTGTTGATTAGCAGTTAGGTTATCAATTCTTTTTTTGAATTCTGAAACCATCCTTTTATTTGTAGTTCCCTTATCTGAGTTAAATTCCATAACCCCCTCATTCAGATACTTTGTGGTAAATAGAACCATATCGTTAACCCTCAAAGACGATGCGGTAAAGGAAAACTCATATTTTAAATTAGATTCTATCATTGAGTGAATTCATTAATTGAAACATCTAAAAGATCGCTCAATTTTTCGAGGTTTTTTTTAGAGGGTGAAGTTTTTCCGGTTACCCAATTTGAAAGCGTAACCTCAGAAACTCCCATTTTTGAAGCTAAAAATTTCTGTTTAATTCCTTTAGATTCGAATACTTCTTTTAGCATTATACTTTTAATAAAAATTAAAGTTTTACTTCCGAAAGATATAAATTATTATCTTTATGACCAATTAGAATATGATTTATGTGTGATCTCAACGGACCATTCCGATTATGTACCTGTAGTTCTGATATTGACTACACAAAACCCCATTGGATACTACGAATGAATAGTATTAATGATGGTGAGGAAGACATTATGGTGAGAATTGGTATGATGATGCCACTAAATCTTATCAACAAGATTGAAAGACGAAAGATTTTAAGACGACTGAACACAGTAAATGTCTTCGACTTTAAATACGAACCTTCTGAGAATGATCAATTAGAGTTGAATTTAGAAGAAGATGATGGATATACATTCAATTTTAAAAAAGGGAAGTGGATGTTGGAGGAATGGAATGGTGAATATTCAGAATTTGAACATAAAAGTCAGAAAGAAGGAGTAATTGAGTCCGAAAATTCGAAACTTAAGGAAGTCTACAAACGTTACCTTATTGTTCTTGATGAAGAAGAAATGGATATTGTTCAGTGCGGGTGGACTGACTATAGAATGTCTGAAAAGAATCTTATTAATTTAATGGAGAGACGTATTAAAGGAGAAAAAATAGAATTACCCGAAGGATATTAATCCTTTGATTGTATAAACAATTTGACCAAAAACAATAGAATTTTGACTTATGTCAAGTACTAATCCAAAAGAAAAAAATAAACCTTCAAAAAGAATAGAATATACAGGGAAGAATATTCGGGTTTCAAGATCTGGAGGTGTTTCTGCAACCAAAACATTTAAGGGTGATGGAGTTGGTGCAACCATTAATACAAACCATGGAGTTCGTTTACATAAACGATTATTTAAGGGTGCAAGAATGGGTTTCCAAAACGGTAACTTTCAATTTATTGGAAGATATAATAGTGGTCCATTCAATTTCAATATTTCAAAAAACGGATTTAGTACTTCCCTCAAAAATAAACGAGGTTCCTATAACATCTTTAAACCCAATTACTCAAGTTTTAAGTTAGGTGGTGTACAGGTAAGAGGAAAAAACGCTGCTACGTTTCAACTAATCTACATGTTAATTATACTTTTTGTAAACTTTATTAAAGTATTTTGGCACATTTTCATCTCTATTTTGTGGTTTGTGTTTTTAAGTTTAAAATGGTTTGTAGATTTTACGATTGGTTTCTTTAAAGGGTTTTAAAGAAGTTAACTAAAGTTCCCTGTAACTAAAGCACCTTATAACTTTATAGTTTACATATTAAAAAATCCTTGATCCAATATGTGTCGGGTGCGCTCATCTGATGTGATCCTAATGTACTTGAGAAACTCCTTTTCAGTTTTATGACCTGAAATATGCATGATATCTTGAATTGACATTCTTTTTAAATAATAATTTGTACAGAAACTTCTACGTGCAGTATGTGACTCCAACATTTCCCACTTTGGACGTGTATAAGTTCTTTTAACTCCTCCCTTTGTATCATGACATAAAATATCTTCATTCATATTTAATTTTCTTCCAATTAACTTGAGGTACTTGTTTATCTTTTGGTCTGATAGTTTTGGAGGGGGCTGGTTATTGTATCTCGCCATTATTTCTCTAAGTTCTATTGTTATTGGACAGTTAACTTTAACACCACTTTTCTTTTGAAGAATTTCAAAAAAATGAACCCCGTCTTTTTCTACAATATCTATACCTGATAATCGATTATAGTCACTAATACGTTGTCCTGTATAACAACCCACTAAGAAGATATCTCTTGCCAATTGCATAGTCATGTCATTTGAAAGATCTAAATCCTTCATCTTACGTAGTTCATTCTCACTTAAATAAATCTTTGTTGGCTCCTCCGTTGGAATTGAAAACAATCTGAGATCTACATCTCCAATTAAACCCCGCCTCTTCCCCTCCAACACAATTGTTTTAAGAGATTTGAAATGTTTTGAAATGGTGTTTAATTTAAACTCTTGTTCAACCTCCAAAAACCTCTTAAAATCATTTAAAACAGGTCTTGTAAAAGATGTGAAATCAATTGATGTTTTTGAATTAGAAAACGATTCAAGTTTCTTTAAAGACTGTTTATATAGTAGTAAAGTAACATTTTCAATACTACCCCTCTTCTCCTCGATGAACTCATCTGCAAAAACAAAAAAATTATTTTGATTTACTATATCTTCTGATTCAATATTTCGATTTGTCAATCTATCGAGAATAGATCTCAAAATTCCATTGTTAACGTCTTTTCCCTCCAAGACTAATTCAGAATAATGATGAATGAGCTCGTTCTGTAACTTGTCAAGGTATCTATTGACATTTGCTGAATTAATAATAAGACTTCGATTTCTTCTAACCCTTTGCCTTTCGAAATCCCAATCTTCATAACCTACTGAAATTCCAATTGAATATCTTAATCTTTGTCGTTTACCGTAAGAAAACCATAATGAAATTGGACTTTCTTTTCTACTTTGTTGTAATGACTCTTTGGATTCCTTCAAATTGTACCTTACAGTTCCTAATTGTGGTTTAATTATTTTCCTCATATGGCTAATATACAGCGCATAAAGGGTGTGCTCAAAGGTGTGCGCAGTTTAGTTATTTGTAGTTTATTTCTCTTTATTTCATTTTATATCTTTATAATAAAAATGATGTTATATCATTAATTATTAATGATTTAGGTGTTTTTAAGATTAAATGAAATAAAGTAAATTCTTCCTGGAGGTACCACAAAATTATCCCGTAACTCATTTATAAATAATGATTTACGGGTTTTTTGGTTTTTAGAGTTGCTCTAAAGGTTGCTTGGGAGGTCTAAAAAGAGATCTGTAAAGGGGTTCT
>Ga0307488_10001039_pt1 | contig 23290 bp, 19 predicted proteins | sample SB02metaG_FD_202248 | JGI IMG/M metagenome (GOLD analysis project Ga0307488, IMG submission 202248) | Sea-ice brine microbial communities from Beaufort Sea near Barrow, Alaska, United States - SB 0.2 | ecosystem: Environmental > Aquatic > Marine > Coastal | place: USA: Alaska | collected... | reverse complement strand
ATTGGTGCCGCCGGCAAATGACTTGACCGTATATTTAAGAGATGTGCATAGAAAATCATAATGAGTGCATCGGTATCAGTAATGGTTTTACTTGGTTTTTCTGGCGTTTTTTGTGTCGTATCTTTTGTGCGCGTGAAATTTTACGAGTAAAGTGAATATGTTATTCCCTAATAATTTTTCTACGCGTCGTATAAAAACCAACGGTGCTGAAATTAATCTAGTGCATGGTGGCTCGGGTATGCCGTTATTGCTATTACACGGCTATCCGCAGACACATGCTATATGGCATAAAGTGGCGCCAGTGCTCGCGCAGTATTACCACGTTATTTGCCCCGACCTTCGAGGTTATGGCGATAGTGAAATCCCCGCCAGTACACCAGACCATTATCCTTATTCTAAGCGTGCGATGGCACAGGATATGATTGAAGTGATGGCGAACCTGGGTTACGAACAGTTTTTTGTTGCAGGACACGATCGAGGCGCTAGGGTGGTACATCGTATGGCTCTCGACCACCCGCATAAAATACTGAAAGCTTGCGAAATGGATATTCTCCCTACGCGCTATATGTTTAATTCGACAAATCAACATTTTGCAACAGGCTATTATCACTGGTTTTTTCTTATCCAGCCTGATGGCCTGCCAGAGCGAATGATAGGAGCCGATCCGGCTTATTATTTGACAGAAAAACTAAAGCGGTGGGCTGCTCCGGGTATGGTCTTTTCCGCTGAGGCGGTAGAACAGTATATCCGTTGTTTTAGTCAGCCAGAGTCTATTCATGCAAGCTGCGAAGACTACCGCGCAGCAGCCACTATCGACCTTCAGCATGATAAGGACGATGAACATGAAAAGGTGCAGTCTCCTTTATTGGTTTTGTGGGGGACAAGTGGTTTTGTAGCGCGTACGTATAATGTTCTCGATGTATGGTCTAACTATGCTTCGTTAGTAGAGGGAAAGGCATTGGCGTGTGGGCACTTTCTTCCAGAGGAATCGGCAGAAGATGTATGCAGTGAACTATTGGCGTTTTTTAGTGAAACGAGTACGTAAGTCGATGTACGGCCGCTAAGAATTGTTCAGGGCAATAATGACGCCAGCAATCAATGATGTAAAAAAAAAATAACATTTCACATAACGTTTCACATAAGGTACATGAGTATTCTCATGATGACGCTAGGAATCTTATGGCTTAGCATTGAGCAATGGAGCCTGACCCGAATGGCACTTACTTAAGCTTGTCATTCCGGCGAAAGCCGGAATCTATCTCAAATATGGCACTGTTTATTCAGCATGGATGCCGGGTCAAGCCCGGAATGACGAGATGGAGGAAGTGATTTAGCTGCTTAAGTAAGTGCCATTACAGTCTGACCCTATTGCTGTTAATGGTTTTTAAAATGATTTAAGTGCCAATATAATACTTGTCATTGAAACGGTAGAGTTTAGCGGTTATGTTGGTTTAAGTGGCGTTGTCTGCTTTCGACCCAAAGCGGACATTAGGATAGTTAAATATCATTTGGAATTTCTGGATAAAAATGGATATAGAAAACATAGTAGTTAGCAATTTCAGGTGTTTTTCTGAAACACCAGTGACAGTATCTTTGGAGCCAGACCTGACGTGTTTTGTTGGTAATAACGGTTCTGGTAAAACAACGCTTATTGTAGCTCTTAAACGCCTATTTGGATCAACAAGGGAAGATCGTACGATTACTCGTGATGATTTTTATCTGGCACCCGATGAAGACCACCAGAGCATCAATGGACGCGAACTATATATCGAAGCTATTTTTTCCTTCCCTGAACTGAAAGGAGATACTAAAAAGGCTCGTGAAGTATGCCCTGCATTCAGCTCTGTAATTTATGCTGATGAAGATGATGGGAAACTTAAAGCAAGAATGCGCTTAGAGGCATTGTGGGATGAAACTGAGTATGAGGATGAGGTGCAATCAAGCGTATATTGGGTGACGACTTCGGAAGATGTTGAATATGGAGAAGGTCAAGATTTAAAATTTCCAGTTTTAACTCATGATCGAAAACATATCAAACTGAGATATATTCCTGCTTTTAGAGACTCAAAAGCCACGCTTAGAAACGAAGTTAAAGCACTAACAAAGATGCTTGAGGACTATACCGACGTAGCTCCCTTGATCCAAAATAAAATCGAAACAATTAGTGCAAACTTAAGCGACGAAATTCAGAGCTTAGATTCTATCAAAACGACGACATCATTGATTAAAAAAATATGGGGTAAGACTCATGACGAAACACTAAAACATTATCAAGATCCTAAATTAGAAGCAACACCGACCGAAATAGGAGAATTGCTTAGATCCATATCAATCAAGCTTTCTCCATCAGAAAATGGCGGCAGCAGGGATATAAGCGAGTTAAGTGATGGCCAAATATCCCTTCTATATTTCACTCTTGCCATAGCATTATACGTGGTAGAGCAGAAACACCACGCAGGAAAAGCAAAGGGTTTTAAAGAGCTTGATAAAGAGATTCCTGTATTTACGATATTTGCATTCGAAGAACCAGAAAACCACCTTTCTCCTTATTATTTGGGACGAGTTCTTGAAGTTTTGTATACTCAAATAAAAACTTTGAAAGCCACTGGCATAGTTACTTCGCATTCACCATGCGTTGTGCGCCGCATGAAACGCGTTGAACAAATTCGTCATTTCCGCCAAGAAACGACTTCTGAAATCCGGCATTCTGTAGTTAAAAAAATTATGATGCCTCCCAAGAAATCAGATGATGATTATAAGTATATTAATCAAGCAATTTTAGCGCATCCCGAACTATACTTCTCCAAACTTGTTCTTTTGGGAGAGGGGGAATCAGAAGAGGTTGTAATTCCGAAGTTAGCAGAAGCGCTTGGTTTTGATTTAGACCCTTCGTTTGTTGCTTTTGTAAAACTGGGAGGTCGGCATGTAAACCACATGTGGCGTCTATTGTCAGACCTGAATATCCCTTTCTTAACTTTGATAGATATGGATTTGGGTAGAAATGGAGCGGGCCCTTTACGGATAAAGTACATCATTGACGAGCTAGCAAAAATTGGTACAACATTCTCCTTCCCTGCAGGTATAACCTCCCTGCAATTACGGTCTAAAAAGATAACATTTGGAGAGCTGAAAACCTTAGCAATTGAGCTTGAAACATACGGTGTATATTACTCTTTTCCTCTGGATCTGGATATGTCAATGATATTCGCTTATCCAGATTGTTATGATGCGTCTAACGCTATGAGTAGTGATAGAAAGCTATTAGACAAAGCGGTTTTAGGCGATAAACATGATGATGGGGAATATGACGACAATGGATATGAGCTATATTCCGACGAAGAGTTAAAAAAATATCGATACCTCTTTTGTACCAAGAGCAAGGTTGCTTCACACTATCTAGCCATAGCGGATATATTGGAGCTTGATGAATACGACATTGAAGCAAAATGCCCTGACGTTATAAAACGACTCGTTGAAAAGTGCTCGACTGATCTGCGGGGGACAGAAGAAGATGAGTAAGTATCTACCTGTTGAGCTATGGAAGCCAAGCAACAACTTTATAGTTACTGAAACGTCAGATAAAATTATCAAGGAAAAGCAAAAAAATTTATCTGTCCTTGCTGGCCCTGGCGCAGGAAAAACTGAAATTTTGGCCCAGCGCGCCAATTTTCTACTACAAACAAGCGCATGTAAGACGCCGCAGAAAATATTAGCACTCTGTTTTAAAGTAGATGCCGCCGCCAACATTAAGAATAGAGTGGATTCACGCTGTGGTAGCAAACTAGCTCGCAGGTTTGATTCTTCAACATTTGATGCATTCTTCATCTCTATTATCCGAAGATTTTCCTCCTTTTTGCCTGATTGGGTTGATATGCCATCAGATTTCGACGTATATTCCTTCGATAAAAACTGGTGGGATGTCTATGAGCGAACACAACTCGATGGCCAGCCGTGCAAATATAGGAGCACTTTCTTAAACCCCAATTTACACTCTCCTTTGGACTTAACTAGAACCCCCGATCGCGTAATAGTCAAAATCTGGGATTATTGCGCTGAAAATAAAATTGCGGATTACGCCATGTGCCGTTCAATGGCACTTACAATTGTTAAAAATAACAGTCAGGTTAAACACTTAATTCTATCAACTTATAAATACCTTTTTCTTGATGAGTTTCAGGATACAACAGATCCCCAATATGACTTTATAAAATCTATTTTTAAGGGTAGCGATACACTTATTACTGCCGTTGGTGATACTAACCAAATGATAATGGTGTGGGCTGGAGCAAACTCTAAAAACTTTGAAAATCTTAAAATTGATTTTGGTTCTGAGATTATTCCGCTTGCTGTAAACCATCGGTCAAACTCAAAAATTATCAACCTAATAAATCATGTCATTAAAGACCTAACGCCTGCCGGAGAAGCTCCTATAATTTATGAAAGCACTAGAAAAGATGCGCCACCACCTGTGTGTATGGGAGCAAAAAAATTTGATAATGCTAACAGCGAAGCCGAGTATATCTCTAAGTACATTCAATTAATTATGAGTGAAAATCCTTCGTTGGCACCTAATGATTTTGTTCTCATACTTAGGCAGCAAGCTCAAAACTATTTTGATCTTGCAAGTGAAGTTTTTGAAAGCCACTGCCTCAGCCTTCGAAATGAAGATGCATCAGTGATGAAAAATGGAGTGAAAATACAAGATCTTATGGGAGAACCTCTCTCAGTGTTTTGGATCCTTCTTATTAGGTACAAAACAGGATTGATAGACTACACACAAGAGAAAGACCTTGAGAGAATTGCATCTAAGTTAACAGGGTATGAGTTAGATCAAGATAGAATTTACAAGAAGTTAATAAAATATATTGCAGACTTAGCTTCATACTTTGATTTTTCAAAACCGATAGAAGATACGATTAATAAAGTCATCGGAAGTATTGGGGAAACGAGAATAAAGACGGTTTTCCCTCAATACAGATCAGAATATTTAACAAAAGTGGAAAAGTCTTTCTGCCTTCTTTTTCAAGGCGCGCTTGATAAAAATCCAAAGGATATAAAACAAGCAATAGAAAATTACGAAGGGACAAACCAAGTTAAGTTAATGACTATCCACAAAAGCAAAGGTCTGGAATTTGACACGGTATTTTTTGTTGATTTTCATGACGATTCTTGGTGGGGACTAAGGCGTGCGGTACAATACAAAAATGCAAAAGAGCAAAGAGAAGAAAAAAATTCTTTTTTTGTTGGCCTCTCAAGGGCGAAAGAACGGCTCATCTTTACTAAAAACAAAGGAAACTGGCCGCCTATTGTTACGGAGTTACTCAAAGATTCCAAGTTGCTAGTTAAAATGCCTGAGATAATATGAATGTCGGCTTATGGTGAAAGCTGATGATGTTTGCGAGGAAAGACACTCACCTGTTATTATTAAAAGTAATGGCTTCTGTCGACCCAAAGCAGATGGTGGTTGTGGGACTGATTTATACGGAATCCTTCCATGGATTCCATCTGATTAACTGTTACATTCTAAATAGGACATCAAGACACTGAGATTATGGAGATAATAAAATCAGTACAGATTAGAAAGTTTCGCTCTATCAAGTCCGTTACAAAAGGAGTTGATTTAACAGATATGAATATATTTGTTGGACAAAACGATCAAGGGAAGTCGAATTTCCTTCGTTCTCTAAATCTATTCTTTAATAATGAGACTGATAGAAAGCAATCTTTTAGATTCATCGATGATTACTGCTATCACTCAAATACAGGTAAGGGCACTCGCCACGAAATCCGCATTGATCTAGTAATTCATCCGCCAAAGAAAAGATTTAAGCACGCAAAGCCTTTACGATGGATGAAGCAGTGGAGGCAAGATGGCTCTATATCTGAAGAACGAAAATACTTAGAAAGTGGTGAAGAGCTTTCCCCGAGAGATAACGTATCAAAATGGCTTGATAAAATTCGATATCGTTACGTGCCGGCGATAAAAGGACAAACCTATTTTACTTCACTGATGGGTGAATTACATGATGTATTAAACGAAGCGCATTCTGACATCTTAAACGCGCAAGGTGAAGAGTTCATAAGTGGAATTCAGGAGGTCACTGACACAATAACTAAAGAGCTAACCGATCAGATACAGATATCGAATACCATCCAAGTTCCTTCGGACTTTAAACAACTATTCTCAAATTTGGATTTTGGTGTAAAAGTAGGAGTGAACACATATCATTTAAAACAGCGCGGCGACGGCATTAAAATTAGACATATTCCCGTAATTTTGAAGTATATGTCAGAGCAAGAAAGAAATATTTCGAGAGCAGGTTATGTTAAGCCAGACACAATTTGGGGATTCGAAGAACCTGAGAATAATCTCGAGCTTAGGTACGCCTACGAATTAGCAGAAAAATTCAAGGAATACTCTAAGGATATTCAAATATTTGTTACTACCCATTCGCCAGCTTTTTATTCGCTTGACACTAAAGATGGTGATGGCGTTAATACATTCTATGTTTCACAAAGTGAAGATAGCTGTACAAAGTTTTCAAGGATAGCTCATGACCAAACAGATGAACTCCATGAAACAATGGGGCTATTACCAATAATCACTCCTTATTTAACTAAAATTATTGAGCATCAAAAGGAGATATCAAAGTTAGAGGAATCACTAAATCATTTGCAAATCGATACGAAATGTGTGGTTTTAACAGAAGACGAAATTCATGGACACGTAATTGAGTATTTTAGAATCAATGGTTTCAATAATGACGAAACGGAGTACTTCGCATATAACGGCTCCGGCAATATAAAAGGCGCAATAGTTCTTGCGCGATATCTTAAAACTAAAGATAAAGACATTTCAGTAATAATACATAGAGATAGAGATTACTTGTCAGACAAGCAAGTCAGCGATCTTTACAAGAGTGTAGAAAAGCATGGTTTCCATTTATTTGTCACTAATGGAGTGGATATTGAAAGCCTATATATAAACACTGAACATATCCTCAAATTACACCCAAAACTGTCTAAGGGCTACATAGATGAGGTAATAGAGAAAGCCACTAACGAATGCAGGACTCTTTCTGTCGATAGATTAATAGATCATGTAATGTCTAGTGAACCTCCTCCTGAACAGGGGGCCTATTCTAAACGTATAAAACAGCTTAACGACGAATATGATGAAAATAAAATACGCTACAGATATGGTAAAAAAGTGCTCGGTAAAGTATCTTCAACAATACAAAGAAAGCTCAAAGAAAACCCAGCAATAGTAAGAGGGTCTGATCATATTTGTTCTGAACGGTTAATCGATATAGCTAATAGTTTATGGGGAAATCAATAAAATAGTCAGGTCTCGCCTTTCTCTCGTGAATGTCCGCTATTGGCCGAATAGCCGATGATATTCACTATTAGATGGGGACACCCACTTAACAATGCTTGTAATTAGGGCGCCATAAGGTTTGTGATTGCTCTCATTGGCTGTCCTGCTTCCAGAAGATATTCTGGGCTCAGGGGCTCAGAGATTGAAATGACTTGGCAGGTGATGAAAATAATAAGAACCTTTGCCGTCCAATATCATGAAAAACACCGCCCCTTTTCGTAAAGAATCGTGGCGAGCAGATAGGAGCATGCACTTATCAAGGTAGATAATTAACAATATCGAGTGGGTGTTCTTGAAAATTGCTGCAAAGACACAAGGCTGCAAGCTACCTCGTGGCACTAGCAAATACTTATAAGGGAGTAATTTTTTGAATAATTACATCTATAAACACTGGCCTACCTGCCCTCTATTAGGGCGGATTATTATTGATGTTCTCTTTAAAGAAGGTGAATTAATAAATAATGATGTTCAAAAGTTAATTCGGTCGCCAAGCCATACAAACACTAGCAGAATACTTAGCAGGCTTATTGATATCAAATTAGTTAAGCGTAAGGGTAATCTATATTCGCTGACACCTAGAGGAATAAAGTTACTAAATTAGACAGGGGAAAAATTGTGGGAATAGACGCACCCAAGGAAGTGTAGGGTTAGAGTAATTGATTTCGAGAGATTTGGCGAACTCAAGGAGCCGGCCCCTTGATCTACTCTTTAATGTCAGCTTCTGGCCGTAAGTGAACATGGTTCGCGGGTGTCCTCCCATGGTTCTCCCATGGTTCTTTCTTGTCTCAAAGTTCTATTTTTTTGAGACAAACTAACTTATTTATGCTATTCTCGTCTCAAATATGAAGGATGTTGAGATATGAATATCAAAGAGCCACCCGTAGAGGAGATAAATCCTCTATCTATCATAGCGAACAAATGCCCAGAAAAGCTTAGTGATTATCTTGAGTTCCTTAGTCCTATGGATAAGAAGGGGCGGTACCTACCTTACGATGAGCTAAGGCACAGGATTGACAGCAATCTTGATCATAAACTTGTCTGGTCTCTTGTGAGGTTATCTAGAAATAGGCAAAAAGCCAAAATCATAGATCTCGGTGAGCCAAGGAGCCACTGCCATTACCTTCTTACACCTCTTATCCAAAAGGCTATTTCAAAAGTTGATAGAAATACTACCCGTGCTTCTTTGGAGTGGATTAGTAGCAAAATAGGGGAAGGGTCTCAGATGGAGTACCTTCTAAATGACCTAATTGAAGATGAGTCGATTAGCAGTAGTCAGCTTGAAGGAGCCGCAACGACTACCAGAGTTGCAAAGGAGTTATTAAAACACAACCGAAAGCCCCGATCAGAAGATGAAAAAATGATTGTAGGCAATTACAAGCTAATGATATTTGCTTGGGAAAATCGCGAAAAACCCTTGAGCCTGGACCTACTGCGAGAAATGCATAAAGTAGGAGTAGAAGGTATAGATGATGACACTTATGCACCAGGAAATTTTAGAAAAACCAATGATGTACATGTAGTCAATTCAGATGGTGAAGTTGTGCATACTCCACCTTCGTTCGAGATGCTAAAAATTAGACTAAGGGAAATCGCTGATTGGGCAAACGAAGATCACGATGAGAATGACAACATTTCATATATTCATCCGCTTATCAAAGCGATTACTCTCCACTTTAGCATTGGGTATGAGCATCCATTCCGAGATGGAAATGGTAGGGTAGCGAGAGCCCTATTCTATTGGTATATGTTTAAAAAGGATTTCGCTTCTTTCAGATATATAGCTATTAGTGTGCTACTTAAAAAGGCTCCTTCGAAATACGGTAAAAGTTACCTTTTTACAGAATTAGATCAAATGGATTTAACCTATTTCATTGAGCATCAAAGCAGTGTAATTATCAGAGCAATACAACAGTTTACAGATGCATATAAGAATGCTGCTATTGAAATCGAGCGATTTAATGAATGGCTATATAAATCTGGCCTATATAAGAAATTATCGGATAAACAAAGAACGGTATTTCAAGTTGCAAAAAATGGTGCAGCCATAGCTTTTACAATTAGAGGCGTGGAGAAGAATTTGGGCTGTTCATACAACACTGCGTCGACAGTGTTAAATGGTCTCGTTGAATTAGATCTGTTCTCTAAAAATAAAAAAGGAAGGCAATGGTTCTACATAATGAATGAGCAAGATCAGATTGTTGAAAATTGGAACAGATAACAAGGCAAACCAGTCTGACGGCTTTTTCATTAATTTCTCTGAATTAGCCACCTTTATAAAGGAGAGTCGAGCAGATGCTATCCAATAGTGTAAAAGGCCTTAACGTCGCCATCATCCATTAGAAATTTTTGCATCAATACACTAAGGAAAGCCACTTCTAAAGCACTATGATTAGATCTCGTAAAATACATCCGCTAACAATAACACTGCTTGTGGCACTGACTATATTCTTAACCACAAGGTCACTCGACCTGACATATAGAGCGCCATTTCAAAAGATTAGCGATACCCAGCAATATGGTTTTGAACTTGTTGAATGTTGGTTTGGAAAGACGTCTGCATTACCTCTTACAGAGTGCTATTACATGCATGTACCGGAAGATCACGCTCAGCAAGCTGATACGGCCATTGTATTCCCTGTTGTGGTTTTTCGAAGTAACTCAATGTTTTCCACCAAAGCCCCTGTCCTTCATCTCGGCGCTGGTGGGCCAGGTGCCCCGATGCATCTTGATTCAATTGAGAGTATTAAAATAATCTGGGATTATCATAATGAGCTATCCACTAATCAAGGAAGAGACTTGTTTGTAATAGATCCAAGAGGAACTGGACTCTCGCAGCCGCTACTCATGTGTGATACTTTTGTTGAAAGCGAAACAAAGCGATTAAATGATAACCTTTCGTTCGCAGGACAGTGGGAGGAAGTAAACAAAGATTATTTTGAGTGTATTGATAAATTTAAACGTCAGGGGGTAAATCTATCCACATATAATAGCTTGTCGATAGCCAATGATATTGAAATGATGCGCATCGCAGGTAACATAGATGAATGGGTGTTGATAGGCGTTTCATATGCTGCAACTTACGCACAGATAATTGCTACTCAATATCCAGAGTCTGTTGAATCTATGGTTTTGGATAGTGCCACCTTCCCTAATTTGAAGTTGCATGATAATTATTTAAATAAAACGATGGCAAGCTACGTAGCACTTTACAACCACTGTAGCTTAACGCCAGATTGTTCGACACCACTTCAAAATATTGAAAATAGAATATGGAGTCTACATAAAGCACTTAATCTAAACCCCATTCAGTTAGAAGTAAATCATCCCTATAGCAACGATAAAATCAATGTGCTGCTCAATGGAGAACGTTTTATATCGGCATTGCTGGGTGGAACATATGGCAAAAAAATATTTTCTGAACTCCCTAGCATTATAGTTGAGCTAGAGACGGGACGCGTTAATACAATCACACCATACTTTGAGGACCATATCGCCTATTTATTAGATACTGCTTATGGCGATGTTAGTGCGATCAGCCATTACTGCTACGAAGACAAGCCATATACTAATTTTGAATCAATCAGAATACAGGCAGATAAATTACCGAAAGGATATATACGAAATACTGCGTTACTCTCAATAGATTTTCCTGATTATTGTAATGAGATGCTAATTGAGGCCGGTGACCCTGTTGTTTCAATGGCAACAAAAACGGACATACCTTCACTATTTCTTCATGGAGAGCTTGATACAATCACACCTTTAAGTGATGTTATTGAACAACGAAAGACATTCACTAAAAGCCGCATAGTTACATACAAGTCGTCACATGATGTAATCAGTAGTGATGAGTGTGCAGAAGTAGTAGCCGCTAAGTTTATTAGTAATACCAAAATCGATCGGATAAAATTAGATTGTAGTTAAATGTGGATGGCGATGAGACTGCGGTAGCTGCAAGTAGTCACGAATGAAATGATGGTTCTCACGTCATGAAATTGGATATGGCGCATGGATTACTGTCTAACTCGTAGGGAGCTTAACAAAAGTGTTATGTTTACACGCAAAAACCCGCGTGCTGGGACGGGTTTTAATATAATCAAAAATACATTCTTTAATGTCAGCTTTTGGCCGTAAGCGGACAATATTTGCGAGGGCAGGCATTGGCGTGTGGGCACTTTCTTCCAGAGGAATCGGCAGAAGATGTATGCAGTGAACTATTGGCGTTTTTTAGTGAAACAAGTACTTAGCCGATGTGTAGCCGCTAATAATTGTTCAAGGTAAAAATGACGCCTGCAATCAATGAAGTAAAAAAACATAAGGTTTCACATAAGGTACATGAATATTCTCATGATGACGCTAGTGCATCTTATGGCTTAGAAGCAGCCGAAAAATTGGGTGTCTCTGCGGATAGAGTGTGTAAGACGTTGGTAGTATCCCTTTATTATTCCCCCCAACATCACACATTAGCCGTTGGTATCATTCCCGTCTCGGCCTTATTAAGTATGAAGCTTATTGCAAAAGCTGCGGGCGCAAAGAAAGCGACTATGGCAGATAAATCTGATGTTGAGCGTTCGACCGGATATGTGTTGGGTGGCGTCAGCCCGCTGGGGCAAAAGAAACCGCTTAAAACATTCGTTGATTCATCGGTTAAAAACTATTCTACAATTTACGTGAGTGCTGGCCGTAGAGGCTTAGAAATAGAGTTGAGCCCTGATGATTTGTCCGCGTTAACCAACGGTGACTTTGCGACTATAGGCCAGTAGCGTTATTTACCGAGTAGAAATAAAATCACCTTATTGGGATTAATCTCGGCTAAGGTGAGATTGGATTGAATTTATGATGGTTTGCGTGTCGTTCCTTACACGGGGTTTTTTAAAGCGTGTGGAAGGGATAGGAGAAGATGTTGAGTGTGGTAAGGCCATCGCAGTGTGGGCGATGGCCAGCTAGACCTAGTTACCTAATACATTGGTTTCTGCTTTCTTGGTCTTTTTTGCCGCTTTCTTTTCTTTTGCGGTGAGTAGTGGTTTCTTCTTTACGCTCTTCTTGTTGTCTTGTCCTTTGCTCATTATATTTACCCATAGTGATAACAGTGCATTAACCTAACGCTAGCGTAAGCCAACCCGAGGACAGTTCCATATGTACGACGTTACGTACTATATTAGTATGGCCTTAATGATGAGTAACTGGAAGTGGTTTTACTGCTTATGTTGATGGGGTCGTCCATTGACTCTCTCTTTAGCGCTTGGCCTTGTAAGAATAAAAGTACTAAAAAGATAGACAAGAGTAGATGGTATCTATATTATTCCCCTCAGCTAGAAAAATTGCTACATTTACATACTACATTTCGCTGTTTTATTCGTAACACTCGTCCTGCAGATTTTAAATTTTAGTCTATATTTTTAAGCGATCCACGCCTTTTAAAGGCAATATACTATATAAATTTCAGGATAATTATTATGTCTTCTACCACTACCGGCACAGTGAAATGGTTTAACGAGTCTAAAGGTTTTGGCTTCATCGAACAAGAATCAGGTCCAGATGTATTCGCACATTTCAGTGCAATTTCTGGCGACGGCTTCAAAACTCTAGCTGAAGGCCAAAAAGTACAGTTTGTTGTTACAGACGGTCAAAAAGGCCCACAAGCTGAGAATATCGTTGCTATCTAAGTAACTATTTCTTATAGAGAGGGCAAGTCTTCACGGACTTGCCCTTTTTTTATGTTAAAAATATGAGCGATTGCTCAGTATGCCGCAGGTTTTAAGATGATTGACGATCTATTTGACATAAATTTCGCTTAAAATGGTGTTGAGAGTGCCATCATCTAACATTTTTTGCAGCGTCTCATCTATCGCTGTCGCTTCATCGATTAGAAAAGATTGTTTGCAAATTCTAACCTGCAGCGGGGTAATGCTTTTTGGTCAATGCCACTTTTTCGTGCCTGGATTTTTTTAGCGTACCCACTGCGCTAGCGTAAAACAGTGGAACTATGTCAATGCAACTTGCCAGTAGATGGTTAATATTTTTGTGAGTCGTTAGTGGATTATCGAGCGTTTAGCCCATAGCTTCTGCGGCTCTGATTGAACAACCCTTATCAACAACACGTTCAGCCATTTCTTGCCTAAATGCTGGTTTGAAATGTGGTTTGGTCGGAGTGCTACCTTCGTTAATGGTGATACCACCTCTAACTTGGTGGCCAAATTAGTCTGACACTAATCCCAGTGCAGCGGCCGCATAAGATACAGCAAAAATAAAATTAACCCCTTCATTTTTTGACAGAAAATAGATATATATTGTTTCTACTGTGCGGTTAAATGGTTAGGCCCCTGTCTAAAATGTCTTTTCTTGCTAGATTAAAATATTTAACGGGAAAATAGTGTTCCATCATCTTTATTATGTTAAATCACGTTAGCGTTATTAGCTTGGGAAATATTCTATTCCCCAGCCTGATGCTGCAATATTTCGTTCAACCATAGAGTTGATTTCTATAATATCGTAACCGACATCACCCAAAACTTTATAGGTTGAATGTCCAAAACGCTCGGCAGGTTTAACGGCTTTGATAGATGCTTCTTCTGGCCTGATAGAGTAATGATCTACTTGAGTAAGGCAGTGCCCACTAGGGTGGTCGGGGTAGATGGAAAAGGCGTAGCTGCCTTTATCGATACCCACTTTTCCGTCGGCTATACGACTATACTGGGTACGTAGTTCTTCAATAGAGTTGGGGACTGCCGCAGCGATTTTTGCTTGGTGCAGTTGTTGTTCCCAATATATCGAGGGTTTTGTGATAAATAATTGGGTTAAAAATCCACTAATATCACTCGCTCCGCTGATACCTCTAAGGTCGTCTATGGTTTCGAACTTATTCAGTTCCGAGGGTGTGGCGTCAAGGAAAATCCAGTAGTCTTGGGTCGCATAAAAATGAGAAAGTGCGTGGTTACCTAAAATCCCACGTCCAGACGGTTCATCAAAAGGCGCACGACCCGCATAGTCAAATATAAATGAAATTTGTGCTAAGTTGGTAACGGCTGCAAGAGATGTTCTTGCTCGACTGGCTTCACCGGTTTTACGTTGATGATAAAGCGAAACCGCCATGCATAAACCGGCCGCAAAACCACAGTTAACATCGAGTGTGCCAAGATGAGCATGTTCTTCGGGTGTGGCTTCGCCACCAAAACGGCTCATAATGCCGCTGTTAGCTTGGATAACATCGTCATATCCTATGTAATCAGTTTTAGGCCCTCTGCGTGGCCCACCGAAACAGTCAAGACGACAAAAAAGTACGCCGGGTTTTATCGCTTGTAAGCTTTTGTGATCAAGACCCAGAGGCTTTATTTGTCGTTCGGGTGCATTGATAACGACAATGTCTACAGAGCGGATTAGGCGGTTGAGTACTTCTCTACCCTCATCCGTGTTGATGTCTACCAGGGCTTTCTCTTTCCCCATATCGGTTTGAAAACTAAATAGAATACCAATTAGTGGATCATAGAGCGGGATGACGGGGTCAAGTTTAATCACCTCTGCCCCAAAGCGGCTTAAGAACGCGCAAGAATGAGGTCCTGCGATAACATTGGTCAGGTCAAGTACACGGACACCGTCAAGCCAGCCCTTGCCTGTTATCGGAGAAATGTTAGGGCCTGTTGGCCGTGTCGTTTTTTCCTGTTTTTGTATTGCGATAAGTTCAGCTAAAGCTTCGTCATAGCTAACGTACTTTCTTGGCCGTGGTGAGAGCATCGAGTCTGCGGCGTTTTCTAACCAAGCGATAGGCCCTGGCTGTTTCATCATTCCGTATTGGGGATCGTCAACGTTAACGATCAGTCCTGCAGTATTAGTATGTTCGTCGTTTATCCACTCTTTTGTTGTGCGGTGTGGTGCGCCAGGAATCTTTCCTTCCCCAAAAATAACTCCCCATTCATCGGATGTTTTTGTTAAAAATGCTTTCTTCATTTTAATGGATATAAGGTCGGCCCACTTTTTAGGCAGAGGGTAAACACCTATAGAGGTTTCGCCTTCCCAGTCTTTCATGGGTTGATGTAAGTTTTTGACTTCGGGAACACCTTCTGCCACCAGCTCGTCATAGATGCCGAGTACTTGTAAAGCTCGTCTTGCATGGTTGCGATGAGACGGGCACACACAATAAAATAAACGGCCGTCAGCGCATTTATACGTGCGATAAAAGGGGTCGAGATATTCTTGTAACTCATCGTAGCTAAGCCCCATAGGGACGTTATTCGTTTTTCTATGCTCTATTTCATGCTCGCGCATGGTTTTATAACGTTCAGGTAGTTTATCAACCACATAAGAATTGTAAGACAGCCCCTCCATTAATGCGGCACTAATAGGGACTTCAATATGGTCTCCTCGTCCGGTTTTTTCTCTTTCATATAGCGCTAAAACAACGGCGCTGGCGGCTAACGAAGTTGCATAAGCGGAACCAAGGGGCAGCGGTGAATAGCTGGGATTGAGCCCCATAAGCACGCGGTTAAATCCCATGTCAGTATAAGCGCCAGAAGTAGCCGCCACCACGGCCTCTGTTGCTTTCCACTCATTACGTAACTGGTCGTTGCTGGCAAAGCCAGGAACAGAAAGTGTGATTAAATCAGGGTTTTTAAAGCGTAAGCTAGCAAAGTCGATACCCAAACGTTTCATGATGCCAGGGGTAAAGCTTTCAATAACGACATCGGCATTAGCAATTAGAGTCAGCGCGTTACAGAGGCCCGCTTCACTTTTTAAATTGATACTGACGCAGCTTTTGTTCCGATTTAAAATTGCGTTAGCAGGGTGATCCCACTGAGGGCCCGACGGCGGATCAATATGTATAACGGTTGCACCAAGATCGGCTAGTGCCATGGCAACGGCAGGCCCTGCAATTTGTTGTCCGAAGTCGACTATACGGACACCCTCTAAAGGTAATTTATTTACATTTTTCAATTGAAGGCATCCTTCTTAAATCTATATTTGCATCGGTTTTTAAAAACCGACTACCGGTTAAGATATTGCTAGACATTAGACTGTTTTCCAATGATGCTTTTCTCATCGGGACAACATTTGCGAGATATTAAAAGTGGATGATGAGATAAGCCAGCAATAAATAAGAGGCCTTAGGCTATATAATATTTATGCCTATAGGTTTTATTAGCGTTGATATGTTTTTGGTCTGTCTAGGGGATAAAAAATATTTTTTATCCATAAAAAAATTAATACCTTAGTGTGCGTTTTTATTGCTTTTAAAGATATTTAATAAGGACAACAATGCGTTGAATAGGGTTTTAAGTTGTTTTTTGTTTCCTTGAAAAATGGTCATTACTGGGATATATCCTAAATTTATATAAGTAAATAGGCATTAAATCAAACGCTTTGTCGTGATTTTTAGTGTTGGTTACAAGCTGGGTAAGTTAATTTTTTATTGCAGTTCGGTGTTTCTTGATGGTCATAGTACGGGCTATTTATACGCTGGCTAATGCAGCATTTTCCAAGCCATTAACGGATGGTTGTGAAGGCATTCGTTTGCCTTTTTTTATTTACTTAAGTGGTTCTACTGTATGGATGCCGCTTAAGATTTATTATTGTTTAACTATAGGTGAGGGTCATATGTCTGCTCAAATAATTCTACCGCGCATTATGCAAGTAGGTGAAAATGCCAGCCAAGATGTGTCTACAGTATTGACCAGTTTGGGATGTAAACGACCATTGATTATTACTGACAAAATGATGGTGGAGTTAGGTTATGTCGACCGTATTAAACGCTTTCTTGACGTTGTTGATGTTGTTGTAGATGTCTTCGATGATACGGTGCCTGAACCAACAGCGAGTTCCATACAAGCAGGTGTGAACAAATTACGGGACGGTGACTATGACAGCATCATTGCCTTAGGGGGAGGGAGCCCTATCGACAGTGCGAAAGCGATTAGTATTCTCGCAAAATTTGGTGGCAGCATACAGGACTATAAGTTTCCACGAATCGTGCACGAAGCAGGCGTGCCTATTATTGCTATTCCGACTACCGCAGGAACGGGCAGTGAAGTGACGCGCTTTACTATTATTACGGACGAAATAACCGATGAAAAAATGCTCTGTGTAGGTGCTGGCTTTATGCCTATGGCCGCGTTGGTAGATTATTCGCTCACCTTGAGTTTGCCTGCAAGAACGACTGCCGACACGGGGATTGATGCCTTAACGCATGCAATCGAGGCTTATGTTAGTCAAAAATCAAATCCTTATAGCGATAGTCAAGCGTTATCTGCATTGCGTTTATTAGGACCTAACCTGCGTGATGTTTATCACGACGGATCGAATAAGCTTGCGCGTGAAGCCATGATGCTAGGCTCTACTTTGGCAGGGATATCATTCTCTGCCGCATCAGTTGCGCTTGTGCATGGAATGAGTCGGCCTATAGGCGCCGCTTTTCATGTGCCTCACGGGCTTTCAAATGCCATGCTTCTGCCTATTGTTACCGAGTACTCGATTGCTGGCGCGCCCGAACGCTACGCGGACTGTGCACGTGCAATGCGTGTCGCGGACGACAGCGACAGTGATGATAAGGCCAATAATAAATTACTGATTGAGCTGCATAAGCTTAATGAAGACCTTCAGGTACCTACGCCCAAAGAATACGGAATAGATCAGCAAACTTTTTTTGACTTGATACCCACTATGGCAGAACAGGCACTTGCCTCAGGTTCACCTAATAATAACCCTCGCGTGCCCAGTGCAGAAGTGATAGCGGATATCTATAAGCAACTATGGTGAGTCGTTATGATGAGCCATTATGGTAAGTCGTTTTATGTATAATTTTATATTGAGGCAGTTCTTATGAATACAGTAGGACATTTTATTAATGGAGAGATACGTGCGGACGTATCGCGTACTCAAGACGTGTTTAATCCGGCTACAGGTATTGCCATTAGAAAAGTAGCTCTGGCATCCAAAGAGACCGTGAACGATGCCATTACTGCTGCACAAGCAGCTTATCCTGCGTGGCGAAATACACCGGTGGGTAAGCGGGCTGGGGTTATGTTTCGCTTCAAAGTCTTGTTGGAGCAAAATGCCGATAAAATCTGTGAGATGATCGGTGAAGAACACGGTAAAATTAGTCATGATGCTGCTGGCGAATTACAGCGCGGTATTGAATGTGTCGAATATGCCTGTGGTGTTGCCGAAGTGTTAAAAGGTGAACATAGCAAATACGTTGGGCCTGATATAGATAGTTGGAGTGAGTTTCAGCCCTTAGGTGTCGTGACGGGAATTACCCCCTTTAATTTCCCTGCTATGGTCCCGTTATGGATGTATCCGATGGCTATTGCCTGCGGCAATTGCTTTATATTAAAACCGTCTGAACGTGATCCTACCTCATCATTGTTTATCGCGAGCTTATTAAAAGATGCAGGTCTTCCAGACGGCGTGATGAGTGTGGTTAATGGCGACAAAGAAGTGGTTGATGCGTTGTTACATGATGATCGTGTCAAAGCCGTAAGCTTTGTTGGTTCTACTCCGATCGCCGAGTACATTTACCGTACCGCTAGTGCTAATGGTAAACGTTGCCAAGCTTTAGGCGGTGCAAAAAACCACGCAATTGTTATGCCCGATGCAGATATTGATAATGCGGTTAATCAATTGCTCGGTGCTTCATGTGGTTCTTCAGGTGAGCGTTGCATGGCCTTATCGGTTGTGGTTACTGTTGGCGATACCGTGGCAGATGACTTGGTGAGTAAAATGAAAATAGCTATGCAGTCACTAAAAGTGGGTGCGTATACCGATAGCAGTAATGACTTCGGCCCAGTGATTACTCGCCAACATCAACAAAAAATAGTGGGATATATTGATAGTGCTGAGCAAGACGGGGCAACAATAATGGTTGATGGGCGCAACCCAGTGGTGGCGGGTTACGCAGATGGCTTTTTTGTAGGCGCGACACTCATTGACCATGTCGTTGCAGAGATGCAGAGTTACCAAGATGAAATCTTTGGACCGGTGCTTCAGGTTATTCGAGTGCAAACAATGGATGAAGCCATGACACTGATTAATAACCACGAATATGGCAATGGTACCTGCATATTTACTCGTGATGGCGAAGCTGCTCGTTATTTCTCTGACAATATAGAAGTGGGAATGGTCGGTATTAATGTACCGCTGCCAGTCCCCGTCGCTTATCATAGCTTTGGCGGGTGGAAACGCTCGTTATTTGGTGATCTACATGCCTATGGTCCTGATGCCGCACGCTTTTATACCAAGCGTAAGACAATTACTCAGCGCTGGCCTTCTAGTGGTGTGCGTGAGGGAGTTTCTTTTTCTTTTCCAAGCTAGCTAAGTCTGCTATTTTAGTCGGTGTATTTGAGATGAAAATGCATCGATTTCTGTGTAGATAAAAAGTATCTGTAATGAGTGATGTCGTTGATCTTAATTTTTGAGTGATGTTTATAGAACACAGTAAATATACATCCACAATAGAAAAACAGTCCCTTGTTGATTTGATCGAAGATCACCTTGGCAGGGGGCCTCTATTAAAGGTCATTATTGTGAAAAAAAATCTGCCGCCGCTTAACTGGCTACGATCATTTCAGGTATCTGCTCGCCATATGAACTTTACGCAAGCAGCGGTAGAGCTCAACTTAACGCAAGCAGCGATCAGTCAACAAGTTAAAGGGCTCGAGAGTAACCTAGGCGTTACTCTTTTTAAACGCTTGCCCAGAGGTTTGGAATTGACCCAAGCCGGGCGTGCATATTTACCCTCGGTCATCGACTCTATAGAGCGGCTTGCGACCGCCACTGACGAGATTTTTGGTGAGGGTCGTAATCGCATATTGACAGTGTGTGTCAGCCTTGTGTTTTTGAATAATTGGCTTAGCGGCAGACTCGGACGCTTTCGAAAGTTACATCCAGAAGTGAGGTTACGCTTTACCAGTAATATTTGGTTTAATGATCAAAGTCATGAATCCGATATGGAAGTTTATTATGGCAAAGGGGATAGGAAAGGATATATATCTAACCGCTTAACGTGGGATGAGTTGTTCCCTGTTTGTAGCCCTACTTTCTATAAAGACAATATGCGGCCTAGTTCGCCATCAGAACTTAACAAGCATGACTTACTGCATGTTATTGGTTATGAGGAAGGCTGGGGTTATTGGCTCAATAATATGGGGTATAGGGATGTTGATTGTTCCCAAGGAATTCAATTTGACACCTTGATTATTGCGCTTAAAATGTCTGTGATGGGTCAAGGGATTGCACTAGGGCGAACATCGTTAGTCGAGGAATTGATTGCTCAAGGTGAGCTGATTGTGCCCTTTGAGCAGAGCCTAGCGACATCGGAAGCTTTCTATCTCTCAAGCCCCGCCGCCCATATTGTTCATCCGCACGCGGAAGCTTTTCGCTCGTGGATATTGGCAGAAGCAGAAGCCGGTAGGCGTGATGAAAAAAAGTAAATGCCCGCGGAGGTTGAGCGACCGTGATAAGCGAATACTTGGAGCCTCTCGGACTTAGTAAGGCAGTGAGGAATCGGTGTATTTTCTTGATCTTTCTCGTTGTTTAACAACATCTACTTTTGGTAAGTAGACCCACTATTCGCCTAAAATGATCAGGAAAATACCCTCAATTTCTCACCACCTCGCTACGACTCTCTAAGCCCGACAAAATTCTAGCTTATTGTAGAGCCTCCCCAAGGCGATTTCTCTACAAACGTGTCAATAAACAATTTTTCAACCTTATCTCTGGCCCACTGAGTTTTGCGCAAAAACTTTAACGATGATTTAACTGACGGATCGCTTTTGAAGCAGTTAATGCGAATCCTATCTCCCAGCTCTTCCCAGCCGTATTCCTCAACTAGCTTGGTCACGACTTGTTCTAGCGTAATACCGTGGAGTGGGTTATTAGGTTGATCTTGGCTCATGGTGTCAATGCTCGGTAATTATGTGGGAAAGTAGGTGGTTAAGAATAACGAAGAAATGAGAAGGGAACAAAGGTTAATCAAAATCAATTACTCTTCTCAACCGCATCACTTTCTTTGACTTCAATCCACCTCTCTCCCAAAGCGGTAATTTCCTTTTTCCAAAATAGTGCATCGGTTTTTAAGAAGTCCATAATGAAACTAGCGGCTGCAAAGGCGTCGCTGCGGTGGGGGCCGTTTACGGCGATGGTTTGGCTCATAATGTGACTGATCGTGTTCTTAATAACATTACCAATCTGATTTACCACCGCGTTTCTCTACGATTTTTATGCTGCTAATAACCATGGTCTTATCGACGGCTTTACACATATCATAAAGTGTTAACGCCGTAACAGAAGCCGTAGTGAGCGCTTCCACTTCTACCCCTGTCTTCCCATCTAACTTACAAGATGTTTCGATATCCACTCGTTACCGTGCAATGTTCGGTGTTAGCTTTACACGAATGCTGGCGAGCGCCAGTGAGTGACATAGGGGAATAAGGTTGGCGCATTTTTTTGCGGCTTGAATAACGGGAATACGTGCGGTAATGGCTTTGCCACTCACATCAACCATGTGGGCGTTGCTGCCTTGGTTGATGTGAGTCAATTCGCTCATGGGAGTAGTTCTTCCATTATGCCGGTGTAAACGGTAGTGAGCGTTTCTAGGTCGCTTGCCAGTATGCATTCATCTACCTGATGGATGGTAGCGTTAACGGGGCCAAGTTCAACCACTTGCGAGCCTGTGGGTGCGATAAAACGCCCATCTGATGTGCCGCCAGCGGTTGATAGCTGGGTTTGTATACCGGTGACTTTCTTAATGGCAGAAACAGCAGCATCGACTAAATCACCTTCGGCGGTTAAGAATGGCTGGCCACTTAAGCGCCAATCAACGGTGTAGTCTAGATTGTGCTTTTGTAAGATAGCTTCGGCACGTAGCTGAAGTTCTTTGGCCGTGACTTCGGTAGAAAAGCGGAAGTTACAAATGATATCTACTTTACCCGGAATGACATTGGTTGCCCCCGTGCCGCTATTAAAGTTGGACACTTGAAAACTGGTGGCTGGGAAAGAATCGTTGCCGTTATCCCAGTGCTCGTTGGTCAGCTCTGCTAGTGCAGGTGCAATGCGATGAATGGGGTTGTCGGCAAGTTGCGGATACGCTACATGTCCTTGTTTACCGTTGATGGTTAGCCATGCACCCAGAGAGCCACGGCGGCCATTTTTAATGGTGTCGCCGACTTTGCTAGTGCTTGATGGTTCGCCCACGATACACCAGTCAATATGTGTACCTTCGTCTTGTAAGTGTTTAATCACTTTCACTGTGCCGTCTATGGCGGGGCCTTCTTCATCGGCAGTGATTAAGAATGCAATGCGACCAGAGTGGTTAGGGTGTGTGGCAACAAAGTCTTCACAAGCCACGACCATCGAGGCAAGGCTGCCTTTCATGTCTGCTGCACCACGGCCATACAACATGCCGTCTTTGATGGTGGGCGCAAACGGTGGTATTTGCCATTCGGCTTCGGGGCCAGTGGGCACAACATCGGTGTGGCCAGCAAAACATAAAATAGGGCCGCTATCACCACGAGTTGCCCATAAGTTTTTAATGGGAATGCCGCCTTCGTCGAAGGTTAATGTCTCGCAATGAAAACCAATGGCTTCTAAGCGTGCGATCATCAGAGGTTGGCAACCGGCGTCGTCGGGGGTGACCGACGGACGCGCGATTAAATCACAGGCTAATTGCAGTGTGGGTGATAGGGTTGATGGTGTTGTTGGCGGTAAGGTTGAAATAGTCATTAATTATTCGCGTGTAGTTCTTCGTTTAGGGCAACTGATGATTTGTTGGTGAGGCATTCGATTGCGCCAGTTAATGAATTGCGGCGGAACAATAAATCGGTTTTACTCGATAAGTCCCGTGCTTTAATGGTGTCGACGAGTTGTCCTGCGTCATCTAGTAAGTTCACTTTTGTGCCTGCGGTGATGTATAGGCCAGACTCTACG
>Ga0307488_10001037_pt1 | contig 23308 bp, 20 predicted proteins | sample SB02metaG_FD_202248 | JGI IMG/M metagenome (GOLD analysis project Ga0307488, IMG submission 202248) | Sea-ice brine microbial communities from Beaufort Sea near Barrow, Alaska, United States - SB 0.2 | ecosystem: Environmental > Aquatic > Marine > Coastal | place: USA: Alaska | collected... | reverse complement strand
TCAACCGTACATGACGAAGCGCAAATGCCCTTTGGTGGCGTAGGGGCTTCAGGTTATGGAAGGTTTGGCGGTAAAGCCGGTATCGACCAGTTTACTGAATTACGCTGGATAACCATGGAAACCGAACCAGGACATTTTCCAATTTAATTAAATCAAACTATAAATACCCGGAGTTCTACTCTGGGTTTTTTATACAGCCCATCAGCGGATAAAGGGCCTAGATCCCCTTTCAAGCTATCAACACTTCAATAAAACCAACTCTAACGCCAACCTTGCCAAAACGGCCACTTTCTCAGCCTATTATTGAGTTGGTGCTATCTTACGTAAGGTAAAGAAATAAATACTCGCACTGATTAGCCCTGCACTTCCCAATAGAAAACATAATGGGGCAATACTCTGATCATATAACAAAGCGGCAAGTGCACTGACAATAGCACCCGCCGAAGTTTGCGCGGTGCCCAGCATCGAAGCGGCAAAGCCCGCCGTATTAGGCAGAGGTTGTAAAATTAGAGTAGTGGTCGTGGGAAACATAAAACCGAAGCCCAGCATATACAAACCGATCGCCGTCCAAAGTAAAACAAAGGGAGCCTGTGCAAACCACAACATAGGAATAAACATCAGGGCTGCCAAAGTAAAACACAACATTCCTACTCCCAAAATTGCCTGAGTTGAATAATGTGCAGTGAGCTTACGGGTGAGCAAGGTAGCGATGACATAAGGTATAATACTCATGGCAATCAAGGGCCCGACTTGTGGCAAGCTAAAGCCATAGATATCCTGTAAGACCACCGCCGTGCTGCCAAGTAAAGACGCGTAACCACCAAAAGAACAGCCAATCACGACGGTTGCCCAAATACATTGTTTATTCCCATAAAAACTTTGCCAGCTTTGTTTCAATTGCACAAAAAAACGCTGTACCTGGATATGTTTAGGACGGGTTTCTGTAAGAGTGAACAGCAAAGCGATTACGGTAAATAAGATCATCAGCGGCAGGGCAAGTAATGTCGCGCGCCAGCCCCAAAAACTGGCAATGACACTACCAACGAGCGGGGCAATAAGGGTTGAAACAGCCAATACAATGCTTAGTATCGCCATTAAGCGAAGGGTGGTTTTTCCTTCACTGATATCCCGCACTATGGTGCGACTGATCACAGGTCCCACAGCTCCACCAAGGCCTTGGAAAAAGCGCATAATAAGCAACAATGTCAAATTATCACTGAAGGCCCCAATCAGACCAGATAAGATAAATATTGAGCATCCCAAATAAATAACCGGCAATCGCCCCCAGCGGTCGGCCAGAAAACCTGCGGGGATTTGACCAATGGCATAACCAGCAAAGTAGCTAGTGACCACTAAAGTCACCGAACTCATATCGGCATGCAGGCTCGTGGCAATTTGCGGCAACACAGGAATACTGATGCCTATGGTCAACGATGAAGTACTGACGAGTATCGCCAGCAAAGTGATCAAACTATATCTGTATTGCTCTGATGAGGGAGGTAACTTCAAAGTAGGCATGCAAGGTATTAACGAGACAGATTGGGTCTTCAGGCTAACCTATTTATTGTTTCTTACAAGGCCTTTGCATCCTTTCTCATATAGAATTAATCAGATTGCATATTCAAGCCAATCGCCTGGAATAATTGGCCACACTAAAATTAGTTGCTTGTCTGGTGGCCATCCACACCAAACGGAATTGTCGGCGGCGTATTGATTTTAATATTGTGATGAGGCTTTGCCTGCTGTTTGACTTCCTCAGCTACCACGCGTAATTGATCGAGAAACAATTTAGCGGCGGGGGACGGCTGCGAGGCTTTACGTAACGTTACACCTATGGGTCGATAAGTATCCGGTAACTCAACGGGTAGCACATCTAATAATGCACATTTTTTTTCGTAATAAATCTGATGTTCTGACAACAAGGCAACGCGATCACTGTCGATAAGTAAGCCACGTACCATGGACAATGAGCTAGTGTGAATGGCGTGTTTTGGCAGAGTCATTTGATAACTCTCCAGGGTTTCGTTAAATAGATGCCATGCCGGTGAACCCTTTGCTGGTAAAACCCAGGGTAAACCTTCCAACAATTTCAAATTAATTTGTTTTTGTTCCATCAAAGGGTGATCTGCACGTGCGATCACCGCAAGCTTATCCTCAAACAGAATTTCAGTGGTGATATCAGAGCTATCTTCATGCTCACGCACCGCGCCAACAATAAAGTCGATATCACCACTGCGTAAAGCCGCTTCCATGGCTCCGTAAGAACCTTCCTGAGTAGTGACGTCTAACTCGGGATGCTCTAGCAATACTTGATTTATGGCTTTTGGCGTAATAAAAGTGCGGGTATAAGGCAAGGTTCCTACATTAACTGAGCCCTGAGTGACACCGTCAATACTGACCAGATCTTCCAGACATCGACGAATTTCTGCGAAGGCCATTTTGACATGCATAGCCAGAATTTTACCAAAGGCGGTCGGTGAAACCCCATCGGGCTCGGTTTCAAATAGCTTCAAACGCAGCCATTCTTCCATCTGGCGCACAGAGCTATATACCGAGGCCTTAGTATTTCCTAAAGAATCTGCGGCACTCTGAATATTTCTCTTTTCAAACAAAGCGATAAATGCGGCCAGACGTTTGTAACTAATATCCATAGAGAAAATGGGAATAGTATGGTAAGGGCGGCTATCTTTTATAAAACTTGTGTAGGCGACACCGGCTTTTTGTAATTCGTCAAGCGCCAATTGAGAACGTTTTGCAACGGCTTTGCCATATACGGTGGGCATCATACCGGTTGATGAACGCTCAAACAGTTGGCGGTTAAGGCGTGATTCCAAATCAGTGATTGCTTTGGTGATGGCAGTTTGTGAACGATTTAATTCATAAGCCGCTTTTGTGACATTTCTACATTTATTGACATACACAACGGCTTTTAGTTGGCGCAAACTGAGCTCAGGGACATCATTTTTGCTAACACAGATCATCATTACCTCGCACTTTCTGCATGAATAAACATTTACAAGCTAAGATAGGCCTTTGCGATTTATTTTCGAAAAAACCTGTTATCACCTTAATTTTAATAGCTATTTTTAATTTTCATAATAGCAATCTCGCTATGAAAACGGTTAACACCAAAAATATTAACATAGCTTTTGCAAATTACGGCTTTTATCTTCTCGCAAAAATATATTTTTTATAGGACTAGAAAATCAATCTGCATTGAATAAGTGATTTCTACTGCCTTAACATTCCGATATTAGGGATTTCTCTTCTACTGCACGTTTATTGCTAACTGGGGTAAATCAACTGGTAGTAAATTATGGAAATTTTTCTATCATTGTTAAGCCAATGTTTATTGTTGAATATCCATGCTTATAGTTTTTTCACCTTATTGAAGCAGATATTTCAGTCTGAATATGTAAAGCAAAAGTAATGGATTTGTTACTTTTTATGATTGGAGGGCTAATTCAAAGATGACTAAAGTAGATTGTACGAAAAATATGTTAGTTGTTTAGCGTACTCATAAGAAGAGCGCACATAATGGGAACTGAAAAGGTTTTAGAGTTCATTAATCAATCGCCAAAACACAGGAAAATAAATCAACAATAACAACACATAATAGAATGAGAATGATAATGAATAAAAATACCCTACCTCATATTCAATGTTCGAAATCACTAGCGGTTTACCAACGTCCGCTATTTTTAGCCATTTCCTTAATACTTGCCAGTCCGAGTGCGTTTGCACAAAGCCAGTCAGAAAAAGAAAAAACGGATCCACTAGAAGTAATAATGGTTACTGCCCAGAAGCGTTCTGAGTCGATTCAAGAAGTGCCCATTGCTATGCAAGCGGTCTATGGTGATCAACTTAAAAAACTCGGTATTAACAAAGCGTCTGACATTACCCGTATTACTCCAAACGTAAACATTTCTGGTCAAAATGCAGCTAACCAACAAATCAGTATTCGAGGAGTAGGAACCTCTGACTTTTTCGGAACTGCAACAGGCGCCGTTGGTATTTACATGGATGAGGTAACAATGAGTGCACCCTATTTGTCCGGGGTTGGCTTGTTTGATATGGAACGCATAGAAATTTTACGTGGCCCACAAAATTCATTATTTGGGCGTAATACCACTGGTGGTGCAGTAAATTACATTTCTAATCAGCCGAAGTTAGATGGTGAAACTGACGGCTATGCTAGCGTTAACGTGGGTAATTTTGGACTAATCGATCTTGAAGCCGCAGGTACCTTTAATCTCTCAGATAAGGCGGCGTTGCGCTTAGCTGGTAAGTCCTACAGTCGGGATGGAATTTGGAATGACTTGTCAAACGGTGGCCAAGAATTTGGCGAAAAAGAAAGCCAATCTTTCCGTGCAACCTTGGTATTTGAACCCAGTGAAAAAACCCGTATTACTGGGAACATTCATGTTGCTAGTGAAGATAGTCAGATGGATCCCGTTCGTACTGTCGGCACTCGCATTGAAAACGGTATTCCAGAAAATGGACCCCTACCCACCTCGCGCTTTGCTGTGGGTGAACAGATAGATTTTGAGCGCTTCTATCCGAATACATTTAATAACCAAGGCGACAATCCCTCAACAGATGATTGGCATGACGTTTATGTAAACCATTCACAACCTTTTGAAATGGATAACACCGGTGGTTATCTTAAAATAGTACATGATCTAGACTGGGCTGCCTTTTCATCCATCACTTCATTTGATTCAACAGAAGTGCGTTGGGGTTATGACGTTGGCGGCAATGGCAATGTTGGAAATGTGTCCAATTTGAGTGTCTTTATCAACGAACAATTAGGCGGACCCTCTCCTGCACCGCAAGCTATTCAAGCCATTAATCAAGATCAAGAATACGATCAGTGGAGTCAGGAATTTCGTTTGATTTCAGACGAAGATTCTTCATTTAAGTGGATTGCAGGACTTTATTTGTTCGGCGAAGACTCCACACTTAGCCAAAATGTTGGCTTTGGTATTTCAGCTCTACCCTATGGAGGCCCACCTGCGGGGGGAGGTTTAGTTATTCTGGCATTTGGTGGTAATCCGGCCAGTAACCAAACGTCTTTTTCCGTCGCAGAAGTCGAAAATTTTGTCTGGTCACCTTACATCCATGCCGAGTTTGAGTTAACGGATAAACTCGGCTTAACATTTGGCTTGCGATATACCAATGATGAGAAGAAGTTGCCAAGTCTTATGGTTGGAAATCTAGATAACACTTTGCGCCCTAATGGTTTCTTCTGGGACAGAGCGACCACTTTAGCTGTGTCTGAAAATTACCCACTATGTGATTTAGATGGAGATGGAAACTTATTCAGTGGTAGTTCGGCTGATAACCGAGGCACCTTGTGTCGTCAAGATATCGGTGGCCCACAGGAAGATCTAAGTTTCAGTGAGTTTGGTGGCAAACTCGGTCTGGATTATAAATTTAACAAAGACTTATTTGGCTATGCCAGTTTCTCCCGAGGTTTCCGCTCAGGAAAAAGTGATGTTGAGTTTATCCACGGCCCACATACCGGTATTCCTCGTCAAAATGTCGACGTGGAAATATTGGACGCAATGGAAGCGGGTTTTAAATCAACCGTGTTAGATGGCACCTTACAACTCAACGGTGCGGTTTTCTATTATGTTTGGGAAGATCAGCAGCAGTTTTTCGTTGGTCCTAATGGACCTGATTTCGTAAACATTGATGAATCAGAATTAAAAGGAATGGAGCTGGAATTCCGCTGGGCATTACCCAACGAAACAATGCTACAAGGTGGCATAGGTTTGCAAGATACCGAGATCACTAAATCGTCTGATGAATCAGCCGCCCAAATTGGTCACGAATTGCCTTTTGCTGCCGACGCTTCAGCAAACTTAATGTTGACCAAGAGCTTTTTGTTAGATGAAGGTATTATTGATATACAGATTGACTATCAATACCGAAGCGCACCCAAAGCCTACGCAATAGAAAGAGCTCTAGTTGATGAACTGGAGGAAACTAACCAATTAAATGCCCGCCTAATTTGGACATTTGGTGATTCTGATGAATATGAAATGACACTGTATGGAAATAACATTAACGGTGACAAGCGCTGTACTTATAAATGGGAGCTAACTGCTGTTGGTGGTGTTGCCTATTGTATCGCTAATGAAGGTCAGGCGATGTACGGCTTAATCGGAAAATGGTCATTCTAAACCAGTAATATCTAAGTATCCGCTACAACACAATCGGGCGTTTTTTTCGTCCGATTGTATCGCTCTTTTTCGGTGAGAGTTTTGCCCTTCCTCTATTCACCCCCACCATTCTTTCATCACAACAATCTGGAGATAGTCATGAGCAAAGTAGACGCCGCTAATAATAGTGAAAACATAGTGTCGGTGGGTTTGTTCAGCATACTCTGGGTGTTAGTTTTGACGAGTATATTCGTATATTTGGTGATGCGTGTATTTGGTAATGAAGTATTTGTCGGCTGGGTAAGCCTGCTTTTTATGAGCGCGACTCCCTTTCAAATAATGATGGCGATTGTTTGGCATAATAGTGTACCCCAATCCCTCGACACCCTAGCGCAACCATTAAAAGGAATAATGCTGACTACAATGTTTTTTATTGCCAGCGTTATAGTGACGCCCATCCTGTTTTTTACCATAGGCCAAGGCATGTTGACGCCCATTTTGATTCATTTTGTCATACAGTCTGTGGTTATCAGCCTTTTTGTTTTTATCGCGTTTGGGTGCTGGCCAATTAGTCAGTTTAGTAAAAACCCAATCGTACTTGGCATAGGCACTCTCATCTATTGTTATGTTTTAAACTACGCATTATTTATGCTGTTTTATGATTATAGTTTCTTTGAAAACTTACCTTTTTACAGCCAGTCTCTCGACCCAAAAGGCTTATTTAATGGCATGATAGCAGTCACTTTTGCCGTAACCTGTGCATCTATGCTAATGATTGCATCTATGTTTGACATGTGGCCTATTCCACAGCTTTTGAAAAGCAAAAACCAAGCACTGTTGGGTATTGTCTCTACTATCTCAATACTGTTAATGACGAGCTTGGTGTATTACGTATTTGTAAATTGGTTGGGTATGGATCCTATGGACTTTATGGTAAAAGGGCCTGTAAGTATTATTTTTGGTACGTTTTTAGTTTAAAACATGATGCAATTTCAGTTATTTTCGTAGCTGCAGCAGCCGCTCAAAGGCATAGTAAAAACATGCCTTTGCTTAATTAGCGCATTTTTAATGTTTCAATTATATCAATACGCCTTGCCATTGTTGGTAGGTGAAGCGCTATCGACAGGTCCAGAACATGGTTACGCCAGTGAAATATGGATTGCTACCGCCATGCTGGGTGTCACCTTTCCAGTTATCAATTTTGTTTCTGGTGCATTTGCATTTTGGCCAGTTATACGTGGGAAATAATTATACAGCCCTCTAATAATAAACCACATCTGGTCTTAGTACCTGGCTTGATGTGCAATGCACAATTTTGGGCAGAGCAAATTAAAGTATTAAGTGAAGGCTACCAAATAACCTGTCCCAATTTAGCCAACTTTGACCGTTTTGATCAAATGGCTAATTACATTTTGCAGCAACACCAGCATAATTTTCACCTAATTGGCCATTCAATGGGCGCACGTGTTGCCTTAGAGATAATGCGCTTAGCCCCTCATAAAGTATTATCACTGGCATTATTCGACACAGGTGTGCGCGGTGTTGCTGAAGGTGAACAGCAAAAACGTCAAGTACTACTGGATCTAGCTACCAATCAAGGTATGTTTGCCGTCGCCAAAGTCTGGATACCGCCTATGTTACACCCAGATGGGCGATTTAATGATGATTTGATGCGGCGTATAGAAGCCATGGTACTCGAGTATTCGCCCAAGCAATTTCATAATCAAGTCAGTGCGCTTTTAAATCGACCGCCGGCTTATGATTTACTGGGTACGATACAGTGCCCTACTCTAGTGGGATGTGGCCGACAGGATCAGTGGTCCACCGTGGCTCAGCATCAGGCGATTTGCCAACATATGCAAAACCCAGAGTTTTGTATCATTGAAGATTGCGGACATATGGTGGCTATGGAACAGCCCGAGGTTTTCACTGCCATATTGCAAAACTGGCTCAATCTGCACAGCCAATAAACGCGTTTAATTAAACCAAGCCAAGCACTGCTAATTTTCCTTTCGCCCATTAAAAAAGGATGACGAAAGTCATCCTTTTTTAAACCACTATATCAATTTAGAACCTATAACTGCCATTCAGGCGATATTCTTTACCTCGTGCATAGGCAATTTCAGCATAACCACTACCTGTACTTAAGGATGAATTACCCGCTATAGGATATAACTCGTCGGTCAAGTTACTCAATGTGAATGCCACCCGCCACTGCTTGTCATCCGCTTCCAAGGCAACTGAGGCATTTAACAGCATAACACTTTCAGTTTGGGCAATTTCTACCGTATTACTGGTATCGAAAAATTGCTCAGACGTATAAGAACTATCTAAACGAGGTAAAATACTGATGTTATTACCTACCGAGGCGATGTAACCAATACCTAGGTTCCATTGTACTTCCGGTGTATAAGGCAAGGTCTTAGTAGTATCTACGCCCGTAGAGGTACCTGGAATATCTGCCACTTCATCTAGGGAGTCATCTAAATAGCCAATACCGCCTTGGATAATCCATGAATCAGAAGGGACCCAAGTCAGCTCTAACTCGCCGCCCGACATTGAGGCCTTACCCGCATTAGCCAAAAACGGTGCTACACCCACCCGAAACACAAATTGTAAATCGTCATAGTCAGTATCAAAAATGGCACCATTTAAACGTAATGTGTCATCCAATAAATCGGCCTTAAAACCAATTTCATAGGAGGTGGCGTTTTCTTCATCAAATGAATGCATGGCATCAAGGATCACTGGATCATTTTGCGGCACGTTAAAGTGACTGTTCCAACCACCGCCTTTGAAACCTTCTGAATAACTAATATAAGTCATGACCTGTTCGTTCCAACGATAGTTGGCAGAAAGAGAGGTAGTGAAAGAATCAAACGTTGTTTCATACAACTTCACCGGTAAATACTTGGCAGCCGGGTCAGCATAATCAAATTGGTCAGGCGTTGAACCTTTAGTATCTTCAGTATAGCGAGCACCAAGGGTCACAGATAAAGCTTTATTTACTTTATAGCTCCACTGAGTGAAAGCAGCCCAGTTATCGTTGGTGGTAAGATTGTTATCACTATCCAATGACTCACGGATACCCAAAGCAACGGTAACAATGTCATCTATTTCTTCTTCAAAGTAATAAAGACCCGCGACTCCAGTAAGAGACTCACCAATATAGATTAACTGTAATTCCTGACTGAATTGTTCACCACTACTGACGTAGTCGGTATGTAATATAGTAAAGGGGGTATTATCTGCATCCCTTTTACCGGTCCAATCCAAGGTGCGGTGTGAAGTAATAGATTTTAAGTTAATGTCATCGGTAAGTTCATACTCTGCGATAAATGCCACACCAAAGTTTTCCAGGGTACTTTCCAATTCGTAAGTACCATTGTTGGAATAAGGACCGGCATTCCACACATCATTGGCGCAACGAAGGTCGTTATTCACATCCTCGGCTTGTGGAATAAAAGGAGGTGGGAATGTAGCACCCGGGCAACCAGCAATCACACTTTGTCTGGCAGCAAAGGCAGCATTTTCATTAATTTCTGCAAATACTAGAGGTGAACCGTTTTCGTCTGCTTCGGTATAATCAAACTGCAACTTCAATTTGAGTCTTTCCATGGCGTCATAGACAATTTTACCGGTAAAAGTGTAAGTATTGCTATCGCCTAAATCAACGCCGTCATACAGTCGCTTAACGTAACCGTCTTGTGTTTTTTTACCAAAAGTAAAACGAGATAACACATCATCGGAAATGGGCAGGTCAACCGCCACAAAGGCTTCGCGTAAATTATCGCTGCCCACACCTAAACGCACCGTGCCACCAAGTTCATGGTCTGGTTCGGTGGTGCTGAGTAAAATTGCGCCGCCAATAGTGTTACGTCCAAACAAGGTACCTTGCGGACCACGTAGAACCTGTACTCGGTCAATGTCGCGAAAATCCATTGAGCCACCTAAAGACTGCCCCATGTACACATCATCTATATATAAACCCACACCTGGATCCACTGTGGCGGTAGGATCTAATTGACCGATACCGCGAATAAATATCTGGGACGAGGAATTATTACCGGCTAAAACTGCATTATTATTGAACTGCAGGTTGGGCGTGATCTGATCCAAGTCAGCTGTTCCAATTATGCCCCGCTGCTCTAGACTTTCACCGCTAAACGCAGCAACAGAAATAGGCGTGTCCTGAATACTCTCTTTCACTTTCCGAGCGGTTACTTCAATTCGTTCCAGCGCAAACCCGGGCTTTTTTTGCTCTACAGATTCTTCAGTAGTGGCTGAATCTTTTGAATCTTCCTGGGCAAAACCTTGTAGTGGCATACCCAAGGTAAAGGCCATTGCCAAACTTAGCTTGGTGAGTTTAGTTGTTAACATTGTTATACCTCGTCGTTATCGGAAATTGATAATGCCGGACCAGTTAAGTGAGCCTTCAGTTATCACTGCCTAATTAACTCAATAGTGAGCGGATAAAAATGAAACACAAAGCGCACAAAGTGTTTACGCCGAGTTAACATTTCACATATCTCTATACTGAACCGTTTCCGTCACTTAATGGTATGAATTTTAGATAACTTTCGATGACTAATAATCTAAAAGCCCTATATATCCTAGGTTTAAATCGAATTGATCATGAATAAAAGCTGATAAACCATAAGAAATATAAATTTAACAGTGTAACTAAAAATCCTGAAGGACTGCCAAAGGGAATGATTCGAATGACAATAAATGATTAGTATTAATCATCAGTCGAAAACTCGACGACACAAGCAAATGTCAAAACAAAAAGTTGCCATTTTTGGACAATGAATTTATTTCTAATTAAAAATGTTGCTTTGAGCAAGGGCAGACTATTGATGCGCGGTATCAAAGACTACTAGTGTAATGTTTGGACTATGGCTTGCCACACTAATTGCACACATAGAAGAGTGAGGATAAGTCGGAACACAGACTTAAATTTTTCAGCGGGGAGCTTATTTAATAGTTTAATGCCAAACCAAGTACCTATGGCGCCACTGGCTATCATGGCAAGAATCAAAGGTAACCACTGCCAAAAAGAAAAGCCAATTGCGCTATAAACAAAGGCTTTTAGACAATGCTGAAACGTCATACAACTTGAAAACGTAGCGGTGAAACGAAATTTTTCATATCCATTGAGATACATATAACTGCCCACCATTGGACCGCTTGCACCAACAAACATCGATAAAAAACTGCTAATTGCGCCAGCAATTGCTCGCCCTAAAGAAGAGGTTTCACGAATGGCTGGGGTTATGCCCCAGAGGATATACAGCACAAACACTGCTACTACCAATTTCATCAATTCAAAGGGGAGTTGTGTGACCAACAGTGAGGCACATAATGCACCGACTATTCCACCCGTAGAAAAGTAAACTAACATGCTTAAATCGATGTGTTTTAGGGTAAGCAGCATACGATTAGCATTAGAGCCCAACTGCACTAATCCATGCACTGGGATGACTGCTGACATAGGCAATATTGAAGCCATAACCACTAACAGCAACAGCCCGCCACCCGCACCAAAGGCAGCTGTAATAAATGATGTAACGCCAGCCAGAACAATCAAGCCTATAGCTAGTAATGGACTCAACAATTCGCTAGTGAATAGTTCCATGCTAAAAATTGCAGGCCTGAAACTCTGAGAAAAGCCTGAATAGAGTATTGATTATCAGCAAAACTCTTCAGTATCAATTTCGTGTTGGGTGGCTTCGGGATAACGAGGGCCACTGATATTCTGCGGTGCAAAGGTGTTGTTCAGTTCGAGCAACTGCTGCTGATTGAGTTGTACCTTGGTGGAATGCATATTGTCTTGTAAATGAACCAATTGGGTGGTGCCTGGAATGGGTATAATATGCTCTCCTTGCTGCAGTAACCAAGCTAGGCTTAGTTGCGCCATGCTGCACTCCAACTCCAGACTAAGTTTGCGTAATAGACTTAATAATTGATGATTTTTAGCCGCCTGTGTAATTTGGAAACGGGGCATGCCTTTGCGTATATCGCCGTCTACTAAACTTGTGACATCTTTTACTTCGCCACTTAAAAAACCGCGTCCCAGCGGAGAAAATGCCACAAAAGCCGTGTCTAATTCCTGGCAGGCTTTTAATACCGCTATTTCAGGATTACGGCTCCACAGTGAATATTCACTTTGAACGGCGGCAATAGGATGAACCAGATGCGCTTTTTGTAAGGTTGGTGCTGATACTTCGGACAGACCAATAGCCTTAATTTTTCCTTCATCGAGCATGCGGGCTAATTCACCCACACTGTCTTCGATAGGCACACTTTTGTCCCAGCGATGCAGGTAATACAAATCAATTACATCAGTCTGTAAATTTTGTAAGGATTGCTCGACAGTGGCACGCAAGGTTTGTGGGCGACCATCAATCACCCGTTTGCCATCGACGCCTGTCATACCACACTTGCTGGCCAAAAAAATCTGCTGCCGAAAGGGTTTTAATACCTTGCCAACTAACTTTTCGTTGTGGCCAAAACCATATAAAGCCGCAGTATCAAAGTGATCCACACCCAAATCAATGGCCTGCAACAACAACCTAGTGGCTTGTGGCTCTGCAGGTGGCTGACCATAAGCATGGCTTAAATTCATGCAACCCAACCCGATCGCTTTGATTTTTTGAGCTGCTAGCGTGCGCAATGCCATGAATTAACTCCTAGATATTTTTAACTTAACAGTTGCTGTTCCAAGTCGTGTAACACTTTATAACAACCAAGTACTTGAGCGACACTAGAATTCGGTTCACGTCCATCTTTAATCGCAGCAAAAAACTCTCGGTCTTGCAGTTCAATACCATTCATCGACACGTCAACTTTTGATACATCAATGGCCGTCTCTTTGCCATCAAATAAATCATCATAACGGGCAAGATAAGTGCCGTTGTCACAAATATAACGGAAGAAAGTACCAATAGGACCGTCGTTATTAAAAGATAAAGACAAGGTACAAATCGCCCCATTTTCTGCTTGTAACTGAATAGACATATCCAGCGCTATACCAAGTTCTGGGTGGATAGGCCCCTGCACCGCATTGGCTTTAACCACTTTACTGCCCGCCTGATAAGCAAACAAATCAATGGTATGGGCCGCATGGTGCCACAACAAGTGATCGGTCCATGAGCGCGCTTCACCTTTGGCATTGATATTTTTACGGCGGAAGAAATAAGTCTGTACATCCATTTGTTGAATGTTCAATTCGCCCTGCTGAATTTTTTGATTCATCCATTGATGCGAAGGATTAAAACGACGAGTATGACCTACCATACAAACCAATCCAGTATCTTCTTGGGTTTTAACTACCGCTAATGAATCAGCCCAACTATCTGCCAGCGGAATTTCAACTTGCACGTTTTTACCGGCCAACATACATTGGATAGATTGTGCGGCATGTTGCTGGGTAGGGGTGCATAAAATAACCGCGTCGGCTTCAATTTTTAGGGCCTGAGCAAGATCAGTGAAAACCTGCTTAATACCATATTGCTCTGCCACCGCTTGGGTTTTTTCTGGAGAACGGCCTACTAAGGCGACCACTTCAACACCGTCGATGTTTTTTATACCGTCTAAATGTTTGATACCAAAGGCACCTGGGCCAACTACAATAACTTTCATGTTACATCTCCAAATCTATTTATTTTCTAACACTAGGTGACCAACTGCCGTGTTTGAGGCCGGTACGTGATAAAAGCGCTGCTTTACATCCACCTGATCGTTGAGTGCGCCGCGCATAATCAACCACATAACTAATTCAATACCCTCTGAGCCTGCCTCATTTAAATAGTCGAAATGAGGTTTAAGAGCAAGTGCTTCAGCGTCGTCGACAATGCGGTCTAAAAAGTCGTTATCAAATTCTTTATTAATCAGTCCTGCGCGAGGACCTTGTAACTGATGACTCATGCCACCTGTGCCCCAGATTTGCACGTTTAAGTCTTCATCAAAACTGTCCACTGCTTTACGAATAGCTTTGCCGAGATTGTAACAACGTTGCCCAGAAGGTGCCGGGTAAAGCACTACATTAACCGCAATAGGAATGACCTTACAAGGCCACGCTTCAGGTTGCCCAAACACCAAAGATAAAGGCACCGTTAAGCCATGATCTACATCAATGGTGTTGACCACAGTTAAATCAAAATCATCTTGGATCACTGACTGGGCAATATGCGAAGCCAATTGAGGATGCCCTTGTACATTTGGTACTGGGCGTGGTCCCCAGCCTTCATCAGCGGGTTTAAACTCTTCGCCACAAGCGATGGCAAAAGTGGGAACAAGGTTAAGGTCAAAAGCAGAAGCATGATCGTTATATACCAAAATAACCACATCCGGCTTTTGTTCGGTGACCCACTTTTTTACATAGTCATAACCGGCAAATAGTGGCTTCCAATAAGCGTCCTCGGTTTTACCATTATCCATTGCGGCACCAATGGCTGGTACATGGGATGTTGCAACGCCCGCGTTAATTTTAGCCATTTTATTCTCCTGATTTTGTGTTGCTGGCATCCGGTTTACGGCCACCATTCAACATCATTTGTGCATATTCTGGTTGGGTCATGCCTGTCATGGTCGACGCAGCATCTTGAAAACTAATGCCATCGCTAGAAAATATTTTAGCCAGAAAGTAGATATTACCGCCCACACTCATCATTTTGTTGTAGTCGCGATCTATCACAGCTTGTTTCTGTTCTTCGCTCATAGGCCATTCATCTAGATAGGCTTTTTCACCCTCTTTGAAGCGCGCTCTATTAGGCGCTTTCATTAATGACATACAGAACTGGTTCAAGTGAAAACCCAAACTCGCCATATCAGCATCAAATACTATGGTGCCGGGGATTTCTTTATAAGGTTTATTCATCGTCATTTTTGCATCCTCATTTTGCCCAATACAAACGCATCGGATTGGCAATCAATAATTTATGTTGTAGTTCTTCGGTTGGCGCAAATAGTGGGATCATATCGACCAATTTGCCGTCATCGGGCATATGGGTTTTCATGTTCGGATGAGGCCAATCTGTGCCCCATAAAACCCGATCTGAAAAACGCTCAACCACTGTACGGGCGAATGGCACCACATCTTGATAATGTTTATTTGGCCCAGCAACAGAGATACGTTCTGGACAACTGACTTTAGACCAAAAATTTTCATTCTCAGCCATCAGGCGTAAAAACAAATTAAAGTCGGGGCCATCAACAGGTTTTGTCACATCGGGACGACCCATGTGATCGACCACTACCGTAGTCGGTAAACTCGTGAAAAAGTCATATAACTCAGGTAATTCTTGGCCTTCAAAATAAATCACGATATGCCAATCTAATTCTTTAATTCGACTCGCAATGCGTTTAAGAGAATCGAAAGGCAGAGCGTCAACTAAACGTTTAACAAAATTAAAACGTACACCTCTTACTCCTGCTTGATGCAAGGTTTCTAATTCTAAATCAGTGATACTTTCATTAACCGTTGCCACGCCACGAGCGAACCCTTTCGAGGTTTGCAACGCGTCGACTAACGCGCTGTTATCGGCGCCATGGCAAGTGGCTTGCACTATGACATTACGGCTAAAGCCAAGATATTCACTCAGTGACCACAACTGCGCTTTTGATGCATCGCAGGGCGTATATTTACGCTCTGGTGCGAAAGGGAATTCATTGCCCGGACCAAATACGTGACAGTGTGCGTCGACCGCTCCTTGAGGTAAGATAAAGGTTGGTCTTGAGGGCGAAGGATGCCAATCAAGCCAATCTGCATCTTTTGTAAAATCGCTCATAGTCCCATTCCAATCAGCTTTTTATCCAAACCAGGATAGACACGTCGAGCATTGCCAGAATAAATTTTGGTACGATCGCTATCCGATAAATTTAAAGCATCAACATAACGTTTAGTGTCATCAAAATAGTTGCCCGTTTCCGGATCGATACAACGCACTGCGCCAATCATTTCCGAACCAAACAAAATATTTTCAATATCAATAACCTTGAATAATAAGTCGATACCCGGTTGATGGTAAACGCAAGTATCAAAGTAGACGTTTTTCATCACATGCTCGCGCAATGGCGGCTGATTAAGCATGTCGGCCAACCCACGATAACGTCCCCAATGATAGGGCACAGCACCGCCGCCATGAGGAATAATAAAACGTAAGTCAGGAAAATCTTTAAACAAATCACCTTCCAAAAACTGCATAAAGGCTGTGGTGTCGGCATTCATATAATGAGCGCCTGTAGCATGGAAATTTGGATTACACGAACCAGATACATGGATCATCGCGGGAACATCAAGCTCAACCATTTTCTCGTAAAATGGATACCAACTAGGATCAGTCAATGGTGCAGAAGTCCAATGACCACCAGAGGGATCAGGGTTTAAGTTACAACCAACAAACCCCTGTTCGTTGACACAACGCTCTAACTCTTCGATAGAGTTTTTAATCGGTACTCCCACCGATTGAGGTAACTGACAAACACCAATAAAGCGCTCTGGGTATAAATCGACAACACGAGCAATTAAATCATTACAAGCAGATGACCATTGTTTTGATACCGCTTCATTGCCCACATGGTGAGCCATAGCAGAAGCTCTTGGCGAAAAAATAGTCATATCTAAACCACGTTCATCGAGTAGTTTAATTTGGTTTTTGTCGATACTTTCACGAATTTGGTCATCGCTGATATATGGAACTTCGGGTAAGGCTTTACCTTCTTTAAAGGCTTTTACTTGCGCTTCTCTAAACAACTGCAGTGGTTCAGGCGCGGTCGTGTAATGGCCGTGGCAATCGATGATCATTGGGTTTTCCTCTTAATTCGGATATTCATTAATTTGCTCAATAGGTTCAATGAGTAAACGCCATGGCTTCGCCGCGCATTAATAAACGAGCAGTACGTAATAAAGCGGCCCGCAGCACGGTAAAATGACTACTATCACTCGTGCCTGCCACTTCCATCTCTACGGTAAACTGCCCGGTGGGATGTTCGACTTTGATATTGATGATGCCGTCGCTAAAGGATTGTTTAATCAAATCGTTGGCAACGGTGCCTTGTAATACACAAGCGGTTGCAACACTTACTGAGCCTAAAACCCCAATTGACTCATGTACACGATGAGGAATAAAAGTGCGTGTATTAAGTAAACCACCTTGTAATGGGGGTGAGATAATACTCATTTTAGGAATGGTCTTTTTACTTACATCACCCAAGTTCATTAGCTTACCTGCGGCTAAGCGGATCGCTTCTATCTTGCTTTTTAATTCAGAATTAGATTCTAATTCTGCGGGTGATTCTGCACCGTTTAAGTCGAAAGAATCAGCATTAAGCAAAACCACAGGCATGCCATTATCAATACAAGTAACCGGTACGTCGAGTATCACATCTTGGGTGTTACCTGTAGGGAAAAGCTGGCCACAACTCGAACCCACAATATCAAGAAAATCAATTAAAATGGGCGCTGCCGTGCCGGGCACACCATCAATAGCGGCATCGCCTTGATAGTTTACTTGCCCTTGCGGTGTTTGAATTCGCGCAATAGCATTTGCGCCAGTGTTGAGCATATGAATACGCACATCAGTGTAGGGTTCAGAGGCGGTAATTAATTGTTTTTCAATAGAAAATGGGCCAACACCGGCAAGCAAGTTTCCGCAGTTCTGTGCATCGCTCACTTCAGTTTTATCGACTCCCACTTGCAAAAATAGGTAATCAACGTCTGTATCAGGCCGTGTTGATTTACTGACAATTGCCACTTTACTGGTTAATGGGTGTGCCCCACCTAAACCGTCAATTTGACGTTCATCAGGAGAGCCCATTAATTTCAGTAAAATGAGATTACGCTCAGCGGGCTCTTTAGGTAAGTCTTCAGCTAGAAAATACAGGCCCTTAGAGGTACCTCCGCGCATGATGTAACATGGAATGGCCGTTTGCTTGCTTTGGGGACACATAACTATTGCTCATCATACTTAATATAAACCAAACCTTTAGCGGCTAAACGTTCACGCATATTGTATACATCTAGGCCTAACTCACCATTTTCAAAACGCTCTCGTTTAGATTCTTCGTTGGCAACGCGTTGTTCTACTTTAGTCCATACGGCTTCGGCTTCATCACGTTTAACCACCACAACGCCATCTTCATCAGCCACAATCATGTCACCAGGACAAATAACGGCACCGGCACAGGTTACCGGCACATTCACATTGGCAATGGTTTCTTTTACGCAACCTTGAGAAAACACCGTTTTTGACCACACCGGAAAATTCATCTCGGTTAAGGTTGCGGTATCACGCACGCCACCTTCAATAATCAAACCTACCACTCCACGGGCTTTAAGTGAGGTCGCTAATAAATCACCAAAAAAGCCGTCTACACTGGGGCTTGTTGGTTTAACCACTAATACATCGCCTGGTTGACATTGTTCAACCGCCACATGGATCATCCAGTTATCTCCTGGCGCCACTTCACAGGTGACTGCCGGCCCAGCAATTTTTGCAGGCTTATAAATCGGTCGCATATAGTCAGCTAACAAGCCTTTACGCCCTTGCGCCTCGTGTACAGTGGCCACTTCTGTACCTTGATATTTTGCTACAAGTTCTTTATCTGGACGAGGAACATCAGTTACACAAATTGCCATGAGTACACCTATATAAGTAAATTAACTTTAACTATTATTGATCAGCTTTTCTGAAAAAACTGTTTAGAAAGATGTCATCTGCCATTAATTTTTTCTATAATGGTTAAAAATCACATTAACCAAATTATTATGTTATTCAATCTCAGGCACTTATTAAGTGCATTAGAAATACGAAACACAGGAACCATTAGTGAAGCGGCTAAACACATTCATTTAACCCAGTCAGCAATCACTCAAGGTATTAATAAACTTGAACAAAGTATCGGGCTTTCACTTTTTGACCGAACTAATTCCGGCATGTATAGCACTGAAAATGGTACGCACTTTCTTTTGCGCATAGAACGTGCAATTAAACATCTACATGATTTTTCTTCCATGCGGTTTGCTAATGATAAAATAAAAAAACACTCTTTTGTGCGCGCAGTTACCAGTCGGCAGCTCAGTGCCCTGATCGCCATTACTGAATTACAAAGTTATACCGCAGCGGCTTTGCGTTTGGGGTTAACGCAACCCACTTTACATCGTTCAATTAAAGATTTGGAAACTCTGTGCGCTCAAAAGCTTTTTCAGCGCTCACCCATTGGTGTTGAGCCCAGCTGGCGTGCACGTCAGTTAACCCGTTACGCCAGTTTGTTTTTCTCGGAACTAGCCCAAGGAGTTGAAGAAATAGGCGAAGCAAATGGTCGTATGGATGGTTTCATTAGGATTGGAAGCCTACCTTTGGCGCGCACAGAAATCATTCCCAGTTGTGTATTACATTTGATTGATGAGTTTCCACAGGTAAAAGTAAGTATTGTGGATGGACCTTATGACGAACAACTGCACGGACTTTTACATGGTCAATTAGATATCATTGTCGGCGCACTTCGATACCCACAGCCACATTCGGACATCAATCAATATAAATTATTCGATGATCCTCTGAGTATAGTGTTTAGAAATGGGCATCCTTTAGCGAATCGAAGTGAAATATCAAATAATGAATTACAAGCATTACAATGGGTAGTGCCCAGTCAAGGAGTGCCTGCCCGTCAAGTATTTAATGAATTTTTTAGTCGCCGAAAGATCTCTCCTCCGTCGGCATTAATAGAATGCAGTTCTATGGTAGCCATTAGAGGCTTATTATTAAATAGTGAAATTGCGGCATTATTACCAGCAAGACAAGTAAAGGTAGAAGTCGTTAACGATTTATTAGCAGTCTGTCCAATGCCCCTTTCGGGAACCAACCGTGAAATTGGTTTGACTATGCGTAAGGACTGGCATCCAACCCAAATTCAAAATCGTTTTTTACAAATTATCGAACAGCAATTTGGCACTAAAACAATTAGCTAATAGTGCTGCTTTTACGAAATTCACCGGCACTCATGCCTACCCATTTTTTAAAAAAACGACTGAAATAACCGGGATCTTTAAAACCCAGTGTATAGGCAATATCTTCTACACTCTGGCGGGTATAAACTAAACGCCTTTTAGCCTCACTTATTAAACGCTGGTGAATGATCGCTTTGGGTGAATCGTTTAAGCGTGACTGGCACAGACGGTTTAGGGTAGAAACCGACACGTGCAATAAACGGGCATATTCAGCCACCGACAAATGCTGTAGATAGTGTTGTTCAATAAAGTGCCTGAAGCCCAATAGAATTTTTGACTCTCGGCCCCCCTCGCCTGAACTCATGGCCTGTAAATGTTGTTGGCGTTTAACCGTGAGTAAAATCAACTGGACGAGTTGATGTATCGCTAAATTTTGCTCAGGTTCAGCGCTAACCAACTCATCATTGAGTAGTCTGATATATGTGATAAATCGCTCTGTTTGCTGTTTGTCGCGAAACTCTAGAACCTGCGGAGTCCACATTAATTCAGGTATACTAGCCTGTGAGTCAAAAGCGGCTGAATCGGCTAGAATATCTTGATTTAAAGAAACTACGTAACCCTGAATATTGGGTTCAAACACAAATCCATGTACCACACCTGCCGGTATCAAAACTAACCAGTTGCCGTTTAATTCGTAACGTTTATCATCTAACTGCACTGTCCATGAATCATCAAAAGTACAAACTATCTGAGCAAGTTTGTCATGTCTATGGGGTTTAATCTGCCAGCCTAAGCCTTTGCTTCTAAAGGCAATATCTTCAACGTGCACTAAGCCAGGATCCTTCCTAATAAAGGCTTCACCATAGAGATCATAAAATGGGATGTGGGCTGACATGGGTTTACCAATAACTTAACTTATGCTGACATTAATTTAATATGACCCAAAAGTACAATATATTGCGGCAGAGTTGCATTCCATATTGAGCTGAGATGCTTGACTATGGATTTATAGTGTATAACTGAACAGGTCAACAACATGCAAACCATCAAAACCCAAGTTGCCATCATTGGTGCAGGTCCAGCAGGCTTGCTGCTGGGTCAACTTCTAGCCAAGCAAGGTATCGATAATATAATTATTGAACGTGTAGCCGCCGACTATGTGCTTGGCCGCATTCGGGCTGGCATATTGGAACAAGGCTTAGTGGACTTGCTCCGTGAAGCGGGTGTAAGCCAGCGCATGGAAAAAGAAGGTCATGTGCATGATGGATTTGCCATCAGTTATTACGGTACGCCCTACCGCATTGATTTAAACAAGCTGACTGACGGTAAAACTGTCATGTGTTACGGACAAACTGAGGTCACGCGCGACTTAATGGAAGCCAGACAAAACAAAGCCTTAACCACTTATTACAATTCATCTGACGTTGCTTTACATGATATCGAAACATCACACCCTACCGTGACTTTTGTACAAGATGGTGTCAGCTTTAAATTGGAATGTGACTATATTGCAGGCTGTGATGGTTTTCATGGGGTATCACGCAAAAGTATTCCTGAAGAAAAACGTACCGAATTTGAACGGGTTTATCCCTTTGGCTGGCTAGGTGTGTTGAGCGATACACCACCAGTCAGTGATGAACTGATTTATTGTAAAACAGAGCGGGGGTTTGCCCTTTCCAGCATGCGCTCTTCAAGTCGCTCCCGTTATTATTTGCAAGTGCCGCTCACCGACAAAGTAGAGGATTGGAGCGATGAGCGGTTCTGGGATGAACTAAAAAAACGCTTACCACAAGAATCCGCTGATAGCTTGGTGACAGGACCGAGTATTGAAAAAAGCATCGCGCCGCTGCGCAGTTTTGTATGTGAACCCATGCAACTTGGTAATTTGTTTTTAATCGGTGATGCTGCGCATATAGTACCGCCGACTGGCGCTAAAGGTTTGAATCTTGCGGCATCAGACGTATATATTTTATATCGTTTATTAAGTAAAGTTTACATCGATAAAGAACCACAAGCCGCACAGCGATACTCAGAATTAGCGCTGAGCAGAGTCTGGCAGGCTGAGCGTTTCTCGTGGTGGATGAGCAATATGTTGCATGACTTTGATGATGAAGGGGGAGTAGCCAATAATATGGATAACAAAACCTTTGAACGTTTTATGAAATCCGAACTCGACTTTTTTCTTAACAACAATGCAGGACAGCAGGTTATGGCCATCCAATATGTGGGTTTACCTTATCCGCAAGTTTAGGATAAAAATGGCTAGCTTAATAATTGCTAATAACTTCAATAAGCTAGCCCATCATTCCTCTTCACTCAAAGCAACCAATAATTCCTTATCTAAGCTTTGCGCTGACTCTTTAGCCTGAATCGCATATTTCTCTAGGGCATAATCCTGTTTCGTTTGTGGCTGCCAGCGGGGTACTTCAACGGGGTAACCCACTTGGTCGCTTGCCACAAATACCATGATGCAATGACCCGTTTCGACCATTTTATTTTGTTTGGGATCACCCGCCACAATCCTGATATATATGTGCATGCTGGTTTTGCCAGTATGTACTATTTGCGCATTAAGAGTCACCATCTGCCCTACCAAAATGGGGCGAATAAATCTAATTCCGCCAATAGAAACTGTGACACAGTAATGTGCACTCCACTGGGCGGCGCAAGCATAACCAGCTTGATCCATCCATTTCATCACAGCACCGCCATGCACTTTGCCACCAAAATTGACATCAGTAGGCTCGGCTAAAAATCGAAAATCTAAAGAGCGGCGTTGTTGTTGATCTTGCATTGATAGTCTCAAAAGGATTGGCTTTGTGTGATTATTGGTTAAAATACTCCCATTCTCAGTCACTCATCTAAGATGTAGACCATTTTTTGTCATTGAATTCCCAACAATTAGTTATTCAAAAAGTTGAACAATGTATTCGCCATGCTTGCTCTTACTTTGAGCAAAACTTCAGATTGCCAAAAATAACCTTTAACCAAAGGGGGAAAATTGCGGGTTGTGCTCGACTGCAAACAAACGAGTTACGTTTTAACCCCGTTTTGCTGTCTGATAATATTGATGCATTCTTAGAGGAGGTTGTCCCCCATGAAGTCTGCCATTTACTCGCCTATAAACTTTTTGGAAAAGTTCGCCCTCACGGTAAAGAGTGGCAAAGTCTAATGCTTGAGCTTTTTGGTG
>Ga0307488_10001036_pt1 | contig 23309 bp, 24 predicted proteins | sample SB02metaG_FD_202248 | JGI IMG/M metagenome (GOLD analysis project Ga0307488, IMG submission 202248) | Sea-ice brine microbial communities from Beaufort Sea near Barrow, Alaska, United States - SB 0.2 | ecosystem: Environmental > Aquatic > Marine > Coastal | place: USA: Alaska | collected... | reverse complement strand
ATTTCGTTGGCTGTGAGGACTGGTTATACAGTCTCGCATATCAACAGTTCACGCCTGAGGAATTTGCAAATGGCAAAGCAGTTGAAATACTATTAGACAAAGGACTATTATAATGAAAAAATTAATCCACTTTGGTTGTTCCTTTGCTGTTGGAAACGCAGTACCGGCCTACATGCCAGGACTTCGATCTGGTGCTTATATTCATAATCCGAAAGTGAGAAAAAAATTAGAACAACAGTACAACGTAAAAATAAATGATCTTACAAACTGTGGCAAGATAATTGCAGACCGATTAGATGCAAAGTATATGATGGTGGCAGAAAACGGTGGCAGTAACGAGAGAATAGTTAGGAAACTGCTACAGACTTCTTTGAAAAAATCCTTTGTTCTGGTCGGATTAACAAGTTATAATCGTCGCGAAGGACTTACAACTGCTAGAGAACCAGGTCTCCGAAGCGAAACTAGTCATTGGCACACTTGGAAAATGGTAGGTCTAGAGGGAACCCCTAGTTACAAGGAAATTCAATTCGATCCATGGGTCAACAAAGGTCAAAGAGAATATTATCCTGCAATTGAAGAAGAAGGGCAGATTAGGACAGCTATGCAAATATTATATATGCAACACTATTTCAAAGCAAATAGTGTGCCTTATCTGATGTACAATGCTCTTTATAATGGATTCGATGATCCATTAACTGACGAGTGTAAAGAATTATTGTCTAAGGTTGATCAAACAAGATACTATAAATTACAAGGAAATTTTAACGAGTGCCAGCACGGTTGGAGCCTAAAAAATCATCTAGTAGTTTCCGAGTTAGATGATCATCCAAACGTTCAGGGACAACAGGCATGGGCCGAACAGTTAATGCCTCTAGTTAAAAAGATATCATGAACATAGAAAAAGTAAATGGATTCTGGGTGCCCAGCAATGACATACATCTCACTGATTGGAAAGCAGGCAAGCCTTTCACACAAAACAAATGTCTCTTACAGTTCCAAGATTATTGTAAGAAACACAATAAAAAATTCAATCACATATTGGACATCGGTGCATGGGTTGGAACATGGAGCATGGCCATGAATGAGTACTGTGGACGAGTGGTTGCTTTTGAACCGGAAGCACTGCATTATGAATGTCTCGTAAAAAATGTAGGCGACGATGTAGAAACACATCAGCTTGCCATTGGTGCAGAACAAAAAATGATATCACTATCGCAGGATGATTTTACACAGAGTAGAAGGGTCGTAGGTGAAGGCAGTATTCCTATGATTACAGTTGATAGCCTTGGACTAGATGACGTAGATATGATCAAGATAGATGTGGAAGGCTACGAAATGGAAGTACTAAAAGGTGCAATGAAGACATTAGAAAGTGTACAGTATCTAATGATAGAGTTAAACAACAACACTAAGAAGTATGGTAGTAATAACATTGAAATTGAAAAACACATAAGATCATTGGGGTATGAGGTACTAATGGACCATTGGCCTGACAAAGTTTTTTACCGCCCATAATTTAAATTAAATACTAGAAATGAAGATTTTTATAACAGGTGTAGCAGGATTCTTAGGTTCACACCTAGCAGACTTAATGATATCACAGGGTCATACCGTTGCTGGTAATGACAACATGATAGGTGGTTACACTGATAACGTACCACAGGAAGTTGAGTTCCATCAAGTTGACTGTTGTGATCTAGAGAACATGACCAAAGCAATAAAAGATTGCGACATAGTGTATCACACAGCCGCCACTGCCTACGAGGGGCTATCAGTATTTTCTCCTGTGCTTGTCACAAGGAACATTTTTGAAGCATCTGTTACAACTATTACAGCGGCAATAAGAAACAAGGTTAAACGTATTGTGTATTGTTCCAGCATGGCAAGGTATGGTCATCATGATCAAGTACCATACAAGGAAAATTACGAATGTCGTCCACAAGATCCATACGGTATTGCAAAGAAAGCCGGAGAAGATGTATTAAGGAACCTGTGCGAAACACATGGGGTAGAGTACGTCATTGCTGTACCGCACAACATAGTTGGACCAAGACAGAAGTATGACGATCCATTTAGAAACGTTATGTCTATCATGTTGAACAGGATGTTACAAGGCAAGCAACCGATCATTTACGGAGATGGTAAACAACAGAGATGTTTCAGTTATATTGATGATTGCTTGTACTGTTTGAATGCACTTGCATTCCAAGACAATGTTGTTGGTGAGATAATAAACATAGGACCAGATGAAGAACCGGTCACTATAAACGAACTGGCAGAAGCTTGTGCTAATGAGACAGGAATCAACTTAGATCCTATACACCACAAGGACAGACCAAAGGAAGTTAAACTAGCAGTGTGTTCATCGGACAAAGCTAGAGAACTATTGGGTTATAGCACAACAACTAATCTAAGGCAGTCGGTTAAAAAAACTGCAGAATACATAAGAGCTAGGGGAACAAAGAAGTTCCAATATCATTTACCGTTGGAAATTATAAATGATAAGACACCAGAGACTTGGAAAAATAAGTTGATATGATTTCATTCTGTTGTCCATCGAGGGGTAGGCCAAAACTAGCAAGACATTTGATTCAGACAGCCGCCGAAACACAAAAAGGCGACACCGAATTCCTTTTCTATCTCAACGATGACGATCACAAACTTGAAGAATATAGAGATACTATAGACGAAAAACACTACACTATTGGACCAAATCAATCTACTTGTCTCAGTTGGAATCTCATGGCCCAGAAAGCCAAACACGATATTGTGATGCTGATGGGTGACGATGTACGAATAAGAACAAGAAATTGGGACCAGCTGATTGTGGACGAGTTTAACAAATACGATGACAAGATATTGATGGTGATCCCAAACGATGGCAGAGGAAACAGATTAGCAATAACAAGGCATCTAAGGCAAGAAAGATATTATAATGGCAAGGTACCAATATTGATCGAGGATGAGCCATTTGGAGCTCCACACTTTGCCCTTCATAAAAACTGGATCAATACCGTGGGATATCTGGCACCACCGTTTTTTTGGCATTGGTACGTTGATACATGGACACAAACAGTTGCTAGGAAATTAAATCGTTGTCTTTTTTTACCAAGGGTAGAATTTAAAGCAAAAAAAATAACCGATGACACAGGAAGAGCAGTAAGGGGAAATTTAAACATTATAGGGAAAGACAATTACACTTGGTCAAAGGTCAATGATAGACACCTAATGGCCGATGTTAATATTTTAAACGATTTTATTAAATCTTTCTAATATCTTATCATATGTACTACTAGGTAAATCTAATTGTAGTGCCGGTCTATATATGAATCCTTTCTCTCGTATCAATATATCTTTTGACTCTGTGATCAGGAATGTGTTCGGAAAATATGTAATAGCCTGTCCTGCTATTTTTATGTACTGGCCTGCAGTCTGATCTCCTCGATCTTTAAAAAACCACAAACATATTACATCTTTGTCTTTGTCAAAATCTCTTATGTCTTTGAGAAATTTAAATTCGATACTATACTTTTCACTTAGATTCTTCCACACCTTGTGTGACATATTGTTCTGATTCTCGTAAAGATTATCGTACTCTTTAATATCAAATATAGTTTTTGAATAGATGTGTTCTACAGGTTCTTTATGATAATGCTGTGGTTTGAGTTTTTCCCAATTCATTACGCTGAAAATAAATTGATTACTTCTTTCTTCCAATCGTCACTGTACTCACAATCTCTGTATCCATCGAACCATGGTCCACCTTCTGTGTAGTGCAGTATCTTGGGTACACCGTCCTTGGGTTCCTTGTACCATTCAACTAGCCAGTTATATTCGTGTGGTAGTGCACCTATATCCGAATCTTGCAACCAATTAAATCTGTGTAAGAACTTTGGAGTCTGCTTGTTTAGGAACTCCGGGGTCAACAATTTGTTTTTTGGATGAGCACAGTTCCATAGTACCATACTGCTCCAATTCTTTCTCGGATAGGCTGTTTGTACTTGTGCGTCCATCTTAATAGATCCTTCTTCCGGTGTGTACTCATGTTGTACACAGACTACTGCTTTAGAATCATCAAAGTATTGTTCCAATTCCTTTGCAGAAATCTTCCAAAGGAAGTCACAGTCACAAAACACCGCCCACCCTTTGTAGTTGCTAAGGTATGGCACGAAGAATCTTGTGAATGTAAATTCTGTTGTGGCTAACTTGTCTAACTCTCTGGTGTAGATGCCCTGCTCTCGCATCTCATTCTGTTTCAATGGAATGACTTCTGCTTCGGCATCTCTACGCTTGATAGAGTGTTCACAAACCTGGTACGCTATATCTTCTCTTGGATCCCAACCTACATATATTTTCATTTGGATAGTATCTCGTGTATCTGTTTCCAATTATTTACACGTATGATGTCGGGGTGATTAAAATCTCTGTTGTATGGGTGGTCGATTAATATAGGCTTTAAACCGTAAGAGAGCCCGGCTAGTGCGTTCTTTGGCTTATCCTCGACCCAATATAGTCCAGTGTTATGAAACTCTGCTAATGCTGAGTCTTTGTCAGCACCTGTGCCTAATATATGGTAATTTATGAAGATCTGATCACCAAATAGCTCACCTAATCTTTTTTTACGTAACTCTTGTCCCGGTATATCTGAGGTCTGTGATGTTATTGGTACGAAGGTCCATCCTTCGGCATGCAACAGTTTTACCCATGTCTGTGATTCCAACATAGGTCTCTGTGTCCCCATCCAAGCACTCCTATTGAACTCTCTGATCTCTTGTCTTATTGTACCCTTGCTGACTCCAAATCTGTTGGCCATTTCGTAATCGTCATATCCGGTATCTACTAACTTGTAAGGATAGTTTCTACTACCGTTTTTGTCAAAGTATGATCGTAGTTGCATCCACTTGGTGAAATGGCGTTCCCATTCTAATAGAACACCGTCTACATCTGTAAGTATTATTCTATCCGACGTCAGCATCTTCCATCCCTGCTACTCTCAACTTAACAATGTTTGTTATCTGCCATTGTTTTTGATCCAATCCTTTGGTGATGCCTAACCATTGATTACGTATCAGTGCGAAGTCGTTAATGATTTTGGTCATGTCAACAACATCATCTTCGCCGTCAACATACTTCTCTGCATCTCTACTGCTTAAAAGTTTATTGTAGTTCTCTAGGAATTTTCTGAAGGTTTTTGATCTTAATCTTCTCAGTTCTATGTTTAGGTATTCAAGTATAGCTTCAAGCTGTTGTAGTTGACTAAATCTTTCTTCAACTATTCCAGGTAACGATGCACTAGCTCTTTCTAGGTTACCATATATCTTGCACTGTTTCCTTGCTTCTAGTAGTTCGGCATCAAAGTATGCCACACAGTCCGGTATCTTGGCTAGGTTCCTACTTACTTCGTTGTACCAGTTTATCATTCGTCCTCGACATATCCATCTTCGTCCACTTCCTCTTCCTCGAACACAGTGTTGATTGCTTCTTCAAGTTTTGGATCGTATTCAGCTGACGCTTTTAGTTCGTCATGCTCTACACCGATATCTTCTAAACTTTTGATGAAGTCAATAGCTAGATCCAGTTTTTGCCTTTCGGGGACGTAATGTATAATGGAGTTCCACAAACGTTCAACATCTTCGTGTGTAAAGTCTATCATCTATTCCTTCTCTATAATTGTTTCTATTTTTTTAGTTTTTGCTTTTGGTTTTATTTCAACTTCTGGGACTTCTTCTTTTTCAGCAAAGTCTGTGTCCTCTTTAAAGTCTGCCATTAGCATATCTAATTTATCACCAATCCATTGTTTTCTAAAGTCAATGTGTTCTTTACCTGCTTTATCGATGTATTTCAGCCTGTTTCCTTGTTGTACTAGCACACCTTTTTTCTCAAACAGGTCAACTAGTCCACTGTATGGGTTCATTCCTGTTTCATAAGGGATCTTGACCTGTACAGATTCAAAAGGTTTAGAGTATCTTGTTTTCATAACTTTACAAGCGGCTCTTATACCTCTCACATCAGTAACTTTGTTACCATCTAGATCTTCTTTTAATTTAAGTTTCTTCATTGCGATAACGATTGAACTTGCATAGATGAATCCCTGTCCACCCGATATTTTGTCATCTGGATCAAACATGTCCTGTGATGCATATGTGTGGTTGGTTGCTATAAGTCCTACGTTCCACGAACCAAACATATTAACACAGTTTCTTACAAGTGCTGTCAATGCCTTAGGTTTTCTACCTAGGTCACCTTTCATATCACCTGCCTCAAACTGATTAACATCAGTTGGTGTAAGCATCATGCCCAATGAATCAATTACAAATAGTACTTTAGGTGCACCTTCTTTGTCGTCTGAGTGTGCTTCTTTGTAACCTTTCATGAACTCTGAAATAGTTTTCGCTACGTCATCAATCATTGATATGCTTAATTTTAGAAGTTTATCTTCTGATGTGTCTACTTTTAATGCCTGCAACCATTTTTCATCTAGTGCATTCTCTGTGTCGATTAGGATAACAAAGATGCCTTGGTCTTGTGCATTCTTGATTATGTTTCCTGATGCTATGTAACTTTTACCTGCACCGGATTCGCCTGCAAGTACAGTTACCTTGCCCAGCGGAATTCCTTTGTTAAAATCACCTGTCATTAAATAGTTCAATGCATAATTTCCTGTGCTGATCCAATCTGTGGGATCACTGAACCCAATACCTAATCCTTGAATTGATTTTGTAATACTTTTTCTAAATTTAGTTGCGTCAAATACTTTTGTCATAATTTTATCCTTTGTATTTCATATATTAACATACCTAGGCCCTAGCGTCAATACCAGGGCCTTGGTAAAATGTCAGATTATTTTGCTTGTCTTGATCTAATCAATTTCAGGATGTCTTCTGCTCTCTTGGCACTATCACCTGCAGGAGCCGCCGTTGCCGGTGCCGCCTCTGGTTGTGGTGCTGTTGCAGTTTCAGTTACTGGTGCTACTGCTGGTGCAGTTGCAGTTTCAGTTACCGGACTCGCTGTTGGCACAGATACTTGAGGTTTAGCTTGATAAGCCATTCCTGCGGGTCTGTAATATTGACCGTATTGTTCAAGATCAAAAGCCTCACCTTCCACAGATTTCTCAAATAACTCTTTAATTATTTTCACTTCTGCGTCAGTTGGCTCTTTTGGTCTGAAGTCACCTAGGTTATGCAACCCGTGTGTTTCTACTGCGGCTCTTTCTGCTTCGTCTAGAGCTCTTTCTCTTCTTGACCATTTTGATGTTGAGTAATCAGCATAACCACCTTTGGTAGTTTTATTGATCCTAAAGTCAACACCTTTTACATAATCAGTAGGCATTTCTTCCATCTCTGGATCCATTAATGCACTTCTAATAATGTTAAAGATCTGAGGTCCAATAATAAATCTTCTAACTGGATTCTCAGGTGTTGAGTCTTCTGCCAACGGATTTGTTGTAACAAAACCTTGGAAAATGTAACTTTTCTTTTTCCAATATTTTCTGCCCATGTCTTCCATGCTCTTGTCTTTGAACCATGGTCGAACTTCCGTTAGTACTGGGCAAGTCTTGCCATACATCTCCATACATGGTACTTGTACCTGCACTGGTCTAGAATCAGTCTGACCCTTAATACCTGCGAACGGTAATTTGATCATGTTTCTTTCAGTCCAGAAAAATGTATTTGTTGTATCCTTATCGGGCAAGAATCTAAGTACTGCTTCTGATCCTTCTGCTATGTTCCAATGTGGATAAATGGCGTTGTCTCCGCCTGTGTTGGAAGTGGAGCGATTCACTTCTTGAGATTTTAACTTCGCCCTTATTTCAGCTAATGATGCCATAATGTAAGCCTCCTTGTGTGCCTATATTTGTTAGTTTTAAGTTGCCTTAATTTGCCTAAATGTATATTAGACATATAGTACATAATATACAACTATATTTATCAGTTGTCTACTACTATTATTGGTAATGTGGAGGTTTTTATTAAATGTTAGCTAGTTGTTTGATTCTATCTAATTCTGTATTGATCTTTTCTGCTTCTTCTTGGTCTTTTGCTATTTCTTGTTCTTTGTCTTCAGCTTCATCATCTGGATCTCTAACAACCATATCTGGAGCATTGTCTTCTTTCTTAAGTTTGTCGTAGTTCTGTGAAAGGTATGCCATTGCCGCTTTTGCGTCATGTGTTTTGAAAACTTCTTTACCGTCCTTGTCTAGCACGGCGTTCACTTTCTTGCCATCTTTGTCTGTGTACATTGAAACGTAAGGTTTAATGTCTTCGAAAGTTAAACCCTCTAATTGGTTATCTTCTGACACTGCGTCTTCTTTCTGCATTCCAAGTTCTTTTTTTCTCTTTTGGATCTCTGCCTGCAGTTCTGGATCTTTGCTTGTGTTTGGATCCATTTGTAAATCTTGTATAGCTTTCATTTTTGCTTTTCTGTCTTCTGCATCTTTTGGAGTTGCATATTCATTGACAGTTTCGTCAACCCATGATTCAAATGCTTCTGTTTCTTTGCCTATTGCTTTTCCCTTGATGTCTTTCTTAGGATTGAAATCTGCAGGATCCATCCTCACTTCGTCTGCGTATGCTGGATCTTGTTGCATTTTCTTGTAGTCGTCGATGTATCTCTTTGCCAACTGCACAGCGATCTTCTTGTTGCTGTTGTAGTCTGGACCTGGCTTGAATGAGTTAGAACCTTCCTGTTCTATTCCGTCTGCCACCCTAGAAGCAAAGTTCGCCACCCTGTCTTCCTCGCCTGACTTAGTAAGCAACCTACTTGCTATGTCTGAAAGTATTGATCCCAGCATAGTGTTCTTATCTTTGAACTTTGTTGCTGACAACATCTTGTCTGCAGATGGATCTTTTCTTAGTACTAATTTATTTTCTGGATCTGTTAAGAAACTTTGTACAACTGCACCGTGATCAACTTGTGGCTGTATTGGTGCGTCAATAGGCTCATCACCCGGATCTAGTTCGTTTACTTGTTCTTCCTCTTTAGGAGCTTCTAGCTCACTCATTATTCTGTTTATAATAGGTAGTGCATCTTCGACTCTGCTATCTAGATTAGTCATTGTAAATTTCTCTCTCATTTTATTAACAGTTTCATCGTCTAACACTTGTTCATCTGCTGTTTTGAAATCTTTTGATGCCGCTTCGTAGTGAGTCTGCTTTGCAATGTTCTTCATGTAACCTCTTAGATTCTCTAGTTTCATTTTAGTCTGTTCAATAATATCACCTGCATTGTCATTTAACTGATCTTTGTTAGTAACGTATCTTGAGAATGAATTAAGTTTAGCTATGTCCTCTGAAGTTGACACAATGTGTTGTCCGAATTCGTCATGTGGTCTTCCACCATTTGACACATGTCTTTGCATTGCTCTTGCACCTGCTAGATGAGTCATTGGATATTTGAATCTCTCGCCATCCTCGTTCTCTATGTAAAGTGATTGTATCTGTCTTGATCTTGCCCCCGGCACAGTTTCGTCAACTTTGCCTTTGTGCCTGATTATTAATTTTGTTTTGTTTAGGTTCTCAAATGAGCTTTTTGAAGTGCCTGATAAGCCTTCTGCTACTGGTGCCTTCTCAACACCTGCTAGTTTAGTGATCCTGTTTAGTTCTTCTGACATTTCATCAGTATTTACCGTTTTATTCGTATCTGCAAGATTTTCATAGTCCTGCTTCGTTAGGTTCGATTTAGTTATATCACGCACATCAAATCTCAATTGATGTTCTACTGCAAAGTCTTTCAGTTCCTTAAGGAACGCGAACCATTCGCCTTTGCTGTCCTCGTCAATCTTGTCCACTAGATTTCTGTTATAGAATACTTTCATTGTTTCGTTGTCTGCTATAGACACACTGACAGAGCCAAACGTGTCGGAGTCCTCTTTGAACTCAAATTCAAAGAACACAGCATTGGTTGGATCTGCAGTAGCGGCACCATTCTCATCTCCTAATCTGATGTTTGAGAACTGTGATCTGATTTTATTGAATAGGTCTTGCGAATTTTTTGGGTTCATATAGTGTATTTATTATCCTGTGAACGATCCATATATTGGCATAGGTGCTAATTCCGATGTTCTATCTGTCCATTTCTCAAATATTTTAGGATCAAAGTCTGCCAGTGTTTTGATCATACGAGTCATTAACAAGCAAGAACTTACTAGATCATCGTGCTGTCCTGCTTTGGCGCTAAAACTCATCCCGGAGGCAACAAAGTCCTTTAGTTCGGAGATCAGCAAATGAGAGTTAATCTTCATTTTATTGTTCTCAACCAGTTCCTTGAATTTTGTACAGGCATCTATCTTGTGTTTGGCAGTTGTATTGAATCCTCTCCTGAACTTACGCCTGTGTCCTTTTCTTATAGGTTCTGAAAGGAACATGCCTGGTATGTTTTCCTCACCTATGTCCATGACTCTCAATAGGGCCGCCTCCCCGATTGAGTTGTTCTCCATGGAGTAGAATATCTGCGGTGATGCACTAGAATCTTTTTCCATAATATTATCGTGTAGGTATTTTGTGATGCTTTGTAGTATCCTTACTTGTTGATTCATGGGTGTTGTGTTATGATGCCATTCTCCCACTTGTTCAAAGGTAGGAAGTTCGAATACTTGTATTGCCGCATAGTCTCCACCTGTTCCCATAGCAGGATCTAAGGATACCATGTAAGTCATGCCCGGCGTGGGTCTTTTAAACCAGCGTACCTGTCCTGTTTTCTCAATGGGTTCTTGGGGTTCCATGTCTATTAGATGGGTAGAGCTGATTAGGGTCTCGTCGTAGATCAAGAATTCGCATTCATGCTCCCTCCTGAATCTTTCGTCTCCGATCCTGGCCTTCTCTGCGTCAGCCCATACCTGATCCCTGTCTGGGTGTTCTGACCAGTGTGCTTTCATGGCGTAGAAACCGTTTGTTCCTACTTCCTTATCATTGCCGTATTCGTCAAATCTCTTGTTGGCTTCCTTCCAAATCAATGCAAACTGATCTTCATCCGAGTTGGGTGTAGAAGTGATCATGCACTTACCACCAGTTGATAAGGTAGGTGATAGTGATGTCCAGAACTCCTTGGCTTTCTCAGGTGGTTGCACGAATGCAAACTCATCACAATAAACAAGTGTAAGTGACATACCCCGTCCTGTGTTCTCTGTTGTTGTGGTTGCTGATATCTTTGAACCGTTGTCAAATTCTATGCTGTTCCTGTTGTACTGTGTCACACCTGCTTTGATCCAGCTGGGCAACATCTCATATGCATAACGCACCCTTGACATGATGTCTGATGCACCAGCATATTTGTGTGCCGCGATCAGTATCTGTGAATCTGGTTTAAACATGGCATACCAAATAAGGAAGCCTGATGCACATGTGGTCTTACCTGTCTGTCTAGGTAGCATGGCAATCGAAAATCTATGGTCGTTGTAACTTGCTATCAGTCTCTCTTGGTACGGAAATGGTTTAAAAGGAATGGATCCTTTAACAGGATGTTGTATCTTCATGAAAGATTTCATAAAGAACAGTGGACCGTCTTTCTCATCCATGCACTTCTCTAGTTGCTCTACCTGAGTTTTGGAATATTTGTGTTTTTTGTGCGCCTTTTTAATTTGGTCGCTATCTAGTGATACATACGCCATGATGTAGTATTTAACGCTGTTTGGATGCTTGGAAAAGTATTACTTTGCTTCTTTGTCTTTGATGGCTTTTTTCATTGGTTCTTTTTTGTCACCATCTTTGTCCATGTCTAAGAAGTCAGGTTTTGGTGCTTCGTCCATCTTTGCTTTTTTATGGTATGCTTCTTTGAAACCCTCATACTGTGATCTCAAACTGTTTGCAAGATCATGCTCGGTAATCTTGTCTTCCGCCGCCATTGGATTGTCTCCACTAGCAACTTTTGGATAAGTTTTCTTTTGTCTGTTCATACCACCTGACATAGTGTTAACTAATGTGTCTGTGTCTTGATATTTTGGTTCTTCTTTCTCGTCACCCATTGAATTTGCAAATGTTTCTTCAGCTTTCTCTTCTGCTGGTGCAGTCATCATGTCTCTCATTCTGCCCATTTCTTGTGAACCCATTTCATCGTCATCGTGACCACAACTGTGTCCTGGCTCACCATGTGGTGGGTTTTCGCCTGCTTCGGGTTCTTGATTGATCATCGCTGGGTCTACTTGTTGTACACCTGCTAATTTTAGAATCTGCATCATCATTGATGCTTCCTGTGGTGAATCTGTTGAAATCTGTATTGATTCTTTTACAGTTTCTTTTTTCTCTTCTTTGCCTGCTTTTTTATCTTGGTATGCTTTTAAGCCTGCTGGTATTTTACCTTCTTCTGTTTTCATGATGTTTGTATTAACTCCTTCAAAATCGCTATCTCTTAATGTATGTTCTTCGTCACCGACTTTGAACTTGTCGCCTTTTTTCATGCCTGATGCTTTGGCTTGTTGTACTGCCTGTGCAAATGCATTGCCTTCTAGTGCTTCTGGTTCTTGAGATGGTTGTTCTGAACTCATGTCCATATCAGCTTTTGCTATGCCGTCGTTGCCAAATTTGTCATTGACCATTGCCATTGCAGTTTCGATTTCATATGAATCCGGGAAAGCCGCTTTTTCTTTTTCAGCCGCCATTGCTCTTAACACATCTTGTTTTGGCATCTTTAAGTTGCCATCTTCGTCTGCGTATTGTCCTATAACTTCCTGTGCACCGATGTGTACGTCTGACATTCCGCCTTCGTCTTTTTTAATCATGTTTGAATCAGGTTTTTTGCCAGCACCTAATTTATCAGCAATTCTATTTACTGCTGTTGTTCCTGCCGCAGTGCCTGCCGCTCTGGCCGCTACTGTGCCAAGTGCCATAAGTGGATTCTCTGTTATAGGATTAGTTCTTGTAACATTGTCTACCGCATCTGCCACTAGTTCTGGTCTAGTCTGTGCAATTTCTTCTAATTTTTTTAATACGTCGATCATTTCCATAACTTATATCCTTATTGTTTAAAACCTTGTAGTGTTGCTGGGTGTGGATTTCCTTTAACCGGTCCTGGTCCTGGGTGTACTGGAGAACCTGCTTTTTTGTCATCTTCACTTGGTGCTATTTTTCCAACTGCGTTGTCTGAGCCTTTTTCTATTTCGCCTAAATTTCTATCTCTAGTTTTAAGTAATTCTCTCATCAAGCTCATGTTATGTTTGTTACCAAAATGTTCTTCACCTTTAACTGGATGTTTTTCAAATTTTTCTTCTACACTTGCTAGTTTATTTGCAAAGTCTGATTTGCCTGCGTCGGCTATTTCTTGTTGATATTCTTCTGTTGGTTCACCTGGCTTTCTAACAACAATCAATGAAGCATTTACGTTCATGTAGTCTGCTAGGTATTCTTTCAATACGTTTACTGACACTGGATAGTTTGTAGTCACATCAAAAATTGTAACTTCTTCGTTGCTTAAAGCAGGAAAATCTAGAGGCATACTTTGTATTGGTGTTTTCTTACCGGCTGACATCTTTGCTAGTTCAAATTTTTGTAAGGCTGTTTCCATCCTGTTCTTGAAATCGTCTGCTATCATGCCTGCTACCTTGACTTTGTAATCATACGACTTGGCCGCTTCTGCAAGATACTGTGTGAATGTGCTCATATGCAATATTTAGTCTTTTTTTAATAACTTCTTCATTAATTCATTACGGTCAGATATGACGAATCCGTCACTCTCTTCTACCGGACCACCGTCTTTATTGCCGTCTTTGTCTAGTTTAAGCTTCTTAAGTTGTAGTTCCACCATCTTTAGTTTCTTGTCTATTTTAGAACTTTTTGCGTCTATGGCGTTCTTAAGGAAGTTACTTGCAACCTCGAATATACGTCCTGAATACCGTGAGTCCACATTCATACCTAGATCCATTAGATTCTTGTAGCTCTCTTCTGCTTCTACTGCCAGCTTGTCCATTTCTAAATCAGACATATCACCTAGTCCTTTTACCTGTGGCAGTGATGCCGCAATCTTGTCAAACTCCGCATAACTCTTCTGCAGGTTTGCTTGTGTCTTTGGGTCTAGGTTCTTGGTGCTGGGATTCTCTTGTCCAGCGTCTTTTAATTTCTTATCTTTTTCCTTCTTGTCTACCTCTTTGAATGCTTCTTTAACATTTGGTAAATTGAGGATGTCTTCTAGTTTTTTTGTCATTGTCGTATTTACTTACGTTTGCCGTTGTGGAACAACTGTTCTTCTGACACTACCCTAAACTTAATACTTCTCTGTTTGGCGTATGCACTAGCGGCCTCCCACTTGGCCATGTTTATAACAACCTGTTTCTTCTTGGCCACGCTCTTGCCTGCGGCTTCCATGGTGGTCTGGTTCATGGGTTTAACTTCTACCATCTCTGCGTGTTTCTTGCCTGTCTTGTCTTGGTAAACTATAAAGAAGTCGGGGACATAAATTGTGTACTTGCCAGTTAAAGGATGTCGGTATGGAATCTTTATTGATTCACTAGCCCATTGGTACACATTAGGATGTTCGTCACACAATCTCATAAAAGCGTGTTCCCAGCTTGACCTGTATGTAGGAGTTTTTGTACCCACATATTTGTCTCCGTTCTTGGGAGAGAACTTACCTCTTGCGAATCTGGGTAGCATTAGTTTATAATATTTCTAGATACAGTCTCTTTTGGGGTCAGTGTCTTCCTCACACCCAACCTACTCGACTTGTATCTGTTGGCGTTTAATATGATAGTGATCAACTCAGACAACAGCACTGGCGTAGCGTAGGTCAACTGGTCTAGAATCTGTTGTGGCTTGATGTTGTCTATTTTGGCTTGTGAAAGTATTGCATATGCAGTTGATTCTGCCGCCGTCCTAGTGAAATTACGTTTAACGAAGAATGCTATCGTGCTGTCGTACTCGCCCACATTGAATTGATATTCCGTCTCGTAGGGTGTGGTGGTCAGTTTCTCTATCGTCTTATCTAGCTCGCTTTTGTCTTTTGGTGGCAGGTTTGTGTAGAATTCAGTCATTATATCGTTGCCTTCTCTGTTGCTATTTCAACATCCTGTGTTTGTCTTGTTATCTTTATGTATCCTTCTGTGACCAACTTTCTTGTGTCCGTTACAGCCTTGCTGGTGTAAACATTTTTGATATTATCAGACGACCCCTCATATTCTATGTTTGATTCTGCTATTGACAAACCTTTACGAGAACCTATGTCCTTGTAGTATAATCCGGCCGCGATCTCATCTTTTACATCAGTATTTGTCGACACAAGATTGAATGACTCATCAGCACCTAGGAAGTTAACGGTATCGATGGTTGAATTTGTTATCACTGTGTTGTTTGCTTGATTCTTGTTGTCTGCTGTTCCCCTCGCCGAAGCAAGAGCTGTTGCACCTACTATCGCCGCACCCACTGAGAACTGTGCCAATGGGTTGGTTATAGATCCTGCCTGTTTTCCTATTTCCAGCACGCCGTCCTTGGCAATGCCTTTTAATTCTTCTTTGACGTCACTCTTCTTAATTTTCTTTGCGTTCCTGTACGTGTTTGATGCACCTAATATTGCACCTAGTATATTTCCATTGTTCACGTTTCTTATCACGGATCCTATACCGTCGACCACGCCACCGGGACCAAATATGCTGTTTGTTCCACCACCTAGCACCGATAGTGGACTAGGGGAGTTATCATAGTGTACAGTTGCAAACCCCGGAACGTTGTTTTTGTTAATGATGCCTGCTTTGTAAATCACTGTCTCGTATAATATCTGCATGGTGTTGTTCATCACACCTGCACCGTCTGCCGCATCCAGATTGTCGTGTGAGAATGATCCTATGACAGGATTGACCAAGGTCATTGATGTAAACCTCTGTTTGTGTAACACGAATATCTCTATGCCCTTAAGGTACGGCTTCTGTCTTTTTTTAGGGGTGTCCAACCCAAATTTTGTTGTTGCCTTCTTGTCTATCCCATCGTAGTAATCGTCCTTGGTGTTAGAGATAGTTAGGTCACTGTTCATACCAACGGAGTCTGCTATGTTGTATTCGTAGTATTTCTTCCAGAATGCATTGACTGTGTCTGCATGGTCGTCGTGGAATGTTATGTTGACTGGTTCGTACGCTATTCTTGTTGCTGTGTACATCTTTTTGTTGTACTGTATCTTCTCTTCCATGCTCATGTTATATTTTGGTAGATCACATGCCTTCACTAACATATTCAGTTCGTATCTCTCATTGGAATTGAAGCCGTCTACGAAAAGTGTCTCGTCTGTGTTGAACACCACATGGAACAGGAACTTCTGTTTTGGCATCAACTTGAAATTGTTGTCTATGTACAATCTCGATGCGTGTTGGTAATCCTTCATTCCTGGAAGACCGTCTTGGAAACCTTTTAAATAATTGTTAATGCTTGGCATACTGTTATTTATAGTCACAAAAAAAGCGCCTATAAAGACGCTTTCAGTGTATTAAATGCTAAGTCTAATTTTGTTTATTACTGTCCACCACCTGTTGAAAGTGTACCGATTGTTCTAGCTACTGCCGTTCCAATTCCTGTACCTGTTGGTGTCTGTATCGCATTGTCATATCTTACTGACATTGTGATAGTTGCTGGATCTGAAGTTGCGTATGCTAATGTGTTGTAGTTAACGTTCTCAACATAAGCACCGTAAAGTTCCCATGTTTCTAGAATGTTTGGAGCACTTGCTCCGTTACCACCATCTAGCATTTCAATTCTGCCTGTGAATTTGTAATCAATACCGGATGCCGCACTTGACTGTTCAAAGAAATCAAACTGTTTCTGGATCTGTTCACCAACCAGTTTAGTAACCGAATTGTTAACATCATCTCTTAAATTAATTGTGATTGGTTCCCAAGTGTGTTTGCCTGCAACATAAACTTTTGAGTTGTACACATCTAGTGTCACTGTGTCGAAAGTCAAGCTGGGTCTTGTTACATCTACTACTTGTTTTGTTAGTTCTGATCTTGGTGTTGATACTCCAAAATTTTCCAGGACTAATCTGAAACGATACTGAAGTTTTGGCATCAATAAACCCTGTGATGCTGAACTCTGGTCGTTGCTTAAAGGTACTGTGAATTTTGATAAAGTTGATATTGCCATCTGTTTCTCCTATTTATTCAAAATTAGTTCCCTAACTTTGCAATTTCTCCTGTGTTTTTGATTCTCAACGGTATGTAAATAAATTCAACCGATTTAATTGGTTCAATTGCTATGTCCACATACAGTTCATTTCTATCTATTCTAGTAGCAGTGTTGTTTGTGTCATCACAGACTACTAAGAAGTCAAACAATGCTCTCTGTCCAACCAGTTCCAACATGAACGATTCGATTGCACCTTTAATCTCGTTTCTTGTCAGTTCATCATTTGGTTCAAAGATAAATGGTTTTCCGATTGCGTCCAGCTGTGTTCTTAGATAGACTGCTAATCTTGAAACATTGATTCTGTCTAGTGCTGAACTAGCCGATGTTTTAGTTAAGTTACCAAAGTTAACAATCCCTGCTCCTGCAAAGAAAGTAATTGGGTTAATCTTAACTTCATGCATTGAGTCTCTTACTGCCTCTGTTACAGATATTGTTTGGAATTCTCCAGACGCTGTGTCTATGTAACCAACTGCTGTAGCATTGTCAACAACACCTCTTCTTGTTCCTGATGGTGCGAACCATGGGAAAGCAACGTTGTCGTTGTTTGCTAGTGTTCTCAACATCATGTGTGATGGTGGAACAACAATTGATTTACCTGTATTGTCTGTTGTTAATCCCGATGGATAAAACATACCCAAGTATTCACTTGAACTCACTAGACCGTCTTCACCGTTGTCAAGTGCCGCCGCTGTGTTGTTAGCATAGTTCTGTATAGCAGTCGAAGTGCCTTCTAATCTTAATGGTGTATCGCCTACTACAAAAGCTGTGTTGTTCCTGTCTGTGTTCAAGTTGATCATGTTTTGTATCAACTCAGGGTAACCAGGTGTAGCAATAACATTATAACCTCTTTGGTCTTCTCTGATTGCTTGGTTAGTGTCAATTTCTGCTTTTAATTGTTCAACAATTACTTTTCTCTGTGCTTTTCTTCCAAAAGAGCCAGATCCGTCTGCATTGTTGCTTGATTTAGTAACCCATCTGTCTGGGTAGTAAGTAGACACAGATTCGTTACTGTTAAATCTGATGTTACCTAAACCAGCTGATCCACTTCCTGGATACTTCGTGGTTGTGATGTAACTGTTTTTGTATTCCTTAACATTGTAACTTGAACGTCTAGTGTTGTAAAGCAGTATACCCTGTGGGAATAAAGATGGATCTGGAGCATCCGGATCTAAGAAACCGTCTGTCAACAATGATTTAATTGTTGAAGCTGTTCCTGCCGCTGTTGATGTTCCTGCCGCTTTGTCAGTAGAGTTGTGCCATCTTGCATCTGCAAAAAGTACACCGTCTTCTGTAGTCTGGTCAGCTTTGTCAACCAACACCCATGCCGCACCTGTTGTAGTAACTGCTACTTGGTTGGCTGTGTTATTTGAACTCAATGTCGCCGCTGTGTTGTATTTGTAAAGTTTTGGATAGTTCTCAAGGTCACTTGTGTCAATCCATAAGTCATTAGTTACAAGTGCAGTACCATCTGATTGTAGAGTTGGTGCTGTTGCTGAAAACTGTGGACCATTTGGATCTGTAGTTGTGTATGCTGTTGCATAACCAACGAAAGTAGTTCCGTTGTGTGCCATGATGTCTGCTTCGTCAGTTGCAGTGTGATACCATAGTGTACCGTCTGCTGGTTCATTAGTTGGTGCACTCAGTGATGCTGTGTAGCTCAATCTCTTCCAGTTTGAAATCAACAATGCATTGTTGGCTGATGAGTCAATAGTCTCTCCAGTTGGAACTTTGTACAAGTTGTCAATCTGTGTTGTACTTGTTGCAGTGTACGTTCCATAATCATGTGCTGTTGTTGTACTGAAACCAGCATCTGCTAATGGAGTACCACTTGTGTCTACTAATCTGATGTCACCGCCCAGTACGTGTGTAAGCACGATCTCACCAGTTGTTAATTTACTAGCTCTAACATTTATCAGTTCAGTAGTTGATGTAGCTGATGCTGAAGCGTTAACTTTAGCATTGACTGCCGCAATAAAATCATCAGTGCCTGTTCCGCCTACTGTGACTGTAACTGCTGTACTGAAACCATCTTGATTTTTCCTTGTCTCTTTGATTGTAAAAGTTTCTGTTGCTGTGAAACTTGGACTAGTCAATAAACTTGTCACTGTCGTTGCACCGCCTTCGTATCTGAATAGTTGGAAGTCACCAACATTCGGAGTAGTGTCAAGGGCGTCTGCCGCTGTTATACTCTGTTCAGTTATGTTGAATTGTGTGTATAGTGTTCCAGCTGTCAATGCTGTTCCACCGTTTGCCGCATCTAATTTGAAGATCGCTGTGCTGTGATCATCATGCAATGGAGACGCTACTGCTGAGAAACTTGCACTAGCCGAAGAGTAAAGTTTTGCAACAATGTTAGCACCTGAGTTAGCCGATGTAGTCTTGAACCAAACAGAACCATTGGGTCTGTTCTCGTCAGCTGTTTTCCAAGTGGGTCTTGAAGTGTGTGCCGCTTGTAATAATTGAACACCCTTTTTAACACCTGATGTGATGCCTAAAGAAGTTAGTAATCCTGTGCCATTTTCAAATCTGATTGTGTTGGTGCCTTCTGTTGAGTCACCTAGTGCTAGACCATTGTGGAATATCTCTAGGTTACCTGTTGTTGCGTTGACTGAAGCTGTAACGTTAGTTACATTTGAACCAATTGCTGATGCAACGTTAGTCAAAGATGTTCCTGATACAGTGATAGTTACACCGTTCATGACCATGTTATGACCACTAGTAACTGTTGTTCCAGATGCAACTGTCACTACAGGTAGTGATGTGTGCCATGCACTTGATCCAATCTGTACCCAAGTGTTACTTGCTGTCTTCTTGAAGATCTTGTTTGAAACGTGTGTTGTGTTGATTGCGTATGATCCAGTTTGTCCAATTGAAGTCAGTGGTGCACCAGTAGAAACACCGCCAACTAGATCAGCAACTAGTGTGATCAAGATTGGAGTAATTGCTGTAAACGTTTGATTAGTTTGAGACCATTCAAATAAACCGTAACTGCTTGATGCAAGGTCAAACCAGTATGATGCGTCTGTTGGTCTAGCTGAAGGAGCCGTTGCACTACCGATCAAATCGTTAGTGTCAATGTTTGCTCTTAAAACAAAAGCTCTGTTGGCCACACCCAAGAATGAGTAAGCCGCTTGTAGACCGTATTCATTCAATTCATAACCGTTTAATGAATTTCCTGATGCGTCTGTGTAGAATTTCGGATCTCCGAAAGTCTCTGTTAATTCTCTCTGAGATGAGATCAAGAAAGCTGTGTTGGCGTTTGCAGTTTGTGTTCCTGTTGCTGTGCTGTCGCCTGCTCCGTTTGTCTTATCTTGTGATGATGCTACTATGAATAGTGGTGTTGTACCAGCATCTGATGGTACGTAAAAACTTTCGTTTATTACTGAAACTTCTACTCCTGGTGATGTTAATGCCATTTTTCGTTTTCTCCTTGCAAGTTTAACGTATACTAGAGTTATTTATTCAATCATATGGTTTTTACGATATAACTTGCTATTTTCTGGTGCCTATATAGGCGACTTAAATAAGTGTATGGCATACAAGGACAGACCGCTGTGTAAGGAGTGTAAGGCAAAGCCTCGAGCCTATGCATACAAAAAAGCAACAAAGATCTACTGGCGTAGCTTGTGTGATACCTGTAACAGAAAGAAAGCCGGAAAAAAAGTGGGAGGAATCACGGCCCTGCAAAGATCCGGGTACAAGAAACATAAGAAGTGTGAACTGTGTGGATTCAGGGCACAGAAACAGTCTCAACTGGATGTGTTCTTCGTGGATGGGAGTATGAGGAATACTGCGACTACTAATCTAAAAACTGTTTGCGCCAATTGCCAACGGTTGGGCAGTGTTCGTAGACTTGGGTGGCGTATTGGTGATCTTGTTGCTGACGATTAGATTGTCAACTTGTTGGTGTAATTCTTCCAGTGTTCCGTCGTTCTTGATAACATGATCAAACTCTGATTTTGCCCATGCATATTCTGATGAGTGAATGCCCGAGGGTTGGATATTGCCTTCAACATAGCTTGTAAACCAATCAGGATCTTGTCCTCTTTTTACAAGTATAATTTTGCCCCCGGATTCCTTAATCATCTTGATCTCATTTTCAAATCTTGTATCCGATATCACTGTTGGTTCGCCTTTGTATCTGGCCATGCAACTGTCGATCCATATGCTATCATGCATATTCTGACGCATTACTTCTGTACCAAAGTGTTGTAGCACCCAACGAGGTGTTACATCTTTATTAAATTTTCTACTCCAAAAAGCATCAGGCTGTTCTCTCCATTCTCTGCTTTCGGCTGTCTTGCCTTCCAGCATTTCTCTGTCCCAATTGAACATAGAACTTACTGCATCTTTTAAACTTTTTGCAAATGAATCTTTTTTGAAATTGTGTTCCTGGGTCAGCCTTTCTGCGACTGTGTCTTTGCCTGAACTTATTAATCCTACTACGCCTATTAACATAGACTTATTATACTATTTTTTTAAACGTTTTTCAATCTCTTTTTTTACATCATATATCTGTGTTAATACCAGTTTACGCATACTTAATTTTTTCTCTTTCAAAGCGTGTATAGAAATGTTTTCTAGGTCATCTACCATGTCGGTTAATTCATCTAGTGTGCATTTGGTAAGTTTTTTGTATCTGTCGTCTATCATGATACTAGTATTTAAAATAATTCACGTATGAATTTACCAGTACTAGAAGTTAACCAATAACAAAACTGTGTGGAGTGCCGCCTTCTTGGAAGTTACCTATCTCCGATTCGAGTTTTTCCATTTCGGCCTGTCCTTCCTGTTTCAGTGCATCACCGTTTAGTGTAGTCCCACCCTGAGGACCTGCGATAGTACTGAACTTGCCTCTCGCTTCTCCTATCATAACTTTGGATACTGCAAGTGTGTAATCTCTGATCCATGGTTTGGAATAGATGTCCTTGAACAGTGTTATGTCAGGTCTGAAATTGTCAGTGTGCATAAGGACTGTTTCGTCGTCTGACCTGGGTCTCTGTGTGATAGTTAATTTCTTTGTTGCCACGTCAAAATGGAACTGTATGAAACTACCAAACATCTTTCCTACTAGTTCCTGGTATGATGCAAACGCATAGTAAGTAGCCAGTCCACCTGTTGCACCCGCTTTCAACAGATAGGTGTTTGTGTAGGCCAAATTGAAAGGTTCAAAAAGTGTTCCGCTTTCTCCTCCCTCTCCCCTAGATCCAACACTTCTCCTGTTGAGATTTCTCACATTGATAATCTCGTCTGGCAAGATGTATATGTTCTGATTTTTCTTTAATTGAAGAAAAGCATAAGATTCTTCTACAGCGTTTGATGATCTCTGTCTGAATTTGTTGACTGCTCTTTCCAGCGCCGTTTGATAGTGTTTAGGGTCTAATTCAACGTCAATCATACCGTCACCTAGGTTGTTCTTAACGTAATCAAATATTTCCTGTTGTCCTGTTTGTAGTTCTGACATACTCATATTTATTACCTTTGCCTGTGCAATAAATATGTACGACATGCCAAGATTATCCATTTTTAAGCCTGAAAAGGGCAACGATTACAAGTTCTTCGATCGAAACATTAAAGAGATGTTTCAGGTGGGTGGGACTGATTTACATTTTCACAAGTATGTAGGACCTTATGATCAGGGAGACACAAACAAGGACGGAGCGGCAAGTCCTACAAATCCTCAGTATTCCGGAGACTCATTAAACGAGAGAACCATACAAGATTTATTATTTCTAGAGAACAGGGACAGGAAATACGACGATGACGTTTACGTTGTGAGAGGGATTTACAATGTGCAAGATGCAGATTTCAACCTTTCACAGTTTGGTATGTTCTTACAGAACGACACACTATTTTTAACTGTGCATTTGAATGACATAGTAGAAAGAATTGGAAGGAAACCGATGTCAGGTGATGTGATAGAATTTCCACACATGAAAGAAGATTATTCTTTAGACGAAAGCATACCTATTGCATTGAAAAGATACTATGTTGTGGAGGATGTGAATAGAGCGGCAGAAGGATTTTCGCAGACATGGTGGCCACACCTATTAAGATTGAAGATGAAGACCATGGTGGACTCTCAGGAATTTAAAGACATCATTGGTGATGCAACCACAACAGGATCTCTTGCAAGTTACATGTCAACATTCAACAGAGAAAAAACAATTAACGATCAAGTAGTTGCACAGGCAGAAGCAGATGCACCCAAATCAGGAT
>Ga0307488_10001035_pt1 | contig 23323 bp, 30 predicted proteins | sample SB02metaG_FD_202248 | JGI IMG/M metagenome (GOLD analysis project Ga0307488, IMG submission 202248) | Sea-ice brine microbial communities from Beaufort Sea near Barrow, Alaska, United States - SB 0.2 | ecosystem: Environmental > Aquatic > Marine > Coastal | place: USA: Alaska | collected... | reverse complement strand
TAAGATATCACGAATAGAGCTATCTGCTGAACTCCAGTTCTCTCCGAATTTTTGTCCCATCTCTCCCATTAGCTTAACTTGGGTCATAAATGTACTCTCCTCTTTCTGGTACTGATACTATTAAATATGGTATACCTAAAACTTTTGACATATTTTTGTCGTGCTCGCTTGGACGAGAATCTTGCATATAGTGACTATGGACTATATATAATATTTTTGAAATTATCGAATGACGAACGTATTCTTTTGGGTCAATATAGAATGAGTTTTCGTCTTCACTTTTGTTTTCTACAGAAATAAATTTAATTTCATTATTATTCTGTACTACTAACCCACAACCTTCGCGTGGACTTTCTTTTACCATGTGTTCATATATCTCTGGTAAAAGTTTATTTAAATTTTCTTGCACCTGGAAAACCTCCGAAAGGTAATAAAGCGTTAGCATTTGTTGTAGTTTTTCCTGTAGAAGCACTACCTGAATTTATAGGATTGAATCCAAATCTTTTTGCACATGAAGTAAGTCTCTTACCGCAAGTGTCTGCACGTTCCCAGAAAGAATTGTAACCTGGAGCCACACTGGCGCTTACCTGTGTTCTTGTAGCTCTCCATAGTCTATCATGTGTTCCATCTGAATGTTTGACATAATCGTTCGCTCTATAGTCAGTATAAGTATAATAAGTAGTTCCTGCACTATAGTTAGAAAATGACCTAGTAGCAAGAAAATTAGAGTTACTGTATGAGGGAGTTCCCGGGCTACTACTAGTAGCTACGGCTTGCCAAAAAGAGTTTATAGTACTGCTGTCTGCTGAAGTATCGACATCCCCATCCTCCTTGTATCTTCTCACTCCATTAGATATCCCTAATGTTATTGTTGTTTTATAGTAGCTATCTTTAGTTATACTAGATACTGTTGAACTTGCTGCATTACTGGCTGCTACAGGTATTACGTATTCATCGTCTACATTTACATATACGTAGTGTAAAACATTATTTATTATATACGCATTTGTCTCATGCCACGAACAGCCACCGTTATCTGTATTTGCGGCTACTTTTACAGGACTTGCTCCTTGATATACCCACGAACATGCATTATTACCTACTACTCTATAGGGTAGTACTAGACCTTCTACGTCGTAAGGAGTTGTAAGTTCAAAAGATATTTCTACTGCGCTTTCTTGTTCTATTCTGTCTATAATATAAATCTGTCTAGGTAGTTCTACTGGAGTATTTCCTGAACCAGTATCTGCACTACCATCTTTTAAATATTTTGCTAGAGTTCTTCTTCTATATATCTTTTTCCCTATTAAGTCATCTGGAGTTAAGCTTCCTAGTGCATCTCCAAAAGTAGTAAGTACGTTTGCAAAAGTTATTACAGGTCTTGCTGCGGTACCTGTTGAAGAATGGTCAAAACCTTCTGCCTTCATAGGAATAGCAGTGTAAGTATTCAGTTGATTATTAGTTTCATAATCATACATTTGTACATTAGCTAAATCTGTGTCAGGAGCACGAGTAAGATAAGCACGCGAACTTCCATCGTCATTTAGTGCGATTTCGTATAGAATTACAAAGCCTGAAGCTTGTTCTAATCCTTGAAGTTCCTTTACTGCTATTTTTTCTGCCATTATGCCTCGTATACTCTTTTAAATGTGCAAGATAAACTATAAAAGTTTGCGTATGACCATGTTTGTGACCAACTTGAGCAAATACATTTTAGTGCCTCTTCATTGCTTCCTTCATTACTATCTTCTAGTATAAATTTAAATTTACTTACTCCACCTAGACTTTCAAAAAATGCTACTAAATCATCTATTTCTGCTTTAGGTCTAGTACTGAATGAAACACTTAATTCTTGTTCTAAATTATTAATACCATCTGCTATTCTTTGGTGATACCCATCTCCAAAAGTTATAGTATGTACTTTAGGTGTGCTACTTCTACTCAAGCCTTTATCAGGTTGAACTGCGGCACTAAACCCTGTAATATTACTTCCATTATTTTGTGTTATTCCAAATGCCATAATTAACTCCTACTTAAAACTCCGCCTGGACGTTTCTCTCTTTGAATTGTTTCCATGACTGCTGCTTGAATAGCCATTCCTAGTGCTTTTCCTTGTTCACTGTTTCCAGTTGAAGAACTGCCTCCGCTTGCATCTACATTTATAACTACATTATTTCCTCCACTGCCGCCTTTCATATTTACAGGAATACTTCTTCCGTCAGGTAAAGGTACAACCGCTTCATTATGTTTTCCTTCTCCCACTAAGTAGGTAGGTTCTGTAGCTATTCCACCATTTCTATATCCTGTGATTCCGCCTTTTGCCATTGGAATAATTCCTCCAGTTGCCATAGGAGTTATTCCAAACATTCCACCCATAATTCTCATAGCCATCATTTGTGCTAGTACTTGTGCTAAGGATTGTAAAATACCTTGTGCCATAGATTTAAACGCATCTTTTAGAGTCATAGTTCCTTGAATCATTCCTTGTATACCTTTTATCATGCCATTTTCAAAAGCTGCTGTAGCTTGTATACCAAGTTGTTTTGTTAAATTTATCGTATCTTCCATTGTAGTTTTTTGTGCTAGTAGCAAAGCGTAAGATGCTTGTTTATTTTCTATGTTTTCTCTTGCTGTTACTGGGTCACTTGCTTTGTCGAAGATTGCTTCTAACTCTTTTATTTCTGCAGCTAGCTGAGCCAGTTGTACTTGTTTAGTTTGAATGTCAAGTTCTTTTTGTAACTTAGCTGCATATTTAGTACTTCCGAATATTCTATGTTTTATACCTTCAGCTCTTTCTTTATTTAAATCTTGAGTAGTTTTTAACAAACGAACTGCTGCTGCTGATTCACTCATAGCATTATAAACACTAGTAGCGTTGGTTGCTTCTGCTCTTGCATCTGCCTGTTCTTTTGCTGTTCCTTGAGTAAAAGATTTTGAGCCTATTTTTAGATTTGCTGCTTCTGCTCTTTTCTCTGCTAGTAACATTAAGGCTCTTTGAGGGCTTGTCTTTCCCATTCTTCCTTGCAAAGCTTGTTGATAAGATTTTTCTGAATTTTCTAAATATTTTACTGCATTTCCTGCTGTAATATAACTATCTATAAGTTTTAAATTTTCGTCTGATAGTTTTACTGTACCATCTGCATTTTTAACAAGCTGAAAGTCTATATCCTTATAACTTTGTCTTAGAGTAACTAATCTTTCTTCTAATTTTTTAGACATAGATAGGTCGTCTGATTTTGCTTTTGATAGTTCTTTAGAAAGAGCACTGGGGTTCATCATTTCCTGTGATGTACCTCCTATACCCATCCCTCCAACAGCTAGGTCCGCCTTTACTTGGTCAGCAGCAATTTGTCCAGGAGTTTTTATACCTTGACCTTCTAACTCCGTGATTCTCTTCCTATTTTTATTATATTGTTCAATTGATACACCTACATTCGCACTTACAAGTCTTTCTCCTTGTCTTTTTACTATTGCAGATAAAGATAATGCTAAATTTGCTTTTGCCATTTTTTCGTCGGTATCTAGCATTTTATCAAGTTCTTTGTTTAAATCTTTTTGAGTTTTTAAAAGTTTTGATAGTTCTGATTCTGCGTAGTTTACTTGTCCGCCTAACATTCCAAACTTTTGCATACCTGCTTTTATTCCTTCAAAAGCAAGTATACCTATACTTATAGCGGATAAAAATCCAAAAGCTTTACTCACAACTGTTGCTGCCTTAGCGCTTACTTTTTGAATACCTACCATAGCGGTTGACCAAGCAGCTTTTATTCTTATTCCTGTTGTTCTAAATGCTAACTCAGTTTTCTTTAGGGTGACTTTTATTTTAGCTCCTATATTAACTTTTGTGGACATATTCATTTCTTCCATAGATTTTATCCAGCTTGCTTTAATCTTGGCGTCCATACCTTTAAAGATACCAATACCCTTTGTAGCTTGAGCTTTCATATTGGCAAGTTGTCTATCTGTAAGTGCTCTACCTGCTTGAAGATTCCCTAGCCCTGTCCCTGCTTTTCCTTTTGTTTTTTCTCCTTGTGCGAGTTGAAATAATCCTACTCCTGCTTCTTGTTGTCTTGCTTTAGCTTTTTTTGCATTCATTTCTTGTAGTCTTGCATAAGCTTTAATTCTGTTTGAAGACTTAGCAACTGCTGCATCATGAGAGCCTAATTTAGCTTTAGCAGATTTTTCCCACTCATCAAATGCAGGTAATATTCCTTTTATAATTGGAAGTGTAAATAACCCCAAAGCTCCAACTGCTGCCATTATGTTACCTGCAAAGAAAGATGCTAATCCTTCAGCAGGACCTGCTAAAAGCATTCTCAATGAGTTCATTAAATCATCAAAGGATTTTGCTAATTTATTTATTTGGTTGGTTTGGGGGTCCATTATGGCGTTAATGGCTGAAAATTTTGTTTCGACTTGAGTTAATACATCAACTGTTACAGCTTGAGTTCTTTGAAAAGAGTTCAAAGATTCTTTTGTTACTCCTAAAGAATCTGCATAATTTTTAGTAGCTGTTTCTAGTCTAAGTATGATACCTAATTCATCTAATAATTCTGGTTCGGCTTTTGTTGTACCTCTTATAAGACGATTAAAAGAATCGGTAACGTCTCTACCTAGAGCGATAGATACTGTTTTTGCGGCGGCACCGAGTTTTCCTAATTGTTCTGGAGTTAGTCCGGCAGCAGTACCAATAGCGGCTGCTTGAGCAGCATCGGAGTATTTTATTTGAGCATCAGTTGCTTCGATTATAGTATTTGTTAAGGTTTTGTATGCAATACCGGTGACAGAAGCATAAGCTCCTTGTCCTTCTTGCAATAGTCTATAATCTGCTGCACCTTTTAAAAATCCAAATACAGCTGTAAGAGCAAAAACGTTGGCAGCTAATGTTGCGTATGCTGGCACAAGAGAACCTGATATACCTCTTGACATATTTGAAAAGTTTTTTGTTGCGTTGGCAGTCATGTTTACGCCTTTTTTAGTTGCGTAAGTTACTTTATCGGTTTGTTTTCCAACATTATCTAAGCTTTTGCCTGCTTTTTTTGCATCTCCAGAAAATACTTTAAGAGTACCATCATCACTTATTTTGAATACTAAATCTGCTAAATTAATTTTTTTTGCCATGTTATTTTAGATTTGCGGAATTTATTCCTCCGCCCTTTGCTTTTGGTGTACTAGCTGCTTGTTTTTTATTTATCTTATCATTTATATTTTGCATATTTCTTGCTTCTATATTTTTAATAAATAAACAAACTTGTTTTCTTTCTTCTACTTCGTATGTATCTAGTAGTACTTGTAGGGCTGCATAATCTTTGCCCATATAGCTACCACTCATACCGTCCCACCTATCAGGCAACAAATCATGTATAAAAAATGCCACTTGAACTTCATAAGGATAGTCTCCTCGTTCAGGCGGCATTTCGTTAGGGTCAGGTTCAATACCTTTGTGGTCACATATTTCTAAATATGTGTCAACAGGTATTTGTCCTGGCTTAAATTGTAAATCAAGTAGTTCAAATATTTGTTCTACTTGACTCTGGTAAAATTCTCTAAATCGCCTGTTACTTCAGTAACCCAAGTATCAAAGTCAGCTCCATTTTTCATTAATGTTTCTGCGTTTTCTACATTGAATTCTAATTCATCATCGGGGTTGAGTTTGCTAATATCTACTAATAGAAGCTCTTCTAAGTACTTATATTTCAATCCCTTCCAACCTTTGATGACTGCTTTACAGTACTCGGTTAAGAATTTATCTTCATCTAGAGTTTCTTCAAAACCTCTAGTCTTTCTGTTTAATTTCTGAGAAACACATCTACTTCTTAATTTGATGAGTTCTTCTCTTGCTAAGTAACATAGTGATACGGTAAATCCCTCTAAAGCGGGGAAATCAACTGCTACTGTTTTGCTTGGAGTCAATAGACTCGATAGCGATACTTTTTCGTTCTGTTCTGTCATAATACTTTTTTTCCTTTTGTTAAAAATGTGGGAGGATTTTACTCCCCCCGAGTTTGCCTAATTACTAAGTTACTGTTGGTCCAACTGCTACTATAGTGACTTCGTCTGTTCCATCTACTGATGTAGGTAGAGCATGGAAATTAGTTTCTAAACTAATTAAATCATCTATTGAATGTGTTGGAACTTCTAGATGACAAGTTGGCATAGTTACTGTCAATCTAGGGTTATTTCCTGTTCCGCCTATAACAAATACTAAATTAAAGTCATTTGTTATTACGTTTGTGGATTCTATAATATCTTCAAATAAATCTGCACTTGAAGCTCCAGAAGCTGGAGTATTTAAGTAACAAGTAAATGAACCTGTAACACTTCTAGTACCTGTAACATGTCCTAGAGGTTGGTTTACAATCCCTAATGTTTCAGGAGTCAAGAATGTCATATTATTAGAAATTGTGAAATTTCCGCCTGTTAATGTTAATGAATAAGCAGTAACAATGTCGCCAGATGCTGCTGCTGTTACAGTTAAATCTGTAAGTCTGTTTCTTATGAAGTTATTAGTGTCTGCGGCTGCTGTACCTTCAAAAACTGTTGCCGTAGGCATAGAACCAGTTTCAGTTATAATTGAACCAAATCCTGACCAACTAGCTGTTGCTATTCCGTCTATATCATAATCTACTGATACTTCGTTTACAACACAGTTAGCAATTGAATAAATAGTTGGATTTGTTTTTCCGCTACCCATTTCAAATGTAAGTGTAAATGTATCTAAAGCTGGTTTATTAGAGTTTGTGAAAGCTGTAGTACCTGCATTAGCACTGGTTGTGAACCCTGCTCCTGATTGTCCTACTGCTCCAGTACCTGCTAGTGCATTCCATAAAGGTTCTTCAACCATATGTTCATCACCTGCACTACCGCCATGCTCTCCACCAGAACCTCCTCCGCCAGTAGCGAAAGGTCTAATGTATGTAGAAAATGACCATTCTGCTGGTGCGTATGAATCGGTAAACATTTGTCTAGCTCTTCTACTTGTGCCTGCAGCATTCGTCATTTCATTGAGGGTTACCTCTGTTGTGTTTGTCGCCTGAGAAAAACTAAATCCATCTAGTACTGGTAAGTTATAGACTGCGCTATTACTATCCGTAAGATGAACTTTTGTATCCCGACTGAAATAAAATGTATCTGCCATTTAATTCTCCTTTTTAATGAAAAGAGCTTTAGCTAAACTTTTGTTTGCCGCTGCTGTTTTCTAGTATTGGACTGAGACTATTATTTCCCCTATTCCTAGAGGGTCTAACACGCCTTCGTCCGTATCAATACTGAGTATAGTTGTTTGAATAGTGCTCTGCACTGCTCCCAATTTATCAGTATACGTTATTGGGTTGTTTGTTTCTAACACAGTTTCTACATCTTCCATTAGTTTTTCTAATGCTTCTACTGGGTCATCTTCTTGTACATAGCAGCGGAAAGTTAAAGTTAGATATCTAAACTTTTCTCCTGCTCCTAAATACTCTCTTGTTTCGCTACCGGCATTTATATGCACAGCGGGGAATTCTTCTATCTCGTCCCAAAATTTTAGTCTTGGTGAAACACCTGATACAGAACTTAAAAAATTACCTGTACCATTAATTTGTTCTAGTTTAGTTACAAAAGCATTTACTATTGCACTTCTTCGTGTAGTATAATCTCTTGTTGCCATTATCTTCTCCTAGTTGTTATAAACTTATTCCCTGTTAGTCTCATAGCTATCTCTCTAACACTTTCTCCTATAATTTTTCGAGGGTCTCTGTTTCTGCTTCCCATGTCTCCTCCTGGTTCGAAAGTTTCATAAGGGTCTCTCATATATGTATAGTCTATTTGAGTTCCTCCTCTTGGTCCGATATTAACATTTGTTACTTCTGCACTTTGTCTAAACCTTCCTGTTCTATTTCTTAATGCAGGTATGTGCATTTTTAAAAGCATTACTTCTGGTAACGCTTGATTTATTAATTCTTTTAGAGCTACCGCGCTAGTTGCATTTCTACTTTTAGATTGTTGTGGCTTTGAATAAGTTACTTTTGTTCCTTTTGCTTGTTTCTGAGAAACTGTTCTTGAACTTCTTTTTTTAGAGTTTCTTTTTTCAGATTTACTTTTATTGTTTTTAGTAACTGCTCCTTTAGCAACCTTTTTATTCTTTATAAACTTTTTATTTACTTCTTTCAGTACAGCACCAGCAACAACACTTGGAACTCCTTTTCTTGTTCTTTCTATTAAACTTGGAGAGCCTTTCATAGCTGGATAATCTCCACCCCATTTTTGTTGGTTGGCTTCTAGTCCGTCTAAAGCGGCTTTCTGGGCATCTTTTAAATTTTGTCTAATTACCCCTGCATCAAATTCTTTCATTTCGCTTTGACTTAAATTAGTTCCATATTCTATACTAACTTCTATAGTATCTACTAATTTAGGACTTTTAATATAATCTTCCAAAGTGTTTTTACTTACCTTAAAACCTTTTCTGACTCCTAAAACATTGTTTAACTTAAACCTTTCTTCTTGAACAGCTCCCAGAGCTGCTGCGCTCATTTGAGGTAATTTGCGTTGACTCATTTTTTTTAAGCCTTCCAAAACAGCTAGCATTGCTACAGTACTGTCATTGTCCATATCCCCATGTAGTCCTAAACCTATTCCTTGCACTTTTCTTGAGTCATAGTTTCCAAATTTATTCCTTGCACTGATATTATTTCTAAGGCTGTCTCCTTGTCTACTACTGCCGGGGTTAGCGCTATCAAAGTCTTTCGCTACTAACTTTATTAATTCGTTTACTGCTTCTACTAATAAATTATCAGTAACAATAGTTCTGTCTCTTTTAGAGTTTCCTTGCCTTTTCTGTTGGTAAGAGCCCTCGAGTATACTCACTCCAGGATTTGTGTTAGAAGAACTTCTAACAACTATTGCCCCCGGAAATCTTTTATCAAACTCTTGTTTTATATTACTACTAGTATAGACTTTGTAGTATGCATCATTAAGATTACTATCTACAAATCTTTCTACGTCTCCTCCTGCAGTAAACCCAGGGTTAGTAGCAGTAATTCTTTTTCCTGTAATAACTTTTGCAGTAGCTGACTTTATTACTTGAGTAACTTTATTTAATGGAAAATAATAATGGTGGTCATACGTTTCTGCTGACTTTTCTCGTATCTCTTCAATTTTATCTAATTGATTAATAAAAATTTGATAAAGATTTTTTATTGCCATTAGATAATGACTCTATATAAATCAAGTACTCTTTTTATATGGTCTGGGAAATCTGTATTGTCCCTGACTCCTGAAGTTCCTTGATTCTGCAATGTTGCTCCTGCTATTGTTCTTCTTTCTTTATGCTCATCTTTTAAATAGTAATTAACTAAATCAAATAGTGCTAATTTTAAATCTTTTGGACACGCTGCGTATCCTGCATTATATACGACCTTTACTGCTCCTACACCAGTAGGAAAAGCTCTTTTATTTCCGCTAGTATCTGTTCTAATAATTGAATCAGAAGGTTGGTCGAAATAGTATTGATAGTCACCTGTTGTTAAAGCTACATAGTCTCCTGAGTAACTTGTTCTTATATGAACGCTATCAATGGTAGTAACTGGACTTTCACTTAATATAACTGTGTGCGTATACACATCATTTACATTAAAGTACTCAGTTTTATCTGTAGAGTAATAGTCTACAAACGAAGTACCACAATACTTCTTGGCAAGGTCACTAACTTGGGGTACAATAATGTCAAGGCGTTGGTCTTCTTTCTGACCAGTTATGCCCTCAACGTTTTTAAATTCTTGTACTGTTATTAAATCTGCCATAGTTAAATTGGGGGAGTGTTAGGTACACTCCCGAAACCATAGTTAAGGTATTAACTACCTTTGTACTGTAAAGCCCACTTAGATGTAGCGCCATCGATTAAATCGGTGAAGCCTAGTCTTTGTGATGCTACTAATACTGTTCTTTGTGAAGCTACTTCATAGTCAGACTCGATGGTTACACCTCTAAGTCTTGGCATTACGTAGTTTCTTGCGTAAACTGCAATTGCATGGAATTTACTTACTGCTGGAGTTGCGAACTCGTCACATACGATTACTTTAGAACCGAATACTGACCCAATTTCACCACTAACTTTAGTAGCCATGTCACCAACTAAGTTGACATCTTGGAATTCAGCATCTTCTAGTAACTCATAATATCCTCTTTGTGATACTATGTAAACAACGTCAGATGGGTTTAAACCATATTTGCCCATGTTCTTTCTAGCTGCTAATAGCTGTAAAGCTGTTAGTGAGTCAGAAGCAAAAGCTGTTGCTGTTTGTGTTAAGTCAGAATCATTTCTCGCTAAGTGAAGTAGACCTTCGAATGCAGCACCTGAAGTACCGTAAACGCCGTCTGCATCGTCACCCGCTAAGATTGCGTTCTCAATACCTCTAGCATGAGACCTAACCATAGATTCTCTTATTAGTGGTAGGATTGGCATGATTGCATCCTCTTCAGTTTCATTACCTAAGTAAGATTGTGAAATAAGTTTCTTAGTTGAAAGAGTTCTTTCAGCCATTGCCATACCTGCTCTATCAGCATATGTGGCAGACCTCATATCTAAGTTACCATGTGGGTTTGAGCCCGTAGCTACTTGGTTGCCTGTAAATTCAGCGTAACCAGCATCTGGTAAGATAGGAAGAATTTGCGTTGCTGAAGTCATTTGGATTTCTCTAAATAACGGTGCAAGTACTAATTCATTCTGAATATCTCTTTCTACATTTGTTGAAACAATCTGCTCAAAATCAGCAGATGATACATCAAGACCTGACATAGTGTTAACTTTGTTCATTACGTCCTGTGCATACTTAGTATTCCAACCTTTTCCAGTGGCTAAACCTGCAAATTTTGCATCAAGAATATCATTCTCGAATGCTTTTTTCCAGTCGCCATTTCCTTGTCTGTCTGAGAATGTTCTTTTTGACTCTCTCATTTTCATGATTTCATCAGACTTTTCAATTAAGTTAGATTCTAGCTCTTTGACTACTCTTTCAAGGTCTTCGTGCTTTTCATTAACTCTTGTCTCAACATCAGACATAAGCCTTTCAGCTCCAGTAATAACGCTAGTTACCACTTGTTTTTGTTCTTCCTGCTTAGCTTGGTCCACAGCTTTCTGCTCAGCTTCTACAGCTTCTGATTTCTCAGTTTCTGCTTGTGCTTTTGCTTTCTGCTCTGCTTGTTGCATTGCGATTTTAGTTGCAGTATCTTCTGCTACTTTTTTCGCGAACGCTTCAAGGTCAAACTCAGGAGTTATGTTTTTGTCATTTGACATAGATTTCTCCGTTTCTTGGGATAATTCCCCTTTTGGCTGCTCGACTTCAACAGCATCTGCTGAATTAATTGAGTTAGCCTGATTGCTAAAAGTGTGCTTAAACTTCTTGTATTCTTCCATATTGTCAAATGATTTGGCAATTGAAAAAGTAGCAGCTTGATTACATGGTACTGTAACTACTGATACTTCAAAAAGCTCTGCGTCCTTTATCCTGTATCCATCGGTTTCACTCATATAATCAGCGTCCTTGACTCGGAAACCGACAGAAAAGGCTCCAAGAACACCGTCTTTGATTAATTCTTTTATGTCGCCAGCTGATTTAGAAATTCTAGCATTAAGCTCGAGTCCTTTATCACTAACGCCAATACCGGTAGCTCTACCTATCGGTCTGTCATAGTTATGATTAAATAATATAACAGGATTGTTTTTAAAATTTTCTAATCCACCTTTAAGCCACGCATCATGGTCGACTATGTCGCCTGCTCGGTCTTTAGAATTAGTACTAGCATAGCCTTTAATGTTTATGCTGCCATCATCGTCTTCACTGAGAGTCTTAAAAGTAGAGGTTAAATTAAATATTTTTTCCATTATTTTTTCGCTTCTTTCTCAACCTTTTTAGGGGTTGCTTTAGCGGGCTTAGGCGCTTCTTCTTTTTGTATAAACATTTCTGGGAAATTAACTTCACACATTTGTTTCATTCTTCCCCATGAGCCGAATGGTCTTTTTGCAATCATAAAACGCATTGGTACGTCTCCTGCTGCTTTGTATTCGGTTGCACTCATTATATGCCCTTTTTTGCCAAAGTAATCGGCTAGTTGTTTTAAAACGACTTTCTTATTCGCCATTGTTTTGTTCCTCTTGTTCAGGTGGTCTGCCACCTTCTTCTGGATTTGCTGCTGAGCCTGCTATATTTGCAGGGACTCTTGGTTCATCAAATCCTTCTATTGGTTCTTTACCTAAGGCTTCTCTTGCTTCATTGGCACTAAATATGCCAGTGTTCACTAGTGTGGCGTAGTACGCTGCTTGGTCTCTTAATTCAGGTTGTAGAGCAGGTATATCTGTCACGTCCTCGTTTATCTTGAAACCAAAGTATCTTTCTAGTGAATATCCGATTTTTCTTACTATAGGTAAGATAGTCTCAAGATAGTAAAGTCTATGGTTGGGTCTAATGTTTGCATTATTCCCGCCGTCTAATAGAATTGGTGGTATTCCCATCGCTTCTAGTATAATTTTTTCGTTAGACTTGATTCCTTCTTGGAAGTCTAACTCTTTAAAGTTAATGTTTGTTAAGTTTTCTACTTCTAGTCCGCCATCTAAAAATAATGGTCTTCTTCCGCCAGAAGTTGGGTTGTATCTTTGAACCCATGCCGATAACATTCTTTCTTTAATCTTTTCAGATAAAGTGTTAGGGCTTTTAAGTACTAATCCAGGGACTGCTCCATTCTTGAAGAAGTTATCCTGAAAGCTTCTCATGCTGCTTAATAATTGCATTGTTCTGTAAGCAGGCTTTAATCTTGGTACACCTCTATAAATAGAGTTGAAACTGTTTTCTTTAATATGTATAATTTCGTTGACTGAGTAATCTACAGTACCGTCAAAAACATACTTCTCAATATATGTCTGTTCGTCTGTATAAATTGTTACTTTATCCGCTGGTAGGTGGTATAGATGCGCTCCATCAAAGTATATAAATATATTCCCATCTATAAGTAAATCAATAATTAGATTTCTTTTAAATGAGTTTACATCTTGAAATGGATTCGCCTCATGATTAAGTAGTAAATTTACTCTAGATTTACGAATGTTTCTTGCAACTCCTGTCATTCCTGGGACTGGGTCACCAACAGTGAAAGGTATTTCCGCAACATCATCAACAATCATATTAACTGCTCTATTAACAATCTCTAATTGTTCATAAGCATTTTTATAGTTAGTAGGTCTTTCGCGCGAGTCAACAGTCAATCCCTCATTACGGGAGATGATGTATTGAGAGTCATTTAATTTTTCCTCTCTATCTATTCCTAAGAATCTGTCATACCATGCCATATTTATCTCTCTGTTTCTCGACCCATCGTTGTTGTTTCTTTGCTGTTATCAATTTGGGTCTTTTTCCATAAATTGAATGCAATCGTAAATGATGAGTATGGCAAAGTGTTACACATTCGTCGTACACTTCTACATAATTCTCATCAATGAACTGCTTTCTTATATCTAGTATTTCTTGCTCTATAGTTATATTAATTTTATTTTGTCTTAGCCAAGTTTCTAGTAATTCGGTCAGTCCATGAAAGTGATGAAAATCTAAATTTTCGCCTGCTCCACATATATAGCAAGTGTCTTTCTTATTATATTGTGATTTGGCTTTATCTCTTACGTATTTAACTAAATCTCTTTTTAGTTCCATATTTCTACTCTTAATTAGAATTATACCAAAAAGTCACATATATTGTCAAGAACTGTTTTTGACAGGTGTAACTAGAAGGTAGTAATTGAGGTTTCGAATGTATACAGGGCGTATCGTAAAGCATCAGCCATATGCGATGCCCCGTCATGTTTTGGTTTCTCTCTTAGCAAATTAGGGTTGGGGTCCCATTGATATTGGTCTAAGCATGTTAGAGCTTCTTTGCACTGCTGGTCAACAAGTAATGTATCATTGTCTACTACTCCGGCCACAAATCCTATTCCATCTAAAACTGATTTCTTGGCGTTGATAGTACTGATGTCATAGTTCTGAGCAAAGTCGTATCTGGTTTGTTGTGCTGCAGAATCGATATAAATATAATCTATATCCCACTTATGTATAAGTTTCTGTATTTCTGTGGCATGTTGTTCGGTTGTTTTTTCTGCACTTAAGTATTCATCTACTAAATGGTATACTCCTGTATCCCAGTCAAATGCAATTACACAAAATGCAGTAGGGTCTTTATACCCGACATCAAGTCCTGCAAAGACGTCCATATTGCTTACATCTAAATCTTTCAAGTTTGCTACACAATGTTCATAGTTAAATGCCCATATCTGTCCTTCGTATACATTAAAGTCAGCCATATATTCTTGAGCAAACTCATTCTCAGACATTGTCTTTCTGGCTTCTACAATATCTGACTCGGATACACGAGGGTTCTCATGATAAGTAGCTTTTATAGCACACCATTCTGGGAACTCGTCACTGAATCCTCTATAATAGAATTCTGCAAAATAATTATTTCTACCCCTTGGAGTAGATATAAAAATTGCTTTTGAGTTTTGTTTGTCTAGTGTAGGTCTTAGTGCTACATTGAAGGCATCTCTTCCGTCTGTTAGAGCTGCTTCATCGAATATGATTAAGTCATAACTTCTACCAACTACTGAGTCTACCTGATTGATAGAACCCATACGAATTGTAGAACCATTAGATAGTTCTATAACTTTATCTTTTGCATTATCTTTCGTAACTTCTAAGTCAAAGTGCTTTATCAAATTTCTTTGCAAGTCGAATGATATTTGGGATAGTGCGTAGTTAGGGGACATTAGTAGTACATTAGCTCCTGGAACTAAACATACTAGTTGTCCTATGATGTTTGATATGTATGTTTTGCCTTGACGCCTAGAAACGGCGGCAGTAACAAAACGATACTTGGGATTGTTTATAGCATTGATGATTGCTGTCTGTGAGGTGTTAGGTACAATACCTAATAAGTCCATATAGCCTTCTATAGGTAGCTTAATAAATCTGTCTTCTGTAGGATAGTCCATCAAATGACTTGGGACTATATCTGTTCTGCTTATTTCAATCAATGTATTAGTTCGTCTTTAAATAGGTTAAAAGGGTCTCGTTCGTCAAGTAGTTCATACTCGTCGCAAAGGTTTAGTAAGTACAAGTAGGCGGCAGATACTTTAGCAAGCTCTTTTTCAGCTAGTGTTGTAACAGCGCCTGATGCACTCTTGTTGTTGATTCTAGATAAAGATTTTGTAGAAGTTAACGCAGTTTCTTCCAACCACGCTTTTCTAACGTCTATTTGTCTCACCTTAATTTTCTGTAATGCAACCAACCCCTAATACGTCTGCAGATGCAGCGAATATTTGGTCTGTTGGGGATTTAGCCAATACAAGTGTAGCTTTGGTATCTAGGCTTATTGTCGCTAGTGTAGTATCTGCGGCGTTAGCTACCGTTACTACTATAGCTGCATTACCTGAATTCCATAGTCTCACATTTGGTCCACTACTAAAAGTTGAAGCTGCTCCTACCGTAGTACCGCAGGCCTCTTGTGTTCCTAATAATTTTATGCTGCTCATTCTGTTTCTCCGTTAAGGCTTATATTGCCTTCTTTTCTAAGTGTTTCTGTAATAACACTCTATTGTGAACTGTTTTAGGTGAATGGAGTATTACTTGTAATCTCTTACTCCATTCTAATCTTTGTTGATGTTTTTGTCTTATATTAGATATAAGTAATAGTAGCAAATTAATGTCTTCGACCATTTCTTTGCGTTCGGGATTCATTATCCGCAGTTATCAGTAGTGATTTTGACTTTCTGTTTGGCTGCTATCATTTTGTCTTTGATATCTACGTTGCCGTCCCAGTTTTTGTCCTCACCCTTGATAATATTCCATACTTTAATTAAAAAGTTTTTCATTTACCATTTTACCTTATTAGCCCAGTATGCTGCTGACATTTTACCTTTCTTGATATTTCTGCGATGTCTTGCTTTAAACGAAGCTCTTTTCTTCCTCGTTTTAGCAGACTCTCCAGCTTTTCTTTTACCGGCAGTCTTGGCTCCTTGCTGTCCAAAGCGAATAGTCTTTATTTTCTTTCCAGACTTTGCTACAACTATGTGTGATTTTTTCCTGTGCTTTGGAGTTCTCTTAGGTTTATTAAACCCACTAACTCCTGCTCTTTTTAGCCGTCCGTCTCTTTTTTTGGTTTTTCTTTTTATTGCCATTTTGTATAAACATTTTGCTTAATGTGCCCCACATTTCTTTGTGAGTGACCATTATTTTATCGATAAGTTTCTCCTATTTTTTTCTTCTTACCTTTCTTTTCATTGCAGTTCTAACATTAGTTGGTTTACCACGAACTCCTTGTTTTACTGCTCTCTTTCTTCGCACTGCTGAACGTATTTGCGATTTACTCATACGAGCCGCTTTTGCTGCTGGTACACACTTAGGATAGCCTTTACGGCTTTTCTTAGCTTTGGAGCGTCCACAAGCTTGGAATTTACCCTTCTTCTTTTTTGCTCCAATGTTTACCCACTTCTGACCAAACCATTTCTTTAGTCCAGTTTTAGCCACGTCGGTATCTGCCTCCTGCTGCCTTGTATTGTTTCACAAGAGATGCATTTGCATATGCGCTAGGGTATACTTTAAACTTTCTTTTAACTTTAGCTTTTACTCTAGCGTATAGCTTTTTATTCGTGGGTATGTTTTTCTTTTTGGCGGTTGATTTCTTTCTGCGTTTAACAGCCATTATCTCATGCCTTTTTTCTTTTTACCCTTGCCTCTTTTCTTAGGTCTTCCGACCTTTGAACCATAAGTTCCTTTACCTTTTGGCATAGTTTACTCCTTTAGTGCTTTTTCAGCCTCTGACTTCGTGTCGAATTTTACAACTTTTCCGTTCTTCATGAAACACCAATGCTGTCTTTTTTGAAAGATAGGTGAAGATGTTTTCTCTGGTGTTTGGTCTACCACTTTGGTAGAAGTAGCTTTTATGTCTTTTGTAGTGTATTCTGTTTCCATAATTTTTCCTAATTACATTGACAATAATTGCCAAATAATGCCGCCTGCTGCAGCTAATCCTGTACTAGTAGCTCCTATAAGTATAGTTTCTAACCTAGTAACGGTTCGTTCTTGTTTGTCGAAGCGTAGTCCGCTATCCGCGTCTATCTTCTCTATTCTGTTAAAGATAGTTTTCCACCTTTCCGCGCATACTGCCTCGTGTTTAGCGAGCTCCGCGGCCACGTCGTTAACGTCCATTATTTTCTCCCTTAAACTCCAGAAATTATTTTTTCATATACAAAGAATTATAACAAAAGTGAAGAAAAAAGTCAAGTACTATTTTTCAATGGTATAAATTTTAACTGGCTCGGACTTGCCTTTTACCGTTACCTCGTCTAAGAATTTGTAGTCAAATCCGTCAACTAAACTGTGCTCGGATATGATTAAATCTGTATTGTACTCTTTGCAACTAGATTCTAGCCTTGCTGCAAGATTAACTGCATCGCCGAGTACGCTATAGTCAAAACGAGTGCTACTACCAAAATTACCGACAACACAGAGTCCAGTATTGATTCCCGCTCCTGTATGTATTTGGTCCAATCCTTCTTCATAAAGTTCTTCATTTAATTCTCCTAGTGCTACTCTCATTTCGATAGCTGCTTCTGTAGCTTTTCTTTCTTGGTCTTCTATGTCTAGTGGAGCGTTCCAGAAAGCCATAATGCAGTCTCCCATATATTTATCGATGGTACCGCCATGTTTTAGTATAATTTCTGTTTGGTTGTCGAGAAAGCGATTAATCAACAGGGTTAGACCTTGAGGATTTGTTTGGTATTTTTCCGAAATTGGTGTGAATCCTCGAATGTCAGAAAATAGAAAAGTCATACGTTTTGTCTCCCCACCCAATCTCAGTAATGTTGGGTCGTCCTGTAATTTTTTTACTAAGTCGGGGCTTACGTACGTTCCAAATTGTTGTTTGATTTGCAATCTCAAGAAAAACTGCGTAATGAAACTACGGAGTGTAACGATAGTCCAAAAGAAAAATCCGATGAAAATTGTTGCAGAAACGTCAAACAAGTAAGAAGATTCAAGTAACTTGAGTGCCAGATATCCTTGTGAAGATATCAGGGCAACCAGCATAGGCACGCTAAAATATACGCTGCGGCCTGTCAAAAGTATTAAAAGCATGCTCGCAAGTAATATTCCTAGCTCTGCAGACAAAGCCCACACTGGTTGACTAAGTGACTTTCCTTCTATTAAATTATGAAGTACATTTGCTTGTACTTCGTGAGGGTATTTCGGACCTCCGGCAGTAGGCACTGGGTTTGCCACTCCTTCTGCTGTTACTCCGAATATAACAAACGGTGCAGGTATAGGTTCTAACATATACTCTGACGCTGTTTGTCTATAAAATTTTACATTGGAGTTAATCCAGATTCTTCCATTGGAGTCTGTTTTAACTCTGTCGTAGTTAGGTATACGAATCCACTCTACTCCTACTTCACTAGTCTTAATTTGGTAACTTGGGTCAGCAACTGCGACTCTTAGCATCTCTAGACCAAAGGAAGGATATATCTTATTACCACTACCTACGACGACGGGCAAACGCCTGACGACGCCGTCTAGCTCCGGACTTGAGTTTATTAATCCTACGCCTTCGGCGTTGAATTGCAGCATTGGTAATTGTCTTAATATCCCCGGGTAGTTCAGTATCCATGGTAGAGGGTCCTCTCCTAACTGAGCAGTACCTACATGAGGCCCTGACTCTGATGCTTGTGTCGAAGCTGTGTAGGCTAAGACTGTTGGTTTATTTTGCATAGCATACGCCAATTTAAGGTCGTTCTGCTCGTCTCGTAAATCTGCATCAGGCATGAGTAAAGTTAACCCTGGTACTCCTTGAGTATTGGTTACCATACTAGCGAATAGACTTCTTGGAAGAGGGTATCCTCCATAAGCTTCTACAATTTCTTCATCTAAGTCGACAAGAAGTATATTCTCATTCTGAACTGGCGCTTGGGTTGACATTAAGTAGTCAAACGTATTAAGTTCCATTATTTTAAAGGGATAAGGATTCCATATAAAGAGTCCTAATAACGATAGCATTATCGCGGGAGTGATTAACTTAGTCATTAGTATGTATATTGTGTAAATTACTAAGGACTATAAGACTTAACCCTGTATTTAGGAAAGGTAAATTCCACTCGTCTCTTGGGTCAGTGCTAAAAAGTCCTAAATACTTTAGTGAGTATATTGTTAAAGCTTTATGTAACAACAGTTCTTCAATTTCTGGACGTTCGGGTAGTAAAGGATTTCCTTCTACTAGAGAGGTTCTATTCTTTGTACCATATATAGTAGTAGCCATATCTAATATATTTATTGCTAAGAAGTACTTGTGTTGTGGATTTTCTATGTTGAAATCCATACTAAATTCGGTAGCTTGTATTCTTGTCGCATCTTTTTTCATTTGCTCAAAGTCAAAATCGTTAGCCTCTGTAGCAATACTAATTCCTAAGAAAGATAGTAACATAAAGCCAAACACACATCCTTGAATTATGGATGCCCAAACTATTTGTTTCATTGGGTGTATTTCTACTATTTTTTCTATCCAGTCTTCGCTGGGTGATAAGTTAACTATTTGTAGTATTTTTTTGTCTTTCATCTAGCCTCCAGATTGGCGGATTGTAATGGTGGATTGACCACCGGAATTAAGAATAACATTATATGCTTTACCATCTTGTTCAATTATTATATTATAGCTTGTCTCTCCACTGAGGTCTAGCTGTACTGATTGAGTAACGCTACGAATAAGTGTTATCTTTTCTGCGTCCCCAAAGGTTAAAATCTGTGTTGCTGGGTCTTGCCCAAATAGAGTTCCTTGTATGTCGAACTCTGAAAATAGTTGTGCTCCTCTTTCTTCTTTTATAGCAAGAGCGTCTAGCTCCTCTATTACTTCTAATAAGTCTTCAAGAAAGTTTACATCTAAGTAATCTATATCTAATTCATTAAACTCTAAAGAATCTTCTGCTAAGTAGTCCATATCTAAGTCTTCAAACTCTAAATAGTCTACATCTAGTATAGCTCCTGTGTTGGAGGCTGTTTCCTCCTCTGCGAATCTTTCATCTCTCTTCGGAGGAGATACTATTAACATATTGTCAATAATATTTAAGTTTAAGTCTAAAATGACTGGTTTAGTAGGAGTAGTCTCCCACATGCTTGTTACAGTAGATTGAAAAGGCTGATTTAAAATAACTTCGCCCATAGCCGTTCTAACAGTAATTTCGCCAGAAGAAATACCAAACTCGTCAGGGAGAAGTATAACAAGACTCCTACCCAGCTCATCAACAGTAACTGTAAAATCAGTACCTCGAATCCCGATTTTAGAAGTGGGAGTTTCGATTGATATATTCTCTTTATTAATTGCACCTATCTTTCCTGTTATAAAACGTGCTGTTCCACTTGCAAATTTCATAGACATCTTTGATTTACTTGGGTCTGGGTCAAAGATTACTTCATCTATTATTAATTTGCTGTGTTCTGTAAGTCTGACTATTGAATCGTCTAAGAATGTTATACCGATTCGCCCATTAGCTGTACGTACATCATCCATTTGTTCAATTTCAAAGTCTAAAGATGTGTTGTAGGGTTTGTCTCTTAAGACTTGCCCTACTCCACGTAGTTCAGTTATGCCTCCTATATTATCAGCATGAAGTGGTAGTACCACCATCATTCTGAATAACACAAATATTACTATTAGACGCATTACTTTCAATTGTTAACCAGTCGGCAGCCAACGTTGATTGTTGTTTAATCACCATTGTATTACTACTTCCGTCTAAATCTAGACTAAAGTATTTTCTGTCGCTTGAACTAGCTCCATATCCAGATTGGATAAAAGTTAAGTCATTGCTGTCGCCAAAGATATCCATATACATCTTCGCATAGTCTGCGTCGATGTCTACTTCTGCATCATTACTGTCTCCAGTAATAATCCAATCAATATCTAAGAAGCTAGCTCCGCTAACCTCTGCAATGTCTATATCTGCCAAGTTGAATGAACCACTAACATCAATGTTAATGTCATTGCTGTCAGCTGTATTTAACCCAGATGTATCCATGCTAAAGTTCCACTCATTAGAGTCTCCATCAAATTCAAAAAATCCAGTAAAGTTTGTTCCGTATATTCCATCGGTTAAAAACTTATTGGAGCTTCCAATTTGATTAATATCTAGTGTCATAGTTCCGCCATTTAGGACTGCTGCTGTCATTGTACCCGCAACTGCATCGTCTCCACCAATTATATTAGTAGAACCTAGCTGTTCGATATCAATAGAAGCATTATCCCCTGTTTGGTCGATATAGATTTCATTGTCTGCAAACAGACCAACTGATAAAAATAAGGCTATTAATATCCTCATTTTATTCCCCCATATAGTACTTCCAGTACCCTTGCTTCTGTCCGCGTACTACCAAGTCAGCTACTGCTGTTTCGATGGCGGCTTGAGTAGCTATATACTTGGGTTCATTCATGGCATTGCCAGTCTCGAACTCAACTAAGTCATTATCAGAACTAAATCTGAAATAATCAGTACTCAACCCTACGGAGAGAATTGCTTTTGAAGTAAGGATGTCCAATAAAATTTCTCCTGTACTCACAGAAACCATTCTTATTGAAACCACCACTTTATCCTCACGATATTGCTTAGAGTTTCCTATACCTAAATAGCGGGCTCCAACTCCCCCGGATAATAAATTTGTATTGTAATCAACAATACCGCCTTCTAAGATAACTCCTGCATACAGTAGTGGTAACTGTTTGTCTTCGTCATCAAATTTTTCTCTAGTAGAACGAATTAATTGACGCTCTTTTGTTAAATGGTCTAATCCTTTTCTTTCTACTACTTTAAAGAAATTACTAGCTTTCAATGCTCTTATTAAGTAAGCTTCTGGAGCTTGTGTTACGGCACTGGAAAAGTCAGCAATTCCATCTCTTGATTTTCTTTGACCTGTTAAGTCTTCAAACTTGTATATTGCAACAACGGGCGTTCTTGCTGGTAGAGGTAATTCTTGAATAGCTTTTGTGACAGGTTTTTCAAGTATAGCGTTGCCTGAGAAACATTCCATTCCTTGTACAATTGTTACTAAGTCTTTGTAATCCCCGGCAGGGTTACTTAGACAAGGTGATATATAACTTCTATGCGATGCGCAACTAGAAGCCAAAATCCCCAATAGGAATAGTAATAGTAGTTGTCTCACCTGTTGCCTCGTTAAATATGGTCATTGTTATCGATATGCCATCACTTGTCCAAGTAATTAAGTTATCGAATAATTGAAATGAGCCATTCTCTGCAGGGTTCTCTCCAAATAGCTGGTCTACCAACTGTCTAGATAACTGTGCATATATTCTGCTTTCAAAGTTCTTTATAAATCTTGCGAGAGTAGTATTTTCTTCTGCTCTCTTCGCTGCGTCTGCAAGTGCTTTTATTTCTGCTGCAAGTGCATCCTTTTTTGTTTGTTCTTGTGAATCGATAGTTAAGTAGTGGGATGAAGTACCATTACCGCTGAAACTTGGGCTTTTGAATCCGAACTTGATTTCATCTGCTACAAGTTCATAAGTAAGTAAAGGGACAAGTATAAAATACCACCAGTGTGCTTTAGATTTCTCTTTCTTGTTAAAGATTGCATCATAGTTATCACGATAAGCATTTGAAGTCTTCGTTACTAGTCTGTCACCTGTTATTTCGTTTTTTGTCATTTTCTTTCATCTGTAAAACTGTGTTTACCTTTTGCTGTAAACGAATCATGTCGTTGTCGAGCATTCGTATCTGGTCGATAAGTTTAATAAGTGCAAAATGCATGTCTTTTATTGCTGGGCCTATAACATTTATCATAGTATGCCATACAAAGTAGACAAAGTATCCTAATCCTACACATGCGACTATCGGAAACCCGTAAGTCTGTATTGCATCAATCACGCCTGACATCTATACTACCATCCTCTACGAAATTCTCAGCTCTAGCTATTCTATCTAAGTCGGGGGTTAGTTCTAGAGCACTACCGACACTTACATCTAAACGAATCATATCGTTATTCATTGTTTTTATTCTTGTGACTAACATATCGCAGAAACCTTTTAAAGTATTAATCTGACCTACTACGCCAGACATGATTTGCTTCATGATTATGAAAATAAATACCCCGGCGACTAACGCGCCAGCGATAGGGGCTCCTACTTGCCCTATTAGAGTCCAAATTTCTATTTTTGTGACTCCATCAGCTTTTTCATAAGTTCCCCGTAGTTACCTTGACCGAAAGGTACTTGTGAATTATCCTGTATATTGACTTGCGTCTTAATTGTTTGTGC
>Ga0307488_10001033_pt1 | contig 23326 bp, 21 predicted proteins | sample SB02metaG_FD_202248 | JGI IMG/M metagenome (GOLD analysis project Ga0307488, IMG submission 202248) | Sea-ice brine microbial communities from Beaufort Sea near Barrow, Alaska, United States - SB 0.2 | ecosystem: Environmental > Aquatic > Marine > Coastal | place: USA: Alaska | collected... | reverse complement strand
TTAAAGCCTTTGCCATCAAAGGTATGAAGCTGGTAGACCGGCTGTAATTGGGTGCCTGCAGGCAACTCACCAAAACGCAGATCGACGGCGATGCTGGGCACCGTGCTAGCTGCAATGCCATGGATTGTGCCCCTCGAAAGACGGTGGGTATGGCCACAGAAAAGTTGTTTTACTTGGTTGTGCTGTGCCAACACACGGACCAGATGTTCGACTGTGTGCCAATCGTCGAACTGAAATGGATAAAGAGATTCAACAATCTCAAAGGGCGGGTGATGCATGAAAAGCACAGTGGGTTGGTGTGGTTCTTCGGCTAGTATGCGATTCAGCTCATCGGCGCGTGCCGCACAATAATCCCCCATGTTGCTCGTGGCACACAGGGTATCCAAGGCAATCAAACGCACTGGATAATCGTTGATGCTGTATTGCAAGAACCCTGAATCAGGCTCCGCGTGGCTGCCGGTCTGGAAATTTTTGGGAATCAGGTCTCGGTCGTCACGGTTACCGGCACAGGCATAAAGGGGCACCCGCAGGTCGCCAAGGATGGTTAACGCCAAATCGTATTTTTCTTGGGAACCGTTATGCACAACATCGCCCGTATGAATAACAATGTCGGGGGCTGGGTCAAGATTATTAAGATCATCAACGACGCATCGAAGATCGTTAAGTCGGTCGTGCAGCCGGTCAGACTCTGGATCAATGTGGCTGTCGGAGATTTGGGCTATTATCATTAGGTTCAGACTATCACGGCTGTCGTGGGCCCTAACAGAGCTCTGTTAGGGCGTACATGGGTGTTAATTAAAGCTGGCTGTCATAAAACTTACGTAAAACAGTGACCACTTCGGGGCGACCAAACTTAGTTGAAACTTCCTCGCCATTGGACAACATTTCACGTTGGCGCGTGCCAGATACATTAATTCTGAATTCTTCGTCATGGGGACAGGTTTTGGCCGTCGCCATGCCATCACACACTTCACAATAGAAGGTAATGTCAATTTTTAGCGGTTGGGTGACTAAGGCTCCCTCCCACAGGGTATCGAAAATATGATGGGCGTCAAAAGGCCCATAGAAATCGCCTACACCCGCATGATCACGACCAACGATCAAATGTGAGCAACCAAAATTTTGCCGTATCAAGGCATGAAACAAGGCTTCTTTGGGCCCTGCGTAACGCATCTCAATGGGATAACCGGCCTGAACTGCGGTATTTTCTTTAAAGTAATTATCAACCATCACTTTGATGGCTTCAACCCGCACAGGTGCTGGAATGTCGCCCGGTTTTAATTTGCCTAAAACTTGGTGAATAAACACACCATCGGTCACATCTATGGCAATTTTTACTAAATGTTCATGGCTGCGATGCATTGGATTTCGAGTTTGAAAGGCCGCTACTTTTGACCAACCCATTTGTTTAAATAAAGCCCTGCTGGCCTCTGGACGAATATACAAATCGCTAAATTCATGCGGAAACCAACCTTCATCGATCACCGTCACCGAACCACCAAGATTCACTGCAGGTTGTGCCATCACTTTAGCAACACCAGGATGGCTTTCATCTAGGGTACCAAAGACTTTTTCGCACTGTAGAGCAAGGTCTGGTGTGTACTTATCGGCTACCGTAAGTATGCCCATAATCTGTTGCGTTTCGTCATCAACTAACGCCACTTGTTGACCAAGGTCTACTTGATCAGCTAGGGTTTGCTGGGCTGAAAGTGTGACTGGAATAGGCCAAAATACACCATCGTCTAGTTTCATTTGTGTGCACACACCACGCCAATCCGCTTCCACCATAAAACCATCTAGTGGTGTATAAGCACCCATTGAAAGCAGTAACAAGTCACAAACCTCACAACTGCTCATGGGGATTTTTTGCAATGTTTGAGCATAAGTAAGTTGTTGAGCCCTAAGGTCTTCTGCAACCAACAGAGGCTTTAAACCCCCTGCACCATGGGGTGGAACTAAATGGGTCATTATGGTTTTCCTTTTTTATGCAAATAATTTGCGTCCAATACCAGCCTGCCTTACACCCCAGCCCAACGCCAAAAAAAGCTGTTTATGGTCTTTTCGGTGTCGTGTATTCTGCAACTTTGTGGAAGGGTTCCCACTCTACCTCATAACCAACATAGCCAGTTTTAGTGGGCTCTTTGCGACGGGTGGTCATAAATCTTGCCTTACCGTCTGGTACCGGACGCTTTTCTTTAGGTTGATCACTCATGATGTTTACCTCAATAATAGTGTTTCAATTTTTTTCACGTTAATGTGAGCCTTTGCAGATTAATATGTTCTCAGCCTTTTAGTGCAATGGAATTTTCAACCCATCGGGGATATCTGCTTCTTTATCGATAGGACCACCCGCTTCGATTTCCTCTTCGATGGCGTCTCGAACCCCTAAAATCTCTAAGTTAAAATTCACCATCCGACCGCAAAGTGGATTGTTACCATCAACAGTCAGTGTCTCGTCATCAATCCTAGTGACAATAAAGCTTTGCCTCTCGCCTTTCTCATTCTCTGAATGAAGCGTGGTGCCCACTTCCCTATATTGTTTGGGAACATTCTCTAACCGATCAGTAAACACCAGGGCTTCATCTCGGGGACCATAAATTTGGTTACAGTCAATAGGCACTTCAATCACGTCACCCGCACATTTGCCTTCCAGTTCCTTAGTTACAGCAGGCGCTAAAATATCATTTACACCGTGCACATAACCAATGGGAAATTCCACGGCGACAAGCACCTCACCTGACTTTTGATCGACTACGCTGTAGGTCAGTTCCACATACTTGGTGTCTCTAATGGTCTCACTCATATTCAATTTATTTCCCCTAATCAAAAGATGGAAGCCCCAAACACTTTAATGTCTTCATCTTCGTATCCGAGTACCAGTCTACCAAGCCACTCACCGTCCTTTTTGGTACTGCGCTGCCGATACAGTACAGTGACATGCACGCCACGACGGATAGTGCCGATGAACTCAATCGACTCGGACAGGTTCCTTGTCAATTCGCTATTGGCAAATTGTTTGCCCACCTCTATTTCGTTCAACCCACGCACCAAATTGTCAGAGAAATACTTAACGAACTCTCCGTATTGTCCAGTATTAGAGGCATGTAAAAGGTGGCTCCATAGCGGGTTAGCTATAGCAAGAATTTCATCGTCAGTTTTGTCGGTGACGCTCCGGGTATTTGTCGATGCTATAATGCTCATAGTTAGTTCTTTATCCTATTCAAACGCATGCTTTAAAAGGCCCGACAAAAAGACCCAAGCGCAACGTTCCTACCTCTTTGGTTAATGCAAACAGGAGTTTGATTTAAACACCTGTTTGCAGTCTCACTTACTCGCCATTTTTCACCAGGTGATAAACCGGTGCTTTTTCCATGGTGTACTCCCCCGTTTTAGGATCACGACGAGACACCGTTAGCACATGCCAATTTTCATCATCTAGTTTCATGGCATCACCACGATAATAATAACCAGGCCAGCGAGTTTCTTTACGGAACATGGTGTGCTGAGTCACACACTCTGCTGTACGGTGACGATGCATCAATTCCCAAGCCCGCAGTAACTCATGAAAGTCAGACGCTGCGAGCTTCTCAAGATCCTCTTCCATGACCTTAAGCTTTTTAAGGCCGATGCTCAGCAATTTCTCGTTGGTCATGTAGCTCACGGTTGCACCACCACAGTACTCGTCCATGAGTTTTTGCAAACGGTCTAAACCCTGCCGAGGGTTGATATAATTAGGATTAACATCACCAGCAACCACTTCATTGCGATAGATTTTGTAATGCTCCATGGGCTTATAGATTTTTTCCTTAAGCTCGTTGATCCGTTTGTCTGAGACCACAATGCCCTCACCCTTACCATCATCGATGTAGCGACAGGCTGCTTTGGCTGAGAGACGTCCCTCGGTGAATGAACCTGATGAGAACGCATGGGGCGTGCCACCCACAGCATCACCAGCACCGAACAACCCTTCAATGGTCATCATACGGTTGTAACCCCAAAAATATTCCGGTGGGGAAACATCCTCAGGGCCAGAGCACCAAGCGCCACTGCCTGTTGCATGGGAACCCATAACGTAAGGTTCTGAGGTGGTCAATTCGGGGTTTTCATGTTTCGGGTCCACATCGGTAGCGGCCCAGAGTACGGCCTGACTGATCGTCATTCCCAAGAAATTTTCCCAGCCTACTTCCTCAAGGTGTGGATCTTGAAAGGCTTCCATGGTGACCATGTGAATGGGACCACGGCCAGCGTTGACCTCAGAGATCATGGCATGGTTGCGTAAACACGTGGGAATGGGCCGGTGGGTCTTGTGAGACAGTTCTGGGTCAAGATATTCCTTGCCAACCATTTCTTGAAGTTGTGGCCACCACTTGGATTCAAACTCTTCACCCAGGCCATTTTGCGTATATGTTTTAAGGTGCAAGAAGTAGGCACCTACGGGGCCAAAACCATCCTTAAAGCGCGCCAGTACAATGCGGTTTTCCATCTGCGTCATTTTAGCGCCCGCTTCAATCATCAGACCATAGGCTGAGCCAGACGACCAAGGGGCATACCAAGTACGCCCCATCCCTTCACCAGTCGAACGGGGTTTAAAGATGTTTGAGGCGCCACCAGCCCCACAAATCACCGTCTTAGATTTAAATACGTGGAAGTCTCCAGTCCGAACGTTAAATCCTACCGCTCCAGCAATGCGGTTTTCCTTAACTTCGTCCATGAGCAAGTGGGTAATACAAACACGGTTATAAACCTTGTCAGCATTCTTTTTTGCAGCCTCAGCCACAATCGGTTTATATGATTCTCCATGGATCATGATCTGCCAACGGCCTTCACGCAAATAAGAATCTTTTACAGGATCCTTCATAATGGGCAGGCCCCACTCCTCAAACTGATGTACAGCTGAGTCTACGTGCCGGGCCATATCAAATAACAGATCTTCACGCACCATGCCCATCAAGTCGATCCGCGCGTACTGCACATGATCTTCTGGGTTATTCTCACCAAAGCGAGTACCCATATAACAATTGATCGCATAGAGCCCTTGGGCAACGGCACCAGAACGGTCTATATTAGCCTTTTCGGCAATAATAATTTTCTTATCTTGGCCCCAGTACCTAGCTTCAAAAGCAGCACCGGTGCCGCCTAAACCTGCTCCGGCGACTAAAACGTCAATATTGTCTTCTACAATTGTCTTGTAAGCCATTAGTAGTAAACTCCCTGTTTCAACGTGAGGCCATTCGATTCAAGTGTGTGTAGGCCGCCATCGTCAAAACGGATGTATTTCGGTTCGTTAAATAATAACTCGCCATCTCGCTGTTCTTGGGTGGGCCCTACAACTTCTTTAAGATTAGGTGTACAGCTACCCCACGGCTTGGTGGTAATGGGAGATAGGAAACTCTTTTCCCTGCCATCTCTATACTTCACGCTCCAAGCTATGGTGCCCTTATCCTCATCTCGGTCCACTCGAACACTATGGCCAAGGGGTGCAAAGTCCGCATAACCACGCACGTCAATGGCATTTTGAGGGCAGGCTTTTACGCAAGAGAAACATTCCCAACAATGTGTGGGTTCAATGTTGTAGGCACGACGGTTGGTCTTATCAATGTGCATGATGTCCGATGGGCAGATATCTACGCAATGTCCGCATCCATCGCAGCGGGTCATATAAACAAAAGTGGGCATAATATTTTTCCTCTCACAGGTATATTTGGAAGATTTTAATTACCGTGTTTTAAACCTCAGGTTAATAATGACTAGGCTTTTCACGCTTGATGCCCAGTCCCATAGAGAGGGGGGCGTCTTTGAGCAATTCCATGGAGTGACTATCGCGGATCGCTGGATTGGTGCGGTCAACAGGCTCGGGGAGGTTATTACGCGATCCGTTTGCCTCAGACATTTTTTTCTCTAAAGCCGCAGCGGGCTTAAAGAACATATGGGAAAACTTAGACCACGGAACAGATCCAAACAGCACTGTCGTTGTAAAGATATACACAATCAGGGATAGCATGGTCCAGGTGGAACTGCCATTGACTTGGGTATAGGCCCAGACCAGAGCGAATGTGGTACTTAGGGTGAGTGACACCACAAACAGGTCAGCTCGCACAAGTCGAAACGGTGAGTGCCCTTCGGCAGAAACATCAACTCTGATGAAAAACCAGAACCAGTAACCGCCTAAACACACCATAAAGGCACCGAGATACCAAAGATTGGCCACAATTGCCGGTGTTGCCGACGCTTGATAGCCAAACACCATCATGGCTGTGGTGGCAGTGTAAGCAATAAATCCATACATTGTTAATAGGTGAGCCAGCTGTCGGCGGGTGCTACAGTCGCCTAATTCGGCAGAAGTTAAACCATCTAGGGCTGTTTTAACAGCCACCGAGGCCCTTTCGCTCCCACTGACTTGGCGTTTTGCATTAGCCTTGGATTTCTGCCAGTTATTAAAGAAGTACTTGGCACTTCTTTTGTGCACGACATCAAATAGAGTTCCGCCGGCTACTAAGAGCGCCATAATGATGACGTAAACTTGCATAATAGAGGGATCTATCATGGCCGAAAGTTCGGCAAAAGGATTGGTGTTAAACATTAAACTTCCTCTTTTATTATTATTCAGTTAAATGTTTATCATCAATCTTTAGATTTGTATAAGAGGTTATTTTTATAACTTAGTAGGTCTGTTCAATCAGACCCGTGAGTAAATGAAGTCATTGATATACTTAACTTTTCACTTTTTAGGTCTAAGCTTATAATTTAATGGGGATAAATGAGTTTGAGGCACTTTTGAATACGGCCACAGAGCCATTAAAAAAAGCCCTGTAGATCAAAGGTTAGAAAATATAATTAATCGCAGGGCTAAGCGAAAATTAATCTGGCTGGAGCAAGTGACACATTGCCCAGAATAGAATTAGGCAGGCAGATTCAAGTAAAAAACCATCAATGGATTGATGGTTTCACCTCCGATCATGGGCCCATAACAGCAGCGCAATTTTACGGGTGCAGGTATGGAAAAACATGCTGACATCTTTTAATCGGAGGTTAATATTCAAGGTAAAATGAAGCTTAAGTGAAAATAAAGCTTAAGTTAGGCTAACTTAACCAGTACCAAACCAGAACAAATAAAGCCTGCTGCAAGCCATCGATGACGGCCAAGCACTTCTTTAAACATGTAGGTGCTTAGCAAAGCCGCAAACAACACTGACGTTTCACGTAAGGCAGCCACTATCGCCACCGGCACCTGTGTCATTGCCCACAAACAGATCCAGTAAGCTGCCATCGACATGACACCACCACCTACTGCAACAAACCAGTACTGAGTTAAACTCGCTACAAACACCTTAGAATTGTAGTGATAGGCCCACAGGGTAGCCACCATTCCATCCAAAAAGAACAACCACACTACAAAACTGTGCAGGCCACCAATGTGGCTCACCACATAGCCGTCTACCATGGTGTAGGACGCAATCCACATGCCCGTAATTAAAGCATAATAAAACCCAGTGCCTAGTGGTTTGACTGATTTGAAGTGAGCTAATAAAGCCACCCCACTGGCGATTAATAGTAAGGCTATAATTTGCACGGGCGTGAATTGAGCACCTAGAAATATCACACTCACCAACAACACCCATACCGGCGCGCTGCCGCGTGCAATGGGGTAAACTTGGCCAAAATGCCCTTGGGCATAGGCTTTAACGAGGAACACTTTATAACCAAAGTGCAGCACTAGTGTGAGCAGTAACCATGGCCACATTTGCCCAGTGGGGAACGCCACAAAAGGTAAAAAGCATACTGCGACAAGGCTTGTGCACGCCATAATCAGACCCATAGCGATAATGGGTTCGGCATTTATTTTAACCAGCGCATTCCAACCGGCGTGCAAAGCCGCAGCAAGCAGTACTGCAAAAAACACCTCAATGGGCATAACTAAAACGCCTTTATGGTTTCTGGCTCAAATAATGCGCATAGACTACCGCTAACGCCGCTGAAGCCAGTCTAGCGGCTGGAGGATCTGCTCTTGAAGTAAGCATCACAGGCACTTTTGCACCCATTAATACGCCTGCAGCAGTAGCACCATTAAAGTACACCATCTGTTTAAAAATAGCGTTTCCAGTTTCAATATTAGGCACTAATAATACGTCTGCGTGCCCAGCTACTGGGTGCTTAATACCCTTTAATTTAGCAGCTTCTGGGGATATTGCTCCATCAAAAGCTAAAGGCCCAAACACTTCGGCGGCCTGGTGATCTTGTGCTGACATGGCGCCTAAGAGTTCCTTAGCAGACAGGCTTGAAGGCATCGCCTCAGTCACTAATTCCGTTGCGGAAAGCAAGGCGATCTTGGGCTTCAAATGACCTAAAGCGTGCATTACGTCGGTTGCACCACGAAGGATACTAAGCTGGGTTTTAGTATCAGGTAATACATTGACTACGGCGTCAGTAATGCACAGAACGCGATCACTGTTAGGCACAGACATATGGAATAGGTGACTTAAACGCTCCCCCGTTCTTAATCCATGCTGTTTGTTTAACAAAGCTCTAATTAGTACATCGGTGTGCAAGTTACCCTTCATTAACAACTGTGCTGAGCCTTGGTGAACGCATTGTACGGCTTTTGCAGCGGCGTCTTCTTCGCCATCACTGGCGATCAACTCAAACTGTTCAATAGGCCAGTCAATGGCTTGCGCTGCTTTATGAATCGCTGCAATATCACCTACGAGTATAGGTACAATAATACCCGCTTCAAAGGCCAACCTAGCGCTTTCTAAAGCCAGTTCGGAGCCTGCATTGACAACAGCTGTGGTCATGACCGGCAATGCCTGCGCCTGATGGAGCAACTGCGGCGGACACACTGGGGTTAACTTACTAAGCATATGATAAAACCTTGAGTTAAACTGATTTAGTGCGGCGAGGCCAACGCAAGCGTGGCATCAGCTGAGACATCAGCATACCCACAAGAATTAAACCACAACCTAACAAACCTTGGGCTGGAAGCACTTCATTAAGTAATAAATAACCGCCAATCACCGCAAATACGCCTTCAGAGCTTAAAATGATGGCAGCGTGGGACGGGTGAGCATGTTGCTGCGCTACGGCTTGTAACGTGTACGCAATACCAGTAGACATGACACCGGCAAACAATAAGGGTATCGCCGTTGAAACAATCATGGCCCAGCTTAGTTGTTCATAGTACAAAGCCAAGGCCATGGCCAACAAACCGGCCACAAAAAATTGAATTAGAGACAGTTTTACTGTGTCCATACGTGAGGCTAGATAACCGATCATTAATACATGGCACGCAAAGGCTACAGCACATATAAGTTGCAAGGTATCGCCCTTACTGAGGGTGAAATCTTCATTAATGCTCAAAAGGTATAAGCCCCAAAGGGCAATAATAGCTCCAAACCAAGTGCCTAAGCCCGTTTTCATACGGAAAAAAAGCCCTATTAATGGCACAAAGAAAATGTACATACCGGTAATAAAACCAGCCTTACCGGCTGTGGTGTATTGTAATCCGACTTGTTGGAATGTCGCCCCTATAAATAATAATACTCCCGCTGCAATACCGCCCAACAGTAAGGTTTTGGCAGAGGCTATAGGCGCTTCTTCTGAGGTGGCGGCTTTATTGCTCCCCATCCATATGACCACAGGCGTTAAAGCCACTGCACCTATAAAAAAACGTAAGCTATTGAACCAATGAGGGCCCATGGTTTCCATACCGACCCGCTGAGCGACAAAGGCAAAGCCCCATATTGCTGCTGCTAGTAGCATTAGTAGATTTGCCTGTATGGCTTTATTGTTCATGTATAAGGTCCTTATGGGGTTCTAACGGGGCAGTTTTACTCGGCACACCACTATGAAAACGGAATAATGGGTCTTCAGCACAAATAAGTTCTACCTCTAAGTCTCGGACCAAAATAATGCGCTGGTCATAATCCTTTAAGCCTTTAGCTCCTGTCTCCATCGCCACGTCTTTAGCTAAGCCCAAATAGTCTTGATAGTGCCTTGCTTCAGATTTGAGCAATGACGCATAAAACTTAGCCAAGGGTGCGTCTAAGTGAGGAATGAGTAACTCAAACCGCTCACAAGATCGAGCTTCAACAAAGGCGCCAATAATCAGGGTGTCCATCAACTTAGCTGGCTCATGGGTGCGCACCAGTTGCCTTAAGCCACCCACATATCGACCTGCATCAAGGTGATCGTAGACAATGCCAAGCTCGCGCATGATACGACAGACTTGTTCAAAGTGAATCAGTTCCTCTTTCGCCAGGCGCGACATCTTAGTCAGCAAATCTGCTCGTGTGGGGTGACGAAACATCAATTGCATCGCTGTCGATGCGGCTTTCTTTTCACAGTGAGCATGATCAATGAGCAACAAGTCTTGCTCTTGTAACGCTTTGTCCACCCAAGCTTGGGGGGTACGACATCCTAAAAACTGCTTTAGTTCCGATAATGGCACAAGCTCAACCTAAGGCTAATTGAAAAAAAGACGGTTATTGTACGCACACAGACTAACAGCGTCTAGGACTAGCCATCGGTTCGCCAACCCAGTAGCGACAAACCCCTTAAATACACTGTATCTATTGAAGTTATTATCAATAAAAACAACAAGTTATATATTAGCACTAAGCTCACCCAATGGCCTTACAACTAGAGATAATTAGGCCATTATGGTAACATTAACAACATTACTGATATCCCAACGACCACCTGGACCATCGACTCATAAAGTTCAGGGCCATTTAGAGGCCATACCATGTTAGAAGCTTACCGTACCCATGTTGCCGAACGCGCTACTCAGGGCATTCCACCCGAGCCACTTAATGCAGAACAAACTGCAGATCTTGTTGAGTTACTAAAAAACCCACCTGCAGGTGAAGAAGTGTTTTTAGTTGACTTGTTGCGCAACCGAGTACCCGCTGGCGTTGACCAAGCGGCGTATGTAAAGGCCAGTTTTTTGACCGCCATCACCACTGGTGAGGTTACATCCAGCCTAGTAAGCCCAGTTGAGGCAACAGAAATTTTGGGTACTATGTTAGGTGGTTACAACATTGAGGCCTTAATTGCCTGCTTAGACAATGACACCTTAGCAACCACGGCTGTTACCGCCCTTTCACATACCTTATTAATGTTTGATGCCTTTCATGACGTCGACGAAAAAGCTAAGGCTGGCAATCCCTTTGCCATGCAAGTCATGCAATCATGGGCCGCTGGTGAATGGTTTACCTCTCGCGATAAGCTAGAAGAAAAAATCAGTCTAACCGTGTTTAAAGTCACCGGGGAAACCAATACCGACGACCTATCTCCAGCACCAGACGCCTTTACCCGCCCAGACATTCCTCTGCATGCCAACGCTATGTTAAAAATGCAACGAGACGGCATTGAACCTGATGATCAGGGCACCACTGGCCCCCTTAAACAAATCGAAGCCATTAAAGCCAAGGGTTTTCCAGTGGCTTATGTTGGCGATGTGGTAGGTACCGGCTCTTCCCGTAAGTCTGCGACTAACTCTGTGCTGTGGTTCTTTGGAGATGACATTCCATCAGTACCCAATAAAAGAGCAGGTGGTTTTTGTTTTGGCTCCAAAATTGCTCCAATCTTTTTTAACACTATGGAAGATGCGGGTGCCTTGCCTATAGAAATGGATGTGTCAGGCATGAATATGGGCGATGTTATTGATGTTTACCCATACCAAGGCGTGGTGCGTAATCATGAAACGGGGGAAGAGATAAGCCGTTTTGAACTAAAGACCAACATTATTTTGGATGAGGTTCGGGCCGGTGGTCGTATTCCACTAATCATTGGTCGTGGCCTTACAGAGCGTGCACGTAATGCCCTAGGCATGGCAACAACTGATGTTTTCCAAACCCCAAAGCCAGCTGTAGAATCTAATAAAGGTTACACTTTAGCTCAAAAAATGGTGGGTAAAGCCTGTGGCACTGCAGGTATTAGGCCAGGCACTTATTGTGAACCAAAAATGACGACTGTCGGTTCGCAGGACACCACAGGCCCGATGACCCGTGACGAATTAAAAGACCTTGCATGCTTGGGATTCTCTGCTGATCTAACCATGCAGTCCTTTTGCCACACCGCGGCTTACCCTAAGCCAGTGGACGTACAAACCCAACATACCCTCCCTGACTTCATCATGAACCGCGGCGGCGTATCTTTACGTCCAGGCGATGGCATTATCCACTCGTGGCTTAACCGTATGTTGCTACCCGATACCGTTGGTACTGGAGGCGATTCACATACGCGTTTCCCGCTGGGTATCTCGTTTCCAGCTGGATCTGGCTTAGTAGCCTTTGCGGCAGCTACTGGCGTAATGCCCTTAGATATGCCTGAATCTGTGTTAGTGCGCTTCACAGGCGAGCGCAACCCTGGCATCACCTTGCGTGACCTAGTCCACGCCATTCCTTATTATGCTATTCAGCAGGGCTTACTGACCGTAGAAAAAGCAGGCAAGATTAACGCTTTTTCTGGCCGAGTTGTAGAAATAGAAGGCTTAGAAGACCTGACCGTAGAGCAGGCCTTCGAATTATCAGACGCCTCGGCTGAGCGTTCTGCTGCGGGCTGCACGATTACCCTTAGTGAGGGCTCTGTCGCAGAATACCTGCGGTCTAACGTGGTTATGCTTAAATGGATGATCGCTGAAGGCTACGGTGACAAGCGCACCATTGCGCGACGCATATTGGCTATGGAAGCCTGGTTAGCTGATCCTCAACTGATGCGTGCAGATAGTGACGCTGAGTACGCCGAAATTCTTGAAATTGACGTGTCAAAAATTACTGAGCCTATTTTATGTGCGCCTAATGATCCCGATGATGCGCGTATTTTATCTTCTGTTGCTGGGCAACAGATTGATGAGGTCTTTATCGGTTCTTGCATGACCAACATTGGCCACTTCCGTGCTGCCGGCAAGTTACTTGACGCCGCCGACAGCGCCCTTCCTACCCGCTTGTGGATCGCCCCACCGACTAAGATGGATGCCGCTAAACTAACGGAAGAAGGCTATTACAACATCTTTAGTAAGGCAGGTGCGCGTATCGAAATGCCAGGTTGTTCATTATGTATGGGTAACCAAGCACGAGTCGCAGACGATTCTACTGTCGTGTCTACCTCGACTCGTAACTTCCCTAATCGCCTAGGTGCTGGTGCAAATGTATTTTTGGCATCGGCAGAACTCGCCGCTGTCTCAGCTATAAACGGCAAATTACCCACGCCTAGCGAATACTTTGAATATACCACTACGTTAGATACCATGGCGGGAGAAGTTTACCGTTACCTAAACTTTGACCAACTAACAGACTACACTGCTGCTGCCGAAAAGGTGATTCCAACCATAGAAGTTGCTTAAGCCACATTAAGCTTTAAATAACAAAAAGCCCTTATTTCACGCAGAAATAAGGGCTTTTTTTGTTTATTTAATAACAAGTTTTTAGTTTTTTAGGCTAGACTAAGAATAGTTCATCGATTGTGGATTCATATATGAAGGTGTTGTTGGTTGAGGACTCACTTGCTTCTTCTCAAGTGACACAGGGATATGTTGAAAGTGCCGGCCACAGTGTCATTACTGCTAGGGATGGTAACGAGGGTATCCAAAAGTTCTTGGAACATAAACCTGATCTGGTCTTGTTAGACGTCAACATGCCCAATATGGACGGTTATGAATGCGCTCAACACATTCGCAAAAATTGTCAGCAAGGTAATCTATGGATTCCTATCATCTTTTTAAGCGGAGAGGTCACTGAAGATGCCATCGTCAAAGGTATTGATGCGGGTGGTGATGACTATTTGCCTAAACCCATCACCCAACGAGTGCTAAATGCTAAGTTACGGGCCATGTCACGTATTGCGGATATGCGTAAAGAGCTAGAAGATGCCAGTGAGCACCTGAAGCGACTGTCATCCATCGATGGCTTAACCCAGTTGTATAACCGCCGTCATTTTGATGAAGCATTAAAACAAGAATGGTCTCGGTCAGGCAGATCGCAAGACCCACTGTCTTTAATTCTATGTGACATCGATCACTTTAAAGCATTTAATGACTGTTACGGTCATCTGGCGGGCGATGATGCGCTGGTGAAGACCAGTCAAAGTATTATGGATACTTTACAAAGGCCTAGTGATTTGCCAGCCCGTTACGGTGGCGAAGAATTCGCTGTTATTTTGCCCAACACACCTGCGGTAGGCGCCATGATGGTGGCCGAGCAATTACGCACCGCCATAGACCTACTTGCCATTCCACACGCCCTTTCCGACTCTGCTAACATTGTCACTATGAGCATTGGTGTCTCCACCTACTACCCAAATCACTCTAAAGCAAGCCATATCGAGTTGCTCGATGCTGCCGATCGGGGCTTATATCGAGCTAAAAAGAAAGGCCGCAACCGTATCGAACTTCAACCATTACCCTCGATAACATTACAACGCCAACAAAGCCTGGGCTAGATCTTGCTGGATGTCGTGGTAGTCTTCAAGCCCCACTGAAACCCTAATCAAATTGTCTTTTATGCCTGCTAAAGCACGCGCTTCAGCTGACATTTTGAAATGAGTAGTGGTGGCTGGATGGGTCATGGTTGATTTTGCATCACCAAAATTACCCGTAATAGAAAACATCTGGGTATGGTCAATACAACGCCAAGCTGACGCCTTATCACCTTTCACTTCAAACGAAACCACGGCTCCAAATAAACGTTGCTGTTGCTTTGCCAATTGATGTTGTGGGTGACTTTCTAGACCTGAGTAATACACTCGCTCTACTTGGGGTTGATCCTGCAGCCACTGAGCTAGCTTTAAGGCGCTGGCACAATGCGCTTGCATGCGCAAAGACAAGGTTTCTAAGCCATTAATAAAGACCCATGCATTAAATGGACTCATCGCCGTGCCCACTGTGCGTAAAATACCAAACACTGGCTCCATAAGGGTTTCACTACCGATGGCTACACCGCCAACACAGCGGCCTTGCCCATCAATGTACTTAGTTGCAGAGTGCATGACGATATCTGCACCTAATGCCAGTGGGTTTTGCAAAATAGGCGTACAAAAACAATTATCTACCACTAACAAAGCATCATGACTATGAGCTAAGGCAGCCAAAGCAGCAATATCACCGAGTTCAGCAAGGGGGTTAGATGGTGATTCCAAGAATAAGGCTTTGGTATTAGTTTGCATAGCGTCTTGCCATGCTTGGTTGTCTGTTGGATTGACATAGGTGGTGGAGATCCCCAACTTGGCAAGCACATTGTCAAATAAGCCCACAATTGAGCCAAAGATACTGTACGAAGATACAATATGATCACCCTGCTTTAGATGACCCAAAAAAATACTCGTCAGTGCCGCCATACCAGAACTCGCAGCCACCGCCCTTTCACCACCTTCCATAGTGGCCATACGCTGTTCGAAAGTGCGTACGGTTGGATTGGTGAAACGCGAATAAATATTGCCTTGCGTGTGGCCACTAAAACATTCAAAGGCTTCCTCCGCACTGCCATAAATAAAGCTAGACGTCGCGTAGATGGCATCGTTATGTTCCTGTTCTACCCCAGACACAGTACCTGAGCGAATAGCTTGAGTACTCAATGCAGTCTGTTTCAAATAATCCTTTTGGCGTTGCAGTCTTAGGTCTAGGGTTTTGTTTTTCATATTACAACTTACTTTGCATGTTAGTCGCTAAAGAAGCATCACTATCAATGACACTGCCTTTGTTCATCGTATCATCATTTCTTTCCGCTTCCAGGTTGGCAAGGTAAGCATCATCCACATCGCCTGTGACGTATTTACCATCAAACACAGAACAATCAAAATTAGCAATGTTACTACCACCACCTTGGGTGGAACGAACTAAATCGCCCAGGTCCTGATAAATCATACGATCAGCACCAATCACCTCCCCTACCTCCGCATCAGTGCGGCCATGTGCTACCAGCTCGTCTACTGAGGGCATATCAATACCATACACATTAGGATAACGCACCGCTGGTGCTGCAGAAGCAAAGTAAACCTTTTTTGCACCCATTTCACGGGCCATTTCTATGATTAAGGTCGACGTAGTGCCACGCACAATAGAATCATCAACCAACAGCACATTTTTGCCACGGAATTCAAGTTCAATCGGGTTGAGTTTTTGGCGCACAGATTTTTGGCGCTGGGTTTGCCCAGGCATAATAAAGGTACGGCCAATATAACGGTTTTTAATATAACCTTCACGTAATTTGACCCCTAGTTTACTGGCAAGTTCTACTGCTGACGTGCGACTAGTATCAGGAATCGGAATAACCACGTCAATGTCGTGATCAGGCCAGTCTCGTAAAATTTGATCGGCTAGGTACTCTCCCATTTTCAAGCGTGCCTTATAAACGGAAATTCCGTCCATGACTGAATCTGGTCGAGCTAAGTATACATATTCGAATAAACAAGGTGACAATACTGGATTTTCTGAACACTGGCGCGTATGCACATCTCCAGCCTGAGTGATGTAGATGCATTCACCAGGTGCTAGGTCACGGACCATAGTGTAACCGGCGGCATCTAAGGCCACACTTTCAGACGCCACCATATACTCTGTGCCCAGCTCTGACTCTCGTTTGCCATAACATAGCGGCCGAATACCAAATGGATCTCGCATACCGACAATACCAATGCCAGAGATTATAGCGATAACGGCATAACCGCCCACACAGCGGCGGTGCACCTGACGGACGGCGTAAAAGATATCTTCCTCAGTAGGAACTAACTGGCCTAAACGCTGAAGTTCATGGGCAAACACGTTGAGCAGTACTTCAGAGTCTGAATTGGTGTTAATGTGCCTTAGATCAGATTTAAAAATACTTTCTGAAAGTTGTGCGGCATTGGTTAGATTACCGTTGTGCGCTAAGGCAATACCATAAGGCGAGTTAACGTAAAAAGGTTGAGCTTCAGCAGCACTAGAACTTCCTGCAGTAGGATAACGCACATGGCCAATACCCATATTACCTACTAAACTGCGCATATGTCGGGTACGAAAAACATCTCGTACTAAGCCATTATCCTTGCGTAAAAAAAACCGGCCATCTTGGCAGGTCACCATACCAGCAGCGTCCTGGCCACGGTGTTGCAAAAAAGTCAGGGCATCATAGATTTCCTGATTAACATAAGACTTGGCGACAATGCCGACGATACCACACATGCTTAAACCCTCATTACAACGCTGCTAGAACGTTGGTTGCAACATCTCTAGCAGACCAGAAGCGCTACTAGACATTTTATAGGACCACTCATCAACTAAGATGAAGTGAGGAATAATCAAAGAGCTCTGCCACCATTGGTCATTACTGACCGGCGTGAGTAACAGTAAAGAAACCAAAACAATAACTAGCAAGCCACCGCGCACAATCCCAAATACCATACCAAATAAACGGTCGGTAGCGGTTAATCCTGTGGCTGAGACTAGCCGAGAAAAAACATTATTGATCAGCGCACCCACCACTAACGTAGTGGCGAACAAAATAACAAAAGCAGCAATCACCCGGAATTGAGGCTGGTCAATCCAATCCACCATAAAATTGCTAAGCTTGAATGAAAATAAACGCGCGACAAAAAATGCCGCTACCCAGCTGGCTAATGACAACAGTTCTTTTACAAAACCACGCAGCAGTCCAAACACGCTGGAAACAGTGATAATAGCAACAAGTATCCAGTCAAAGACGTTGAGGCTTTCCATAAATGACCTTGATTAACTAAGCGATTAAAATACTTAAGTAGACCCCTGCTTTAGGGCTTTTCCACTTCATATAGGGTGACCATACCAGCCATCTTAAACTTATTTTTGAGCTGCTTTTGTAAAGCTTCAGCTTTGGACCTATTCAATTCTGGGCCAACAAGCACTTTAAACAGTGTGCCATTAGGCACCATGTAGGCGGCAAAACCTGCTTTAATTAGCTTATCTTTTAAACGCTTTGCATTGGAGCGGTTGCCAAAATTACCCAACTGCACAACCCAACCATCAGGCAGTCCTTGTTGGTTAATTACACCATTATCTGGGTTAATTTTGCCTTTTTTTGGGGCGGCATCGGTGTTGGCAGTGGTGGGCACTTGCTCCACTTGAATAGGACTTAACTCAATCACTTGCTGATCACTTGGATCAACGTTTTTCAACACCCCAGCTGCATCAAGGGGCTCAATAACACCCAGTTCAGGCACGTCAGGTATCACTGGCTGCTGGGTAAGCTGGTATTCTTTTAAACCGGCGCCATCTAACCAAAATGGTAAAATAATAACGGCCAGACTCAACAGCATTAAACTACCTACAATACGATGTTTCACTGTTGCCTCCACTAATTTGCTTCCTTCATTGGTTCATCCGCCGAGGATTCGATTAAAGCCAGCACTGCGCCCACAGTTATAAATGAACCAAAGACAATAATTCTATCTTTATCAGACGCCGTTGCCACCGCCTCATTAAAGGCCTGAAGCGGCGTTTCATGGGTCGTCACACAACTTGCATCAATCCCATGGCTGGCCACTTGGTCAGCCAATTCAAGACTTGATAAACTGCGCACACCCTCACTACTGGCCAGCATCCAATGATTAAAGCTGGCTCTTAACACCGTGATCACTTGTTGGTAGTCTTTATCAGCCAACATCGCCAAAACCGCAATAGTTCGACCTTCACAAGCTTCGGTAGCTAAGCTATTAGCCAAGTTCTGCGCTGCTTGGGGGTTATGGGCAACGTCTAAGATAAGTTGTTTACCTTGCCACTCAAGTCTTTGAAAGCGGCCTTGTAGACGCGCCCTATCTAACCCTAACCTAATATCTGCAGACTTTATATCAAAGCTTAAACATTGTATGGCTTGCACTACAGCCGCCATATTCATGGGCGGCAGTTCAGTTTTTGGCAGTTCTATGGTTAAGCCAGAGGGATTACTCCACATTTGACCTTCAACTTTAAAATCAATCCCATTTTGCAGGCACAGGGCATTAATCTCGTGGGCATATTGAGCCACAGAAGCTGGGCCATCGATAGCACCCACGATGGCCGGTTTATTAGCCCTGTATATACCCGCCTTTTCGCGCCCGATCAGCTCTACATTATCACCAAGCCAATCTACATGATCAACCGCAATACTAGTCACAATAGCTATATCAGCGTCGATGAGGTTAACCGCATCTAAACGCCCTCCTAAGCCAATTTCCAATACCGCAACATCTAAATCTGCTCGTTGCATAAGGTCAAAGGCCAACAGGGCATTAAACTCAAAATAAGTCAGTACTGTGGCTCTGCCCACGGCATCATAACGTGCTTGATTAACACGTTCAAAACTAGCACATAAAGCGACATCATCTACCGGCTCACCCTGAAACTGGATACGTTCATTAAAGCGCACAAAATGGGGTGACGTTAAACTGGCATAAGCTAAACCTGCTTGCTCCAAGATAGAGGTTAAAAAGGCGACACTCGAGCCCTTGCCGTTAGTCCCCGCCACAGTGATCACTTGTTTAGCAATAGGGGCATCTTTCAGCAAACGTTTAGACACTTGTCGAATACGCGCTAAACCCATGTCAATTTCATGGCTTGGGTGTTGCTGCTCTAACCAAGCTAGCCAATCACCAGCTTGATCAAAAGAAAGTGTTTGTGACATAAAACTTAAGCTTCAATAACAGGCGCTGGTTTTTGCGTCATGGCACTTAACAAGCGACCCACAGTGGCGCGCATATCACGCCGAGAAACGATCATATCAATAGCTCCGTGATCTAACAAAAACTCACTCTTTTGAAAACCTTCAGGCAAAGTTTCTCGCACCGTTTGTTCAATAACCCGCGGCCCAGCAAATCCCATGCGAGCGCCAGGCTCTGCTAAGTTAACATCGCCTAACATGGCTAAACTAGCAGAAACACCACCATAAACAGGGTCTGTGAGTACCGAGATATAAGGAATACCCTGCTGTTTTAGCTTTTCTAAAGCGGCACTGGTTTTAGCCATCTGAAATAAAGACGTTAAGGCTTCTTGCATGCGCGCGCCACCAGAGGCAGAGAAACACACAAGGGGAATGCCCTGCTCCATGCTCACGTTGGCTGCGCGCACAAACCGCTCACCCACAACTGCACCCATGGACCCACCCAAAAAGTTAAATTCAAAGGCTACAGCAACGACGTCTAAACCCACTAATTTACCTTTCATAGCCACTAAAGCATCTTTTTCTTCGGTGGCTTTTTGGGCGGCAGACAAGCGATCTTTGTACTTCTTGACGTCTTTGAATTTTAGTTTATCAACAGGTTCTATTTCTGCTGCTATTTCAGTACTAGAATGAGCGTCGAAAAACATGGCCAAGCGATTACGCGCAGTAACCCGCATATGGTGTTCACATTTGGTGCACACTTCTAAATTCTTTTCCAATTCTGGCTTATACAAAGCTGCCGCACACTTTGGGCATTTCTTCCATACGCCTTCAGGAATATTACTGCGTCGGTCTTTATTACCAAGATTGGTCAATATACCCGCAGGTACAATTTTGTCTAACCAGCTACTCATAACTTCTCCCGTCGTAACCTCTGGTTACGGCATTAAAGTATTAAATTCATTGCGCCTGTTTGTCTAGGGCGTCACTCATTACAAATAAGGGCTGCAATTCACAACGCCCTTAAAAGATCTAGCATAGCCATTGGCGTCTGGCCAGATCATGGTTTAAGTTACTCACAGAGCCTTTTATGGCAACGTGGTTTAATCATTAAGAAGGCACAGAACACCAATAGGGCTTTGCCTGGTGCATAAAGGCGGCAATTTTAGCACGATCTTTAACACCTTTGTGGCTTTCAACGCCCCCACTCACATCAACTGCCCAGGGCTTAACTTGTTGGATCGCCTGCTGCACGTTATCAACGTGAATGCCGCCTGCTAACACCACATCTGCAGCGATGTCGGCTGGAATGCGATGCCAGTCAAACTGGTCACCCGTACCACCAGGCACACCTGGTTTATAGGCATCTAATAACAAACCTTGAGCCCGACTATAGCTTTGCCGTTGTTGATGCAGGTTAATGTTGGCACGCATTCTTACGGCTTTAATCCAAGGCAGTTGAAACTGTTCACAGAACTCAGGCGATTCTTGGCCGTGAAATTGTAATAAAGACAGGGGAACTTGAGAGAGGATTTGATCAATTTCTGCTGCAGTCGCATCTACGAATAAACCGACACAAGACACAAAGGGAGGCAAGGCGCCTGCGATTGCTGCCGCTGTAGCAATGTCTACAGAGCGAGGGCTAGGCTCATAGAATACTAAGCCTATGGCATCCGCTCCAGCTTGGGCAGCGAAAACGGCATCGTCTGCGTGGCGCAGGCCACATATTTTTACGCGAGATTGAGTCAAAATGATTCGCTATTATTATTCAATAAAGTACAAAGGCATAAAAACCAATGGTAGCAGATAAATCAGCCTGAGGGATTACTATTTAAGCTTATTCAGACACTCTTTTAGGCATTCATCCAAGGGGCCAAAAAATGTGGCCCCACAGGTAACTTAGGCAAACCAAAAGCGGCATCATATTCTGCATCCACAAAATACAAGCCATAAGGCGGCGCAGTGGCAGCACTGACCCGCCGATCCTTCGCCATTAAAACTTCTAAGGCCCATTCTGGTGATGCTTCACCAGTGCCAATTTTCATCAGCAAACCAGCTAGATTACGAATCATATGTTGTAGAAATGCATTAGCCCGCACATCCAGCACAATATAATCGCCAGCCGCGACAACCTTTAAATGGTGCATGGTGCGGATGGGGTTATTGGCCTGACACGCAGCCGCCCGAAATGAACTAAAGTCATGGGTGCCCAACAAATAGTCTGCAGCCTGCTGCATTTGTGTAACGTTTAAAGGCCGGTAGTTCCAGCTAACTTCTTTATCCATTAGCGCTGGCCGCATGGGGTGGTTATAAATCACATAACGGTATCTGCGGGCTGTGGCACCAAAACGCGCATGGAATTTCTCATCCACCGGATGGGCCCACTGAATCGCAACATCATCGGGTAAATTCATATTGCCACCATGGGTCCAAGCTCGCAGGGGTCTTTGAGCCACAGTATCAAAATGAACCACTTGCGCACTGGCGTGAACGCCCGCGTCTGTGCGGCCAGCACACATCACTTTAATGGGCTCGTTAGCCACCTTAGTGAGTGCGTCTTCGAGCTTTTCCTGCACACTAATATGACCATGGGGCTGTCGTTGCCAACCATGATAATGACGCCCGTTATAAGCCACACCTAGGGCGATACGTTGTTGCCCCGGCGCCAAAAATTCCGATGCGTCAGCTTTAAATTCTTGGGTCATATCAACTTACGCTTTGTTGATACTAGATAATAAAGCTCTGGCTTGTGCTTTTTGTTGCGCATTACCTTGTTGCAGCACTTCTTGCAGAATAGTTTGAGTTTGGGACACCTCCCCCATATCTCGATAACTTAATGCCAAATCTAACTTGGTATTCATTTCTTCTTCATGAGACAAATATTCAACGGGTTCATCAGCCTGATTATCCATTTGCCTTTGGCCATTGAGCATAGCTTCTATGTCGGTAGATAAATGCACTTGATCATCCTCAATTTCTGAACTAAACCCCTGTCTCGTCAACTGAGCCTCATCTGCTTCTTGCTGCTGCAGTAACTCTTCAATAAAGCTACGTTCAGGCATGCCCCCTTGCATTTTCTTAGCACTTTGGTGCAGATCAGCTGCTTTAACGCTTGGCTTGGTATCATAATCAGCCAAAGGATCAAGGGTGATATCTTCCTCATCGGTTATTTCTGGGGCCACGTGTTGTGCCACTCGTTTCTTGCCGCGCCCTATGATCCACCAAATCAGTCCAATGACTAGCAGCACAGGCACCAACAAAAATGCCGCCATTTTGGTCACATTAATCCATTCGGCAACCTGTTGTCCTCTGTCATTTAAGCCTTTGACTTGCGTCGCTAAGCCTATCTTGCCTTGGGTTACGGTTAGCTCCTGTTTAGCACTGGCTAATTTCTGCTCCGCTTGATTCAGGTAGGCCTGTGTCGATTCAAATTGTTGATCTAAGCTCAACATATTATTTTCTAGTTGGGCTCTTTGTGCATTCAAGTTTTTAATGTCTTGTTCTTGCACCGCTACACCTTGAGCCAGATTTTTACTGGTTTTGGACAGCATTTCCTGTTGTGATAAGGCGCTATTATAATCGGCTTGAAGCCCTTTAACTTCTGCCTCCAACACTTGAGACTGACCTGCTAAAACCTTTATCTTATCCTGCTCATTTTTGAGTTGTTGCTCAGCTATCAGCTTTGCTGGGTCTGGTTTTACTGGAATTGGTTTTACTGGTGTTGGTTTTACTGGAGTTGGTTTTAC
>Ga0307488_10001032_pt1 | contig 23333 bp, 21 predicted proteins | sample SB02metaG_FD_202248 | JGI IMG/M metagenome (GOLD analysis project Ga0307488, IMG submission 202248) | Sea-ice brine microbial communities from Beaufort Sea near Barrow, Alaska, United States - SB 0.2 | ecosystem: Environmental > Aquatic > Marine > Coastal | place: USA: Alaska | collected... | reverse complement strand
TGTATGGCACGTTTCTTAGCAGACTTGATGTTAGCCAAGTTGGAACTCCCAAAAAAATTCTAGTCAAAATTCAAGGGTGCGGATTATGAGGATCAAGTCGCTTTATGTCAATTGGTTTCGCGAGTTTTAGAGGCAAATAATGGATTTTTTTAATTTAATTAATTACAAATTGTTTTACAGACATAAATTAGTCTCTATATGCCTGATTGAATCAATAGACTCTTTGTTAGTTGTTGAAGCATAATAACGCTTTTGTTGGTTAGGAAGAACTGGGTGTCAGGTAAGTTATTTAAATCAGGCATGATTGTCAGTGCTATGACATTTATCTCCCGCATTTTGGGTTTAGTAAGAGATGCTGTGATTGCCAACCTAATGGGGGCAGGTGCCAATGCGGATGTCTTTTTGTTCGCCAATAAAATTCCCAATTTTCTGCGACGCTTATTTGCTGAAGGTGCTTTTGCGCAGGCATTTATACCTGTTTTAGCGGATGTTAAACATGATGGAGACGAATTACACCTAAAGCAGTTTGTTGCCAAAGTCAGTGGTACCTTAGGTGTGATAGTGACCATAGTGACTATTGTTGGTGTGGTGGGGTCGCCAATACTGGCAGCACTTTTTGGAATGGGTTGGTTTGTTGAGTATATTAATGACGAACCAGCAGGCGAAAAGTTTGAACTGGCGTCGTTAATGCTAAAAATCACCTTTCCCTATTTGTTATTTGTCTCTTTAACCGGTTTAGCCGGTGCCATTCTTAATACATTGAATAAGTTTGCTGTCGCCGCTTTTACCCCAGTACTGCTCAATGTTGCCATCATTAGTTGTGCAATATATTTAGCCCCAAGATTTAATGAGCCAGCATTTGCTTTAGCTTGGGGGGTGTTTTTGGGTGGTTTTTTTCAACTACTTTTTTTGCTGCCATTTTTATTTAAAGCAGGATTATTGGTTAAACCCAAATGGGGATGGTCTGACCCCGATATTGTCAAAGTACGCACGTTGATCATTCCCGCGCTTTTTGGTGTGTCTGTTGGTCAACTTAACTTATTATTTGATACGGTTATTGCGAGTTTTCTTGGAACTGGCTCGATATCATGGCTGTATTACTCTGACCGTTTATTAGAGTTTCCATTGGGATTATTTGGCATTGCTATAGCGACCGTTATCTTACCCACCTTGTCACACAATCATGTATCTAAAGATGATAAAGCGTTTAGCGCTAATATTGATTGGGCAGTGAAGATGGTCTGTCTATTGGGTATCCCCGCCGCTACAGGTTTATTTATGCTGGCAGAGCCTATGTTATTGACTATCTTTCAGCGTGGTGAATTCACCGCACAAGATGCAACTTTTGCTTCACATAGCTTGATGGCATATTCATTTGGTTTATTGAGTTTTATGTTGGTTAAAGTCTTAGCACCGGGCTTTTACTCTAAGCAAGACATCAAGACGCCAGTTAAATTTGGTATTTGGTGTATGGCTGCGAATATGTTGTTTAACCTAATTCTAGTTTGGCCATTTGATTATGTAGGTTTGGCTATGGCAACGTCGCTTTCGGCCCTGATGAATGCTTTACTTCTCTACGGGGCATTGCATAAGCGAGGTGTTTACATTGCCTCATCACAGACAGTAACTCTTATTATCAAAATTGTGTTGGCTAGTACCTTTATGGGGATTGGTATTTTCATGCTTAACCCTATGGCCGCTTTTTGGGTTGATTTCTCCCTAATCGAAAAAATATTTGAGTTAGCGAAATTAATATCATTGGGGGCAACTGTGTTTGTCATTAGCCTCTTGATATTAGGGGTGAGAAAACAAACTTTCTCAGCGTCGAAAGTCGTCACAAAATAACAGCAGTTAATGTTATTAAGGTGTGCCTTAGTTTAAAAGTGAACATTCCTTAAGGTTACTGCTTTCAATCGGCATATAGTCAGTTATAATCTGCGCCTTTAATTGATTTCCAGTAAGCCTTTGGGCTTTTAAAGCAAGCCTTTGAGCTTAAAAGAGAGTGCAGTGGAACTGATACGTGGTCTACATAATCTTCGTGATAAACATCGTGGTTGTGTATTAACAATAGGTAAGTTTGACGGGGTGCATCTAGGTCATCAAGCTGTGCTTATTCAAGTAGTTGAAAAAGCTAAAGAATTAGGCCTTCCTTCAATGGTGATGGTTTTTGAACCACAACCCGAAGAGTTGTTTACCCCTGAGCAGGCACCTGCCCGATTAAGTTTACTTCGCGATAAATATACTCAGTTAAAAGCCTTGGGTGTTGACCGTTTGTTGTGTGTAACATTCGACCGACATTTTGCTGCTCACAGTGCCACTGATTTTGTAAAATGTTTGTTAGTCGATAAACTGGGTATTAAATACTTAGTAGTCGGTGATGATTTTCGTTTTGGTAAAGGCCGGGTAGGTGACTTTTCCACCCTTATAGAAGAAGGTGAAAAATGCCAATTTGACGTCGTCAGCACTCAGAGTCTTCGTCTTGAAAATTGTCGTATTAGTTCAACTGCGGTTCGCGATGCCCTTAGCGATAACGATTTTGACCTTGTTCAACAGATGTTAGGTAGACCCTTTGCCATTGCTGGCAAAGTATTACATGGTGATAAAAGAGGGCGAACTATTGGTTTCCCTACCGCTAATGTTTTATTGAAACGTTGTAAAGCCCCCGTAAATGGTGTGTTTGCAGTTACCGTCGCTGTGGCAGATAAACATTATTCAGGCGTGGCGAATATTGGTCACAGACCTACTGTGAACGGTCAACGTTCACAATTAGAGGTACACATGTTCGATTTTAGCGGTGATTTGTATGGCCAATTCATCTCTGTGGCCTTAGTGAGTAAAATCAGACAAGAAATGAAGTTCGACTCTTTTGAGTTACTTCATCAACAAATAAAAAAAGATGCGTTAGCGGCAAAGACACTGCTATACGCAAAATCATTGGAATTGCGCGGCGGCGGCAAATAAATGAGATCCCATGAGCTTTGTTCACTAAGTGCAACGCGGTTGGCGATAGGGGCGAATGAGTTTTGCCAACAAACGGGCAGTTTCTAGGATGAAGGGTATAACAGCCTCTTAATATTTTACTGTAACAATTGACCAATTTGGATTTAACCCGCAATGAGTGATTATAAACATACCCTGAATTTGCCTAAAACTGAGTTCCCCATGCGCGGTAGCTTAGCTCAACGTGAGCCCCACATGCTTACTCAATGGACAGAGAAAAAACTCTATCAGCAAATTCGTGACGCCAAAAAAGGCCATGCACCTTTTATCTTGCATGATGGCCCTCCTTATGCAAATGGTGATATTCATATTGGTCATGCGGTGAATAAAATTCTTAAAGATATTATTGTTAAGTCTAAAACCTTATCTGATTTTGATGCGCCTTATGTGCCAGGATGGGATTGTCATGGTCTGCCGATTGAATTAATGGTAGAGAAAAAAGTCGGTAAACCCGGTAAAAAAGTGACGGCTGCTGAGTTTAGGCAAAAGTGCCGCGAATATGCCGAGAAACAAATTGTCGGTCAAAAAGCTGATTTCATCCGTTTAGGTATTTTGGGCGAATGGGATAATCCATATAAAACGATGGACTTTAAATCAGAAGCCAACATTATTCGTGAATTTGGTCATATTGTACGTTCAGGGCATCTTGAAAAAGGGTTTAAACCAGTACATTGGTGTACCGACTGTGGTTCAGCTCTCGCTGAAGCCGAAGTAGAATATCAAGACAAAAACTCACCCTCTATCGATGTGCGTTTTAAAGCTGTGGATGCTGATGCGGTTGCTGCATGTTTCTCTGCTAAGGTTTCTGGCGATATATCGGTCGCTATTTGGACAACAACGCCTTGGACCTTACCTGCTAATCGCGCAGTCTGTGTCCATCCGACGCTAGAATACAGTTTGGTGCAGATTAGTGGCGAGCAAGGTCAAGAGTGTTTAGTGATTGCTACCGACTTATTAGCAGATTGTATGCAGCGTTTTGGCTTTGAAAACTATCACACTTTAGGTGTGTGTATAGGACAAACATTAGAAAATAAAGCATTACACCATGCTTTTTACGACTTCCAAGTGCCACTGATTTTAGGTGAGCATGTTACCACCGACGCTGGCACAGGTTGCGTGCACACAGCACCAGGCCATGGTGTTGAAGATTTTATTGTAGGCAAAAACTACAACCTAGAAGTGGCTAATCCTGTTGGGGCAAATGGTGTCTATCTAGAAGGCACGGAGTTGTTTGCCGGTGAGCATGTATTTAAAGCCAATGACCATGTGGTTGAAGTGTTGAAAGAGCATGGTGTATTATTACATCACTATGTGTATAACCACAGTTACCCTCATTGCTGGAGACATAAAACACCTCTTATCTTCCGCGCTACGCCGCAGTGGTTTATCAGTATGGATAAAAATGGCTTACGTGAAGCGTCGATAAAAGAAATTCATAACACCCAATGGATCCCTGAATGGGGCGAAAGCCGCATTGAAACCATGGTGGCCGGAAGGCCTGATTGGTGCATTTCCCGGCAGCGTACGTGGGGCGTTCCTATTGCACTTTTTGTACATAAAGATACAGGTGAATTACATCCGCGGACCAATGAATTACTCGAACAAGTGGCCGAACTGGTGGAACAAAAAGGGATCCAAGCTTGGTGGGATATCGAGCCAGAATCATTATTAGGCGAGGATGCAGACACCTTTGTTAAAGTACCAGACACCTTAGATGTATGGTTTGATTCAGGTGTGACCCACTACTTTGTGGTTGACCAACGTGATGATATCCCAGCGTCAGCTGATTTATACTTAGAAGGTTCTGACCAACATCGTGGTTGGTTTATGTCGTCTTTAATAACGTCTGTCGCCACAACAGGCCATGCACCATACAAACAAGTCCTGACACACGGTTTTACCGTGGATGGTGATGGCAAAAAGATGTCAAAATCTTTGGGTAATACTATTGCACCTCAACAAGTCACAGGCAAACTAGGCGCAGATATTTTGCGTTTATGGGTGGCATCTACAGATTATCGTAGTGAGATTGCGGTATCAGATGAAATTTTAAATCGTTCTGCTGATGCGTATCGACGCATTCGAAATACAGCACGCTTTTTATTAGCTAATCTAAATGGTTTTGACCCCAGTAAAGATTTAGTACCCATCGAAGATATGGTGGAACTAGATAAATGGGTGGTGGGTCGTGCTCACAGTATCCAACAAGAAATCATTGCAGCGTATGAAAAATATGACATGCTGGTAGTCACCCAAAAGTTGATGCAGTTCTGCTCTATTGAGTTGGGCAGTTTTTATCTGGATATAGTCAAAGATAGGCAATATACAGCAAAAGGCGATAGCCTCGCTCGTCGCTCTTGTCAAAGTGCTTTGTATCATATTATCGAAGCATTAGTTCGCTGGATGGCCCCTATTACTAGCTTTACTGCCCAAGAATTATGGCAAGAAATGCCTTGGCAACAAGACGAGTTTGTTTTTACTGGTAAATGGTATGACGGTTTAGATAAAGTCACTTTATTTGGTGATTTTAATAACGATTTTTGGCAACAAGTGTTGGCAGTCAAAAATGAAGTGAACCGCTGTATTGAATTGACCCGCAAAGAGGGAAAAATCAAAGGCTCACTGCAAGCAGAAGTCACTTTGTACGTAAACAGTGATTTGTTTATGTTACTTAGCAAACTTGAGGATGAGTTACGTTTTGTTTTGATCACTTCTGCGGCGAAAGTCATCGAAAGCAATGATGCACCAGAATATGCAGTGGTGACAGAAGTGCAGGGGTTGTCGGTGGTGGTGTCTGTTTCATCAGCACAAAAATGCAGTCGCTGTTGGCATCACCGAGAAGATATAGGCAATCATGCTACTCATTCTGAGCTGTGCGATCGCTGTGTAGATAATGTTGAAGGCGAAGGCGAAAAACGCGCTTATGCATAGACTTTTTACTCAAACGGGGTGGCGTTTTTTATGGTTGTCTGTATTGGTGTTAGTGACGGATCAATATACTAAAGTTTTAGTGCTAGAGAATATTGAACTCTATCAAGCCATTCAGATATTGCCGTTTTTTAACCTCACTCATGTATATAACTACGGCGCTGCTTTTAGCTTTTTACATGATGCCGGTGGCTGGCAGCGCTGGTTTTTCACTATTATTGCTTTTGCTGTCAGTGCCTTAGTGCTGTGGTGGTTAAAACAAACTACTAAACAACAAATAATGTTACCCATTGCTTTTAGTCTGATTATTGGTGGTGCCATAGGCAATGCTTATGATCGATTAGTCCATGGATACGTAATAGATTTTTTAGTGTTGTATTATCAAGATTGGTATTGGCCAGCATTTAATGTGGCCGACAGTGCCATATGTATAGGTGCTGTTTTGTTGATTATTGATATGTTTAAGAACAAAGAGGAAAAACATGGCTGAGCTAGAGCAAAAGTTGATAAAACAAGGTAGTGAAGTGATATTACATTTTGACTTGAAATTGTCCGATGGTTCTGCCGCGGATAGTACTCGCGTTAATAATAAACCTGCTAAGTTAGTGGTGGGGGATGGTAGTCTTACCCTCAGTTTTGAAGATTGTTTATTAGGTCTTCAAACAGGTGATAAAAAGTCGTTTACCCTAGAAGCTGATGACGCATTTGGTATGCCTAACCCTGATAACTTGCACCATCTTGAGCGCAGTAAGTTTAATACAGAGACACCTGCAGAAGAAGGTATGATTATCGCTTTTACTCAGCCTGATGGTACAGAATTACCTGGCATCGTGCGCGAAGTCACAGGAGACTCGGTAACAGTAGATTTTAATCATCCATTGGCAGGTCAGGTGATTACCTTTGACGTAGAAATACTGTCAGTCAATTAACTCTAATTTTGATAGGATATAAGGGGAAGTATGCAGATCCATCTTGCTAATCCACGGGGTTTTTGTGCAGGTGTAGACCGTGCGATTATTATTGTTGAACGTGCTTTGGAAATGTTTCCTGCACCTGTTTTTGTGCGTCATGAAGTGGTACATAACCAATTTGTTGTCGATGGCCTCAAAGAACGTGGTGCGGTATTTGTAGATGAACTATCTGAAGTGCCAGACGATAGTATTGTGATTTTTTCTGCTCATGGTGTCTCACAAACAGTGCGCGCCGAGGCTAATTCACGCGGTTTAAAAGTGTTTGATGCCACTTGCCCTTTGGTCACTAAAGTGCATATGGAAGTGATGCGTGCCAGCAAAAAAGGGACTGAGTGTATTTTAATTGGTCACCATGGACACCCAGAAGTGGAAGGCACTATGGGCCAATATGATAATGCCATTGGCGGTATTTATTTGGTGGAATCAGTTGAAGATGTGGCTACCCTGTCTGTTAAAAACGCGTCTAAACTTTATTATTGTAGCCAAACCACCTTATCAGTAGATGATACTGCTGATGTAATTGATGCATTAAGGCTACAATTTCCTGCCATCGAAGGGCCGCGTAAAGATGATATTTGTTACGCCACTCAAAATCGTCAGGACTCAGTGAGAGAGTTGTCTTCTGACTGTGATTTATTGTTAGTCGTAGGCGCACAGAATAGCTCTAATTCTAATCGACTCAGAGAATTAGCTGAAAAGACTGGGGCCACAGCTTATTTGATAGCAGACGCCGATTGTATTCAGCACGCATGGCTTGAAAATGCAAAAAATATTGGTGTCACTGCAGGTGCATCAGCACCCGAAGTGTTAGTGCAGGGGGTGGTTGATCGTTTAATAGGATGGGGAGCGTCCACAGCCATCGAAAGACCCGGTCGTCAAGAAAATATTGAATTCGCAGTGCCTAAAGAGTTGCGAGTTAAGAATATCTCTTAAATGTCAATAGAGTCTATCAATTCTCACTAGCTTTGTTTTTTCGATTGGGGAAGCCGAGTGGCTGTCAAACTATCGTCGATATTTAGGTAGCTATTGGCAGCATCTTTCACATCCTTCTTCTTAATATTCTGTGCTAACGAAACAGATTCATTTAAGCCGAGTGGTGGGTAGTTAATGTCGGCATTCCATTGTAATACTAATCCGTAATAACACTTGCTCATTCAGCGAAATGCTAAAGAGCCTTAATCAAGGCCTTCGAATGAAGGCCTTGTGGTGCTAAGTCGAGTTCGGACAACGCAGAGTAGGGTGCTTTAGAATTCGCTCTTAAGGGAATGCCCCAACCGTTTTCACTCTTTGTTACAGCCATTTGAAAAGGGGAGTGCCATTCCTGCATGACTGCGCCTCGATTGAAAACGGCTGGGGCATACTGCTACCTTGTTGATTTGATCTAGTAAAACATCGACACGAATCATACGGGTAACTTAATGAGCCGTCGCCAACAAGTAAAGTAATTACAGTGGTATATCACTTAAAAACAATGGTTTGGAATTTTATTCAATGATTGATCAATCTGTATGGCCAAACATGTTTCGTCGGACATTTGACTGCCTATTGCTTTAGCGGTAATCGTATAAGTGGTAGCAGATACATCAGTGACAAAAAACGTATAATATTTACTCATTGGCAGACTGACTTGTTCCCTTTTTATGTATTTCAAATAAATTGAACTATATTTTGGTGGAATGGATTTGATTATAGGCGTTTTTTTAATTGGCGCTAAGTAAGGACACTCATTATGCGCAACCTTTCTGGTTTAACACTCATAGAGTTACTCATCACCATCTCAATTATTGTGCTTGTTGTGCCCTTGGGTGCACCAGCTATCTCTTCAATACAAAAAAACATGCAATTAAATGGGCTGCGCAAAGTAGCTATTTTGCCTTTCAGCAAGCTCGATCAGCTGCGATAACAAAAAGTATTGATGTGACGGTTGCCATCCGACCCGGTAAGAACTGGTGTGCTGCCTTAAGTGATAGGGGCATATGTGATTGTAGCACTCCAAATGAATGCTCCTTGGACGGGGTCGAATATAAAGTTGATTTTAGTGACTATCGTTTTATCAGTATCGACAAGGTGACATTTGGTGAAGACCACGTTGCCGTGTTTGATGCAAACAGAGGGCTGGCGATAGGTCATGCGGGCACCGTTGTTTTCAGAGATGGTGATAAACAACTTAAATTAATTTTGAGTAACATGTGGAGGTTAAGAATTTACTCGGTGGATAGTAGTCTTGGAGGATACGAGGCATGTTAGCTGCGCCGCTAAAACAATATGGTAATAGTTTGGTCGAGCTGATGATTTCTATGACGTTAGGATTCGCATCTATAATGGCAACGGCCTCTTTGGTGGGCCACGGTATCGCGCTAAACTCTAGCTGACTTGCCAAGTCTAGATTAGATGAAGAAATGAATGCCGTAGTGGCTGTTGTCAGTCTTGATCTCAAACGTGTGCATATTGTGGTGACCTGGCTTGATATTAGTGGGGAGAGTAAACAAATTGAGATGTTTGGAAGCATTGCCCCTATTTTACAAAGCCAAAGCTTCCAAGCTAAATATCGTTTATCAAGTACGCTAGCAGTGCCTTAGGGGGCGAAAATCATTTATTACACATTTACTCTGCTCTAGACAACAAAACTAGGTCACATTCGATTATTATTAACAATAATCATTGCAATATTTCATCTTCATTAAGTCAAAATATATACCTTTACCCCCTTACTAATAACCTAATACTGTGTGTTTTTAGCTAATATGCTAGCCATAGAGTTATCTAGGCACTTAGTCAAACTTGTCAAGTATCTATGTTTTGCCACCAGAGCGAGAAAAGAGCGTGAATAGCAAACCTGAAAAACAGTATGCAAATAACCAACAAGGTGTTGGCATGATTGAAGTGTTAGTCACTTTGTTCATTTTATCTGTGGGGTTGTTGGGTGTGGCATATTTACAATTTGTTGGTTCATTTACAAACTCTGAGGCGTTAAGTCGTTCTCAATCAGTGTTGGTCGCCCAGCAATTAACTGAACGTTTAAGAGCCAGCGCAGTTTTTGCGCCACTTGGAAAAGGGTTGGTGGTGCATAATGATTATTTTGACGAAGACTTATACAATTTTGCTGGGATGACATGTACCTCTGGTCTACCTCATGCGTGTTATTGTTTGGAGCGGCCAGTCGCTGTCCCTAACTGCAATGACAACATCTGCACTGCAGCTCAATTAGCCGCTTTTGATGCCTATGAGGTGTCATGTTCAGCGGTGGCAGCGAATCCAGAAATAGAAATCAGTTTAAGTTGTGAATTGGATAATAACGCTGCTGATACCGACGCTTGCAGTGCTGGTTCGAAGCATATTGTCATCTTAAGTTGGCCCGTGGAAAACTGGCAAAATATTGAGCGGACTTTAAATGATGAGTGCAATGTTGGTGAAACGCTACCTCATGACTGTGTATCAGTGGACGTGACATTATGAATGCTCACGGTAAACAAGGGGGGTTTAGTTTAATTGAGTTGATGATATCCCTGACGCTAGGGCTCATTTTATCTTCAGCAGTGGTTCAGGTGATGATTAGCAACAATTCTACCGAACGGCTAAACAGATCGATTGCATCTGCTCAAGAAAATGGACGTTTTATTATTGCCCGACTTCGCAACGATTTAATCATGACTGGGCGCTACGACATATTACGACCAGACCTCAATAAAGATGTTGATATCGTTGTTGAAGGGGCTTTTTTACATAATAACCCTATTCCTGTGGTGGGCGATTTTAGTAATGGCTTAACCAAAGGTGTTATTGAGGGTGCAGGTACTGCGAGTGATACTTTGATGGTAGCGCTACAAGCACCTCAAGACTGCAGAGGCGTCACCCATGGTTATGTTGATGAAGAATTTATGGTGGTCAACGAATACTTTTTAGAGGGCACATCGCTAAAATGTCGAGGGTTCGATGGCAGAGTATTACGAGGGCTTAATATAGCGGTGGATGACGATAGCGCTTACACTTTATTGGATGGCGTTGTTAGTTTTCAAGTTCAATACGGCGTCACAGATAATATTGCCTCACAGGACAATTCGGCAAGACCAGTGAAATTTATAGAAGCTGATTTGTTAGGCGCAGAAAAAGCGGCCGGATCACTTGTTGTTGCTATTCGAATTGCATTATTACTAAAAGCTGATTCTGACGTATTAATCAGCCCCGTCCCTAAGTTTAAACTGCTTAATGAAGATCCGATTCAGCCCTCTGAAGAAAGGCTGTATAAACAATTTGAAACCACAATCACTTTGCGTAACAGCAAAAATTTTGCTCGAAGTAGAAATATATGAATTATCTATCAAAACAAAAAAATGCAGGCATGGTCATGGTGTTTGCTTTGTTAATACTTATGAGCCTAACCATTCTAGGCGTGTCATCAGTATCGAGCAGTTTAATGCAAAGCAAAATGGCCACATCCATGGAAAAACGCTCTCTTTCATTTGACGCGGCTGAATCTGCAATCGCAGGTGTGATGTTTGAATCCGAGGACGAAGAATTACTGAGTAACGTAGCATTAGATGATCCATTGTCTGCTGCCAGAGGAGGTAACCTTTTAGATTTAACGGTTGAAACGATGAGTTGTTTTGAAGACGTAACATGGACCAATAGGGTGCTTACCAATGCCGGTTTAATCGCGGGAACTCAACATACTAGTGCGGGTAATTATACCGATAAACCCGTGGTGAAAAGCTGGTCTCGTGCGGCATTTGTGCATGAGCAACCTTGTGTTGGCTCAAGTAATGTGATCGGTGGAAGTAATATTAGTTGTCACATCTTTATTGTAAGAGGTTGTGGTCAATTAGAGGGTAGTAGTTACGCAGTGGCTAATTCTGTTAATGCATCAGTTTTTGCACCTGCAACCCAATAAGTGGTGTTTTACATGAAATATATCAACAAATTTATACCAATTTGGCTGGCGACTAGTTTGACGCTTTTTAGTAGCGTGATTAGTGCGGATGACTTGGAAATATACCTAGGCACTGCAGGCAGTGAGGTAACCTACAACCCCAATGTACTCTTTATTATGGATACGTCAGGCAGTATGACTGGCAAGGATGGGGGGGATGAATCTAGAATGTTACGGGTACAAAATGCGCTAAAAGAAACCCTTAATTCCGTCACCAACATCAATGCAGGTTTAATGCGATTTTCAGATTTTGGCGGACCAGTCTTATACCCTGTCAGGCCGATTGATGACTCCGTTTCCCCTGAAATTATCACTTCTATTTCACAGGCAACAGATGATGCCTATGAAATTGCATCTTCTGTAAACAGTTCCAATGCTTCACTGAAATTATCCCAAAGTACCAATGCAGTCACCCTAGGACTTCGTTACCAAGACCTTAATATTCCTAGTGGTGCGGTGATCACTAATGCGTATATTCGCTTCAGTTCAAGTGGATTTAATAGCGGAGCAACACACTTAACCTTTAGTGGCGAGCTCATTGGCAACTCAATTACATTCAGTGAAACCAGTAATAATATATCTGCTCGGACTAAAACATCTAATTCAGTACTTTGGGATACTGATAATGACTGGCCAGTGACGAATGAAACAACAGTGTCTCCTGATCTAAGTAGTATTATACAAGAAATTGTTGATCAGTCTGACTGGTGCGGGGGAAATTCTTTAAACATCATTGTCGATGGTCAAGGTATCAGCACCAGTAGTGAACGTGTATCACCCGCATTTGAGGATGGTCAAGGATTAGGTCCGCAACTAGTAGTGGTGTATGACGACACCACAGCAACGGGGTGCGTGAAAGGTAAGTTAAGTTATCAGGTTAGCTCACAATACAATAATGCTGAAGAGCGCAGCTACGGATATCCATCAACAGGAACCGAACTCACGTTTAGGGACAGTTCCAACGAGTATATTGGTGTCAGATTTAGGAACATAGCCTTGCCCCAAGGCGCAAGTATTTTTAATGCCTATTTGGAATTTACTGCTTACCAAAGCAGTAGCAGCTCATTCGCTAGTTTTAATATTGCAGGAGTCGACCAAGATGACCCCAGCAGTTTTAAATCGTACCCAAGATATCTGTTGAGGGACAAGCCAAAAACGACAGCTGTGGCCTGGTCTGGTATTCCTCGGTGGTATAAAAATTATACTTATCAAAGTCCGCCAGTGACTAGCATAGTAGAACAAATTGTTGGACGGGCAGGTTGGACGTCTGGCAACGATATGATGTTTGTATTTTCAGATTTTGTGGGTGTTCGAGGTGCCTATACCTACAACGGAAAACCCTCAGGTACAGTTAGCTTGGTATTAGAGTATCAGGGGAATGCAACGCCTGGCAGTACCTCAACCGTGCGTGAACTTCTTATCAGTCAAGTCGATGCATTAAGTGCAAGTGGCATGACGCCAATAGTCGATACCTTGTACGAGGCTGCCAGTTATTATGGTGGACTCCCCGTTGATTATGGGGAAACCCGTGGTCAATCATCTGTTTCAAGTACGGTACGACGAAACACCAGAGTGAGCCATAGGCTCTCATACAGTGGATCTGATTCAGTTTTACCTTCAGGTTGCACAGTAGATAACTTAAGTAGCTATGACTGTATGAATGAATATATACCAGCCGGTGCGACATACATTAGTCCGGTTACGGATAAAGTCTGTCAGACCAATAACCACATAGTGCTGTTATCGGATGGTGTGGCTAACAATAATCACAGTGTGACTGAAATTGAAACATTGCTTGGAAAGTCATGTACTGGTTCTGGTGGCGAAAAATGCGGAGTAGATTTAACCAAAAATATAGGTGATGGTGATGACTCTAAGATTGATACCCGAATTTTTACTCACACAATTGGCTTCGCAGCGGGCTCAACTGCAAACGCCTTTCTGAACGACTTAGCGGTTAACGGCAATGGTGATTTCTATACTGCAGATAATACTGACGAATTAGTGGGGGTTTTTCAATCCATATTGAAAACGGTCAAAGATGTTAATGCTACTTTTGTCTCACCGGGTGTGGCTGTCAACCAACTTAATCGATTAACCCATAACGACGAGTTGTATTTTGCTTTATTTAAGCCTGCCGAAGGCACTATTTGGCCTGGAAATGTCAAGAGGTATAGGTTAGATGGTTCCGACATTCTTGATAAAAATGGCTTAAATGCTGTGGATAGTGTCACTGGCTTTTTTAATGAGAGTGCTCACAGCTATTGGTCGTTATTGGCTGATGGAAATGACGTGCGAGAAGGTGGAACCGCTGGGCAAATGGGTTTGCCTCGTGAGGTATATGCTTTTGATGGCGTGGGTACAATAATCAAAACCGACAACTTGCTGCATGAAGATAACGCCAGTTTAACCGTTACAGATTTAGCGGTGGGTGCCTTAGCTGATCCGGACACTACACGTGAAACTGTATTAAAATGGGCCCGTGGAGTGGATGTGAAAGATGACGATGCAGATGACAGTTCAACTGATGCAAGACAAGCAATGGGCGACCCCGTTCATTCTCAACCAGTCATTGTTAATTATTCCCTCACAGACAGTGCTGTTTTTGTGGCAACTAATCATGGTTTCTTACACTCGTTCGACCCAACTACAGGTGAAGAAAACTTTGCGATTATGCCAAAAGACTTAATGAACAATTTGTATGATTTATATCTCGATTCTTCGACATTTTCACATATTTACGGACTAGATGGCGATATGGTGCTGAGAACAGTAGGTAGTAATATCTACCTCTACGTAGGTATGCGCCGTGGTGGTAATAATTATTATGCTTTTGATATTACTAGTAAAACTAACCCTAAATTGATGTTTAAAATTGAAGGCGGAACCGGGGATTTTGCAAATTTGGGACAAACTTGGTCAAAGCCTACCGTGACAAAAATTAAAGTGGGAGCGACCAGTCGAAATGTTTTGATTTTTGGCGGTGGTTATGACGAAGATCAAGACAGTAAATTGCTCAGAAGTACTGATGCTATTGGCAACTCAGTGTTTATTGTCGATGCTGATAGCGGCGAACTCATCTGGTCTGCAAGTAATGCGGATGCTGACTTAAATTTACCTGAAATGGGATACAGTATTCCCGCCAGAATTTCTGTGATTGATCGCGAAAATGATGGATTTGCTGATCATATGTATGTTGCAGATATGGGAGGGCAATTATTTAGACTGGATATTCATAATGAGGAGTCAGTCGCAGACTTAGTCACCGGTGGTCTACTTGCTAATTTTTCCGGCGATACCGAGCAAGACAACAGACGCTTTTATTACGGTCCTGATATTTCTGAAATAAGCTTGGGCAAAGATCACTACTATGCAGTTGTTCTGGGTTCTGGTTTCCGTGCACATCCATTAAATACAACTATTAATGACCATTTCTTCATGATCAAGGACGACGGTGTCTTTACCCTTGATGCCGATGGCATATTTGGTTTGCCCTCTACACCCTTAGGTTTAAGTGATTTATATGATGCTACTGAACATTTACTGACATCTTCAGATTCTGCAGCTAAAGAACTGGCATTTGAACAATTTTCAGAATCTCGGGGTTGGTATATTAGTCTTAAAACGGGTGGGGAAAAGGTACTTGCCTCGCCACTCATTTTGGACTACCAAGTGATATTTACCACCTACTTGCCCGCAACCGCTAGTGATAGCGAATGCGCACCACCAACCGGAAACAGCCGTGCGTATGTGGTTGAATTGATCAATGGCAATTCGGTGGCTGATCTTAACAATGATGACACACAGTTACATGAAGACCGTTACGCACAATTAAAACAAACAGGTATCGCCCCAGATACCAAAATATTGATTGAAGATATTATTAAGCCTATTATTTGTTTGGGAACTGAATGTGCGTCAACTGTCATCGAGGTTGATGAAGAGGGTAACAAGGTTGCCTGTGGTTCGGACTTTGAGTGTCTAGCCGAAAATATTCACAGCTATTTTGAGCGAGTACAAAAAAGTAGTTGGAAAACAGAGACAGAGAGACCATGAAATTAGTTTCAAAGACACTGAGTGAAAATCAAAAAGGGTTTTCATTAATTGAATTGATGATAACGGTAGCTATCATTGGCATTATTGCCAGCATTGCATACCCTAGTTATCAAGGGTTTATTGTTAGCACTAATAGAGGTGCAGCCCAAGCTGATTTGATGAGCCTAGCAGCTGCTTTGGAGCGAAACAAAGCCGCGAGTTTTAGTTACAAGGCTGCTGCAGATTCGGCCGCAGATACGGGGAAACCCGCTATTTTTCATCAGCATTCGCCATCTGCTGAACTCTATGATAATCGCAAATATGATTTGTATATCAGTTCGGCCAGTGGCAGCACTTATCTTATTGAGGCTAGACCTGTAACGGGTACTTCCCAAGCAGGTGACGGAAAGATTGCCTTTTACAGCGATGGGCGACGAGCATGGGATGCAGACAATAATGGCACTTTCAGTACAACTGAATATTGCTGGAGTTGTTAGGATGTATACCCAAGCTACCGCAAAGTGCGCGTTTCAGAACGAGTGGGGCGGTTTGAGTATGATTTTATTGATGAATTTGTTTCACTCTGCCCACATCACCGCTGTCTAATCGGACTTTAATACCATGGGGGTGATTGGGCGAGTTGGTGAGAATTTTTTCGACCACCCCTTCGGTTAAATTACCCGTTCTTTGATCTTGTTTTAGTACGATAGACACGTGTGCACCCATCTTAATATTTGCTCGTTTTGTGCCTTCCACTGTTATTTCCTCGTCTTCAGTCTTACTTTTAAATTCACATAAATCTTCAATCAAACATGAACCGCGTCCCAGTTTACTGGCAATACAAGTATACCTACCATGTAAAATTAACCCATGATGCACATCGACCTTAAATTCGGCAGGTACCACTTCTAACAACTTGTGCTCAACTAAATCAACGTTTTTTCCCATAGCTAATTTAGTTCTGTTGGAGACTCTAAAGATGCGGGTGTATACGGCTATGGTAGTCAAGCCAAATACCGTAGTATCACCGTTGATAAAATCATCCCTATAATTGTGATGGGCAGGTTAGTGCTAAAAGCGTCTGATGGCAAGTTGCTCGTTGAACGATGCTAAGTAGTAGGAACCTGACTGAATATCTTCTTCAAGTGAGTCACTTTAGAGAAAAATACACAACCAGTGGATTCGATTCTTATCATCCCACTCATACCAGAAAGCGACCGAACACATAAAAGAACGAAGAACTTTGTGGAAAATTCAAAAATCTTTATTAGTCAGTCCCCTTCAGCGAGTTATCTAACTCGACACCCAAATATCAGAGTGACACAGCAATGGCTGGTATAAAAAAATTGTTGAAACCAATAGAATTTGATATCTTCCTCCCACTTGCTATTTCAAAAGCCACATAATGCACAAGAATCTTGTTTCTATCATTTTGTTGATCTGTATCGCTGCGCAATCTCCTTTGGTTGCGGCATTAAGTGTGCATGATACGCATCATAATGTTAACACCACAGTCCATGACTACTTTCATGATGTGGGACAGCCCCATGAGCATGATAAAATAGACGATGAAAAATTTGAAATTAGTTATTCAAAACAAGCGCTAGAGCATAACAACTCCTACCATGATGGCGGGGTTGTCGGAATTTTTAATTTCGCTCCAACAGTGATTCCAAACATACTACCCGAAGCAAACTTGGATAATATTGTTGCTTGGAGAGCTTCACCCTTTATTAAAGACAACACACCTCCCCCAAAATATAAACCCTAAATTTTAGCCATTGTCTTCTTGTAGGCTATTTTGTTGTGTTTAATTATTTTGGATTAAAATCTCATGGTATATCGTAGTTTTGCCTCTCGCGTGTTTTTCGTTAGAGTGCCCTTTTTATCTCTTTTGGCATTACCCTTATTATTGCTTTCTTTATCAGTTCACTCTTCACCCGGCGCTCATGGCCCTAACGGCGAGCATCTTGATATGGAGCAAAGCAATCAACCCATCCAAAGACCGAAGTTTGAAATGTTCACTGAATCGTTTGAAGTACTAGGTGAGGTGTTTAGCAATGAACTGATTATCTATTTGCATGATTTTGAAACAAATACACCTACTCAATCTGCCAGCATAGATTTAGAAGTCGGTTCTTTGACTGCCAGCGCTCGTTTTGATGAGGCACAAAACCGCTATATCGTCAACGACCTTAACTTTATCCGTGCGCTGAATGTTAGTGGTGAGCATGAAGTGGTTGCGACCATTTTGACAGAAGATAACGGTGATTTATTGGTGGGCAACTTTGTAATGCCCGAAGCGAATGCACAGTCAGATAATGCCGAGCATTCTCACAATGAATCGCATGAGCAGGGGGAAGAGCATCATCATTTCCCTTGGTGGGTGCTTGGCTTATCGATTGTCGTTTTTGCGTTTGGCTTTTTCTTTGGACGGAAAAACAAAGGAATGAAATCATGAGAACACTCCTAATGATACTTATGTGTTTTTTAGCTTGGCATGCAATTGCGTCCCCTGGTGCCCATGGCCCGAATGGTGAGCACCTTAGCGACACAGATACTAACTCAGTTGATAGTTTGGGCAGGCAGGCTGATGGCTCTTTGCTCATCCCGATGCCGCATCAAGCACTCTTGGGTATTAGAACTCAATTTGTGACTAAACAAATTATGAAAGGCAGTGTCACTTTAGCCGGTGTTGTCCGTGCTCACCCTGAAGGTCAAGCCCTCGTTCAACCGAGCAGTGATGGTCGTTTTGAGGCACCAGATTCAGGCGTTCTTGCCACTGGCGAAAAGGTGTCAGCGGGTCAAATACTTGGCTATGTTAGATACCAAGATACCGCCTTTGAGTTAGCCAGCCAAACAAGTCAATTATTGGCAGTAAGAAGTCAGGTTATGCAGGCTAAGCGGGATGTTAAGCGTTTGCGTGACCTGGGTGAGTTGGCATCAAAACAAGCCTTAGAACAACTTGAAACGAGCCTAAAAATTCTCGTTGAACAAGAAGAGGTTTTACAACAAGGTTTAGAGAAGCCTGAGCCACTTATTGCGCCGATATCAGGTGTGTTAATTAACCACCAAGCTAGACGAGGTCGCTGGGTTGAGGCTGGTACGACCTTGTTTGAAGTCGTGGCATCAAGTTTACGTCAGATTGAAGCGCTTACCAATGATTCATCTATTTTGGCACAACTCACTACCGCTAAGATCAAAGCGTTTCCTGAGCTTGCTTTGCAGTATCAAGGTTATGCGCCCCAACTCAATGCAGGTATGGTGTCCGTACACTTTGCGTTAGAAATCCGCACTGACTCTGCATCTTTGTTATTAATTGACCAACCGGTCACAGTGTTCGCTGAGCTTGAAAACACCTTAGAAGGTATTTTATTGCCAAGCGCCGCTATTGTGACTAATAGTGCTAACTTGCCCATTGTCTGGATAAAAGTGTCTGCCGAGCGTTTTTTACCACAAATTGTGCAGTATCGTGAGATTTCCCCAAACAAAGTGTTAATTACACAAGGCTTAGGTGCAGATAATCGAGTCGTTATCGCCGGAACGTCTTTACTTAACCAAGTACGCTAGGAGCTTGCATGTTTAATTTATTAGTTCATGCAAGTCTGCGTAATCGACTGTTAGTGTTGACGCTCGCACTTATGACCCTTGTATATGGGTTTTGGCAAGGCAAAGCGTTACCCATTGATGTGTTTCCTGACCTAAATAAGCCAGTGGTCACTGTCTTGACTGAAGCAGGCGGGATGGCTCCTGAAGAAGTTGAGCAGTTAGTCTCATTTCCGCTTGAGAATATACTCAATGGTGTAACTGGTGTTACACGTGTGCGTTCAACTTCTGGCATTGGTTTATCTATTGTATATGTAGAGTTTGATTGGGATACTGATGTGTATCGTAACCGCCAGTTAGTGTCAGAACGTCTCGATCAAGTTACATCGCAATTGCCCAGTGGTATCACGCCAGTAATGGGACCTGTATCATCAATTATGGGTGAGATTATGCTCATTGCCTTGCCTATTGATCTACCCATTGATCTACCTATAAACGCGAATACGGATGTTGACCCGATGCTCGCTCGTGAGTATGCCGATTTTGTGCTGCGTCCACGGCTACTTTCTATTCCTGGAATATCTCAAGCCATCCCTATTGGTGGCGATGTTAGACAAATTAGAGTAGAACCTAACCTCGATGTAATGCGTAATTTGGGGATCAGTGTCGAGCAGATGCGCGATGCTATTGAAAGCTTTGCATCAAATAAAGGTGGCGGCTTTATCGATGTCAATAATCGTGAGTTTTTGATACGACACGAAGGAAGAACGCTCAAACTGGATGACTTGCGCCAGTTAGCTGTTGCCTGGCAGGAAAACACTTCAGTGCGTTTAGATCAAGTTGCAAACGTTCGTTACGCCGCTGCTGTTAAGCGCGGTGACGGCGGTTATAACGGTAAACCAGCGGTCATCATTAATGTACAAAAACAACCAGGTGCGGACACGGTAAAATTGACCCGTGAAATAGAACTAGCGTTAAGTGAGCTTGCTACAAGCTTGCCTGCCGGCGTTTCTGCGCCGCAAGTGTTGTTTCGTCAAGCTGATTTTATTAAAGCATCGGTTGATAATGTCACCGAAGCGCTAATAGATGGGTCTATTCTAGTGGTGATTGTGCTGTTTGCGTTTTTGTTATCAACACGCACCACTGCTATCTCTTTACTGGCTATTCCTTTATCGCTTGCCTTAACGGTGCTCATTTTCAAGTGGATGGGGCAGACCATCAACGTAATGACCTTGGGTGGTTTAGCTATTGCCATCGGGGAATTGGTTGATGACTCTGTAGTCGATGTAGAAAACATACTTCGGCGTTTAAAACAAAATAGCAAGCAAGACGAGCCCAGTCCTATTTTTGACGTAATATGGCGAGCAAGCGTTGAAGTACGCTCAGGTATTGTCTATGCGACCGCAATTGTGGTGCTTGTTTTTGTCCCATTATTTGCACTACCAGGTATCGAAGGTCGTTTGTTTGCGCCATTAGGTGGCGCTTATATTATTGCCGTATTAGCGTCTTTACTCGTCTCGATGACGGTGACACCGGTGCTTTGTTATTTTTTATTACCCCAGATGAAGCAACTGCATAAAGGTGATAGCTTTTTAGTCACTTTATTAAAGAAATGGCAGAGTTTATGGCTTTTATGGGCATTGCCCAAACGTCGCTCAATATTACTAGTAAGCGGTCTAACAGCCCTTATTAGTGCCTCATCTGTTGCCTTCTTTCCTCGTGCATTTTTACCGGCCTTTAATGAAGGCTCTTTGGTATTGGGGATGATTTTTCAGCCAAGCACCTCACTATCTGAATCTAACAGAATGGGGCATTTAGCTGAGTCTCTGTTGCTATCGGTTGATGAGGTCACCGCGGTTGGACGTCGTACCGGCAGAGCAAAACTCGATGAGCATGCGGAAGGTGTACACTCTTCTGAAATTGATGTTGATTTAGTTGAATCGGAGCGCTCTAGGGAAGAAGTCTTGACTGAAATCCGAGGAAAACTAAGCGTGTTACCAGCGCAAATAGCAATTGGACAACCTATTTCTCATCGACTAGACCATCTTCTATCTGGTGTGCGAGCACAGTTGGCAATAAAAGTGTTTGGTGACAATTTAGACGAGCTTCGCATCAATGCCGAAAAAATCAGGCAGAAATTAGAAACCATACCTGGGCTGGTTGATATCAATGTGGAAAAACAAGTGCTTATTCCACAAGTGTCGGTCAGATTAAGACCAGATAAGCTTTTACAATATGGTTTGAGTCCGGGTAAGGCAATAGAGCGCTTAGCGTTGTTAACCGACGGCGAACACGTTGTGGACATCATCGATGGTGTAAAGCGCTATGCACTAGTGATGCGTTTAGATGAAAAAGCGAGAAGCCCACAGGCACTAGGCGCAGCGCTGATAGACACGCCAGCGGGTGCTATTCCCATCACAAACATCGCTGACATCAGTTTAAGCGATGGGCCAAACCAAATTCTAAGAGAAAACGGCCGGCGCAGGCTTGTAGTCTATGCAAACAGCACGGGGGTAGATGTAAAGCAACTGTTGTCAGCGGTGCGCGAACAAGTGAATGAAGTTGCATTAGGCGCAGATAGCTTTATCAGTATTGAAGGGCAATTCTTAGCGCAAGAGCAAGCCATGCGTTTGTTAGTGTCATTATCAGGCATGTCGTTCGCACTCATATTCTTAGTGTTGTACATGCGGTATAAATCTTTGGTATTTGCCAGTATTATCATGAGCAGTCTACCCATGGCGCTATTAGGCGCGGTTGCAGCAATGTGGTTAACGAATACTCCACTTTCGGTTGCATCTGTTGTTGGCTTTATCACACTTACCGGCATTGCTTCGCGCAACGGTATATTAAAACTGAGTCATTATCTCAACCTCATAAAATTTGAAGGAGAACAATTTAACACCCAGTTAATTGTGAGAGGGGCGCAAGAAAGATTGGCTCCTGTGATGATGACGTCCATGGTGACTGCATTTGCGCTCATCCCACTATTAATGGCTGCGGATGCGCCTGGTAAAGAGATTTTGCATCCTGTTGCGGTGGTTATCTTCTCAGGACTATTAACTTCAACTTTATTAGACACCTTGCTGACGCCTTTGCTGTATCGGGAGTTTGGCGGCAAGGCAACCATGCTTTGGCAAAAACGTAAGTCAGACGAATTAATGTAAATAGGTTTATTCTGGCGACGCCTTATTGAAGTTCGTCAAAATGGAGTGTAAAAATGAAAGCAATAATAAAGTTAGTGTCGATAGCACTAATAACTTCAGCAGTGTTGGTATCAAATGCATCTGCACATGGAAGCTTAGAGCCGATGCATGGCGGTGTGGTCAAAGAAGCCCATGACATGGTATTTGAGCTGGTCAGAGAGGAAAAGTCAGTCAGTCTTTATGTACGTGATCACGGTGAAGCATACCCAAGCACTGAGCTTGTTGCTAATGTTGTCGTATTAGCAAACAAAAAGAAAAGTGAGGCATCATTCATCCCATCTGGAGGAAATAGAATGGTGGCTAACATTACTATTAATGATGGTGCAAAGGTATTGATTCGAGTCAGTGAAGGAGACCATCACCCGGTCACTATCCGTTATAGTTTTTAGAACTGTTGAGGGGACATCCGTAAGTGGAGTTTTTATGCGAATTCTTAGGTCATTGCTTATAGGGCAATGGCTGCTTCCGATAACGTCTTGGCATTAACATAACAACGGCGAGCGTTAGTTATTGTAGAAGGCTTCTGTTACAAATTTGAAGCGCGTATGTCTCCTTTTGTAGTTGCTAAGACGGCCGCAGACCTTAATTGTATGACTGCAATTCTTAAGATTATCAGTTAGCTGTCGGTCATACTGAACCCCAGTTTGCGCTGCTGCTCGAAGACAGCTGGCGGATAATCCCGAACGGAGGAAACCGCGGGAAGTTACCTGTAAAGTGTCAGTT